>ENA-ORXT01001500-ORXT01001500.1-marine-metagenome-genome-assembly--contig:-NODE-1500-length-31163-cov-4.622499_pt1 | contig 31163 bp, 26 predicted proteins | sample MGYA00237868_ERZ511482 | MGnify/ENA metagenome assembly ERZ511482 | reverse complement strand
CCGTTTCCTCTGTGTGAAATGCTGCCTCGAAAGGAAGATGCGCGCAGCGCCGGCCATAAAGAAATCAGGTCAGCAAGCTTTCCATTTTCCCGTCACGCTCCCCAGCTGTCCTCATCCTTTGACACATAATTGTTCACCCGCATGTTCGCCCCCGCGTTGTCCGCCATATAGCCATCACTCAGTGGGAAGTCGTCCGTGCTGACCTTCTTGCCCGCGAACCACTCCGTTTTCAGGTGCTCGGCGACGCGGATGGCGTTGGCGATGATGGTCAGCGTCGGGTTGGTGGCGCCCTGAGAGGGTTGGAAGCTGGCGTCGACGACGTAGAGGTTGTCCACGTCCCAGGCTTTGCAATTCGGGTCGAGCACGGAGGTCTTCGGGTCGGTACCGAACTGGACCGTGCCCGCCTGGTGCCAGGTGAATTCCAACTCCTTGGTGCTGCGGTAGAACTCGCTGAAGCCGGCATTCTTCAGGTATTTGTTCTCGAACAGGTCGAGGAACTCGAAGTGGCTTTCGCGGTTGTTCGGGCGGTAGTTGAACTTGATGCCTTTATCGGTCCACTCGATACGGTTGCGCGGGTCGGGCAGGTCTTCGGAGGTGAACCAGAAATCTACGGCCAGTCGTTGCATTCGCTTGGCCTGCTCGTCGGTCAGGTTGAGGTGGGCGTAGTCGCCGAGGATGCGGGTATAGTGCGCCTTACCCGTCAGCTGGATGGTGCCGAGGGGGTAGGGGTGGCCTTCCGCGCCGTGATAGAAGTCGTGGCAACCCAGCGTTTTCTGAAACACCACGTCGTTGGGCTTGTCCGGGTTAATGGCGGAGATGCCCGACTGGTTGTGCTTGGTGAAGTTGCGGCCCACCTGGTCGGAGGAGTTGGCGACGCCGGACTTGAGCAGCAGCGCGGCGGAGTTGATCGCGCCGCAGCTGACGACCACCAGGTCCGCGCTCAATTCCATCTTTTCCCCGTCGCGGGTCAGCTCGATGCGGGTGATCTTGCCGCCCTCCTCGATGAGGCGGTCGACGCGGGCACCCGTCCACAGCGTGACGTTGTCGTGCAGCAGGGCGGGACGGACGAGGGCGGTTTCGGCGTCCGATTTGGCGTGCAGCATGCAGGGGAAGGGGTCGCAGGTGTTACAGGCGATGCAGGGGCGCTTCCACGGCTCGTCGATGTCGCGGTTAAGGGCGAGGTTGGAGTGATGGATGTTGAGCCCGAGGCCGGAAAGGTCGTTGGCTACTTCGGCGATGCGGCCCTCGTGCGGGAAGGCCTTAAAGGGGAACGGCCCGCTGCGGTGCCCTTCCGTTTTGTCCTCCCCGGCGTTGCCGTGGATTTTCATGACGTGCTCGGCCATCATGTAGAAAGGCTCAAATTCGTCGTAGCCGACGCACCAACCAGGGCTGATGCCGGCTTTGTGTTTCATCTCGGTGAAATCCTCCGGCCGCTGCCGGTGCAGCAGCGCGCCGTACATCTTGGTATTGCCGCCGACGCGGTGATAGACGATGGGCTTGACCTCCTTCTGGCCGTCGTCCGGCCCGATCCAGGTAACGTCGGCTTTATAGCCGTCTTTGCCGAAAATGAAATGGGGGTCCCAGTTTCGCTTTTCCCGCGGCAGGAAGCCGCCCTGTTCGAGGATGAGGATTTTCTTGCCGGTATCCGCAAGCGTATAAGCTATGGTGCCGCCGCCCGCGCCGGAGCCGATGATGATGACGTCGAAGTTGGTCATGTTGGTCTGTTGGTATGTTAGTCTGTTGGACTATTGGACTATTGGACTATTGGTCTGTTGGTCGAAAGAAGGAAAGGGGGGTGATGGTTCACCATTTCGGCAAAAGTATTAAGACCGAAGCGACTACGGCACGTTACAAGCATGACGATTTCAGACGAGGGGCTTCAGACGACTGATCTAAAAGTGTCGTCAGCCGTCAAAACCCACCTCCTTCCCCCCATCCCATTGCACCCGCGACCCCGCCCAAAGCGTATGTGCGTTGTTGTGTCCGACAATCGTAGTATTTTCGCGACCATTCTTTAACCAAAAATTCACCGTTTTGAAGACCAAGACCATCTTTCTTTTCTGTTTCCTGTTCCTGGGCTGTTGCAGTCTCCAGGCGCAGACCGTCGAGTTCAGCGATCTCGACAAGAGCCCTATGGACGCCGCGCACTACCCGCGCCGCGCCGCCTTCCGGAACTACCTCGAAGCCGACGATGCCGACCGTGACCTCAAGATCAAGGTACTGTACAGCCGCCCGATGAAGAAAGGCCGCGAGATTTTCGGCGGCATCGTTCCCTTCGGCGAAGACTACCGCCTGGGCGCAAACGAAGCCACCGAGATCACCTTTTACCAACCCGTCGAGATCGGGACCACCCGCGTTCCCGCCGGTACGTACACCCTTTTTGCCAACCCGCAAAAGGACGCGTGGACCTTCAAGCTGTCCACCGAACGTTTCATCGGCGGTTCGCAAAACCGGGACGTGAGCAAGGATATCCTGTCCTTTAAGGCCCCGGTTACCATGGTCGACAACGTGCGCGAATCTTTCGCCATCGGCTTCCAGGACGTAGATGCCCACACCGTCCACATGCTGGTGGAGTGGGACAAGACCCGCGTTGCGCTGCCCATCAACCTGAGCCCGCCCACCTTCGCCGGAGACGACGCCAGCCCGATGGACCTCGTGCAGTTTCCCAACATGAGCCGCCTGCGCAACTTCGTCAAGGCCGAGGAAATGGCCGCCAATGAGCCGCGGGTGCGCGTCGTTTACAGCCGCCCGCAACTTAAAGACCGTAAGGCCTTCGGCGGTCTGCTGAAGTACGGGGAAATGTGGCGCGCCGGAGCCAACGAAACCACCACCGTCACGCTGTTTAAGGACGCCGTGATCGGCGGAAAGAAAGTCGAAGCCGGCACCTACGGCCTCTTCGTCATGGTGAAAGAGGGCGAATGGGAGTTCATCCTCCACAACGCCGTACAGAGCTGGGGCAACCCCAATTTCGACGATAAAGACACCGTCGTCAAGGTGAAGGCCGAAACCGAGAAAACGCCCAAGACCCTCGAAGCCCTGACCTACGCCTTCGTGGATAGGGGTGACGGTCTGCTCGACCTCGTGCTGGGTTGGGAGAACACGATGGCGCGTTTACCGATCGAAATGAAGAAATAAAGCGGGAAGGAAAAAGGGGAAATGAAAAGGGAGTAAAGGACAATGGTCCTTTACTCCCTTTCTTTTGTGGTGGATAGAGGGTAACGGGCCTTTTATCCCGTTACACCTTCATTACCTTACTTGAACATGCCGCCGACCTTGCCGAGCAGGCCGCCGCCGTCGCCCGAGTCGCCGTCGCCTTTACCGAGCAGGTTGGCCGCCTGGCCGAGCATATCGCCCGCCGCGCCGCCGCCGGCCAGACCACCGAGCAGGCTGCCGGAATCGAGACCGAGCGCGCTCATCATCGAGCCGGCGTCGATGCCGTCCGTGTCGCCGGCCGCCTGGGTAGCGCCGCCGATTTTACTCATGATCATCGGCAGGGCCACGCTGGAGAGCGTGCCGGCAATGCCGTCGCTGACACCGAGACTGGAGGTCACCTTGCTCATGAAATTACCCGCGATGCCCTTGTACACCATGTTTTGCAGCAAGCCGCCGCCGCCGGTGTCGTCCGTACCGCCGACCGCGCTGGTCAGCATACCGAGGATGCCGTCGACGTTGCCGCCGGATACGGCACCCATGATGCCTTCGGTGATGGATTCTTTGGCGAGGGGGAGGGCCTGTTCGGCCTGTTCGGCACCGAGGCCGGTTTTTTCGGCTACGGCGGAGACGACCTGTCCTTTGACGGCGTCCATGATGGAATCTAACATAAGAGATGAAATTTGAATGAGACCTGACGATAGGTCAGGGTGGTAATATAAGTTACTTTAAGGTACAATCACCCAAGCAAAGACGTCTTCCCGCTTGTATTTTCACGATGGGGTGATAAAGCCATACTTTTTAGTTCCTAACGACAAGGGAAGTTTTTTAAACGGGCGGCGGAGAGCTATCGGCCGCTCCTCCGGGATGTTTTTTCGGCAACGTAGCGAAACGGTGTTGCCGAACAGCTCCTCGAAGGCGTCCGGCCGATGCAACGACGGAACTAAAACTCTTCGTCTTTGTCGTCGCCGCCGTCGATGTCTTCGTCGGTTAGTTCGTCCGGGTCGATGTCCGCCGCTTCGATGTCGTCATCTTCATCGTCGTATTTGTCAGCGTATTCGTCGCGGACATCGTCGAGCAAGTTGCCGTCGTCGTCGTAGTCCTCGTCGTCGTCAATGATCTCAAGGGCTTCCGTCTTGGTCATTCTGATGAGGTAATACTTCTCTTCCGTCTCGAAAGGGAGGGCACTGGTCAGTCGGCCGTCCACGTCGGTAAAACGGATCAGGTTGCCGGCGAACCCCTCGGGGTAATTGAGTTTGATCTGCTCGAGGACGGCATCGTCCAGCTTCTCGTAATTCTTGATTACGCGGGGCTTGTTTGTAGTCATGGTGCTTTATAGCATGTTTGGTAAGGCAATATTAGTAGCGGCGGATGATATGGGCGGATTTTTTTTCGCAACGGGCGTAAGTTTAACTTTGGGGTAATACGGGGTGCGCCCGCCGGCACAACGCAAAAGCCCCCGCTTCCGGAAGGAAACGGGGGCTTCAGAAAAGTAGGGGTAAAAGCGAAACGGGCACCTTGCCTTCATTCTTTTACCCTTTTATCTTTACTTACCGGCCGCGGCGGCGTGGTCGGCAAGGAATTTTGCCAGGCCGTTGTCCGTCAGTGGGTGCTTGAACAGGCTCATGAAAGCACTCAGGCCGCAGGTCACCACGTCGGCACCGGAGCGGGCCGCGTCGATGATGTGCTTACCGTTGCGGATGGAAGCGGCAAGAATTTCGGTCTGGTAGTCCTGCACTTCGTAGATCTCGGCGATCTCCTCGATGAGTTGCATGCCGTCCCAGCCGATGTCGTCGATGCGGCCCACGAAGGGGCTGACGTAGGTCGCCCCCGCTTTTGCCGCCAGGATCGCCTGACCGGCACTGAAAACCAGCGTACAGTTGGTCTTGATGCCCTGCTTGGCGCACCACGCCAGGCACTTCACGCCTTCGGGGATCATGGGAATCTTCACGACGATGTTGTCGGCGATCTTCACGAGCTCGGCGGCTTCTTTCTTCATGCCCTCGAAGTCGGTGCTGATCACCTCCGCGCTCACGTCGCCGCTGGTGATATCACAGATTTTCTTATAGTGGGCCAGTACGGCTTTGTCGCCGCTGATCTTTTCCTTGGCCATCAGGCTCGGGTTGGTCGTGACGCCGTCGAGAATACCGAGGGCTTCCGCTTCCTTAATGTCGTCGAGGTTGGCGGTGTCGATGAAGAACTTCATGTTGGGTGGAATTTTAAGGTTAAACCGGGCAATGCGCCCTTGGGAAAGCCGAAACTATCGTCGGCAAATGTACAACTTGCCCGGGTCTTTGCTTAGCGGGTAAGCAATCTAACCGGAACGGGCTGATAAGTCGACGTCATGGTAACGTGGGAAAGGGGGATTTGTGCGCTTCTTATTTCCGCGGCGTTCCCGTAATTCGTGAAGTAGAAGAAGCGGGCTTCGGCCTGGTGATTAGCCGGCTTTCCTGTTCGATCTTTACCCTTGTTTCATTTCTCCCTTTTACTGAACCCGCTTTAACCTGACCGGGTAGGTTCGCCCGCTGTACCACTGCGGCACGTAGAGGTTGCCGTCTTCATCCGGGCAAACATCGTGCGGATTCAGGAAGGTGACATTGTCGTACTCCACATTGGTGAAATCCTCCTGGTTCATGGGGGCCGATCCGCCGGGCAGGGAAACGACGTTGAAGTCTTTGTCCAATACCGCCACCATGCCGTCGTAGCTGCCCCAGCTTTTGGTGACGATCACGGCAAACAAGGTGTGCTGCCCGTCAATGACCGGGCGGCAGATTTGCAGCCCCGGCAGTTCGCGCGTCATTTCGTGGCGGCCGTCCATGCTCCAGCGTTGAAAGTTCTGGCCGGCGCGGCTGGTGATCAGCAGTTCCTCCTTGCCCCGGCGGTCGTCGACGACGATGCCGTGGCAGCAGTTGAAATGCTTCGGCCCGCCGAAAACGTTGGATAGTTGCCCCTTAGGGTCGAAATGAAAGATCTTGTTGGTGCCGTAACCGTCGGCCACGTAGACGTCGCCGTTGGCGGCAACGGCGGTTTCGGTGGGCTTGAATTGCCGGCCCTCCGGCACCTGGTCTTCCGGCACGCTGAGCTCCCGGATGATGCGGCCGTCCGGCGCCAGGTGGATTACCCGGCCGTCGGCACTGTCCGTGATCCAGAAGGTCTGGTCACTGCCTTCCCCGGCTTTCGTGAAACCGTGCGGCTCGGTCAGGTTGAGCTTCCAGGCGTCCAGCATTTTGCCGTCCTTTCCGTAGATCAGCACATTAAAATGCTTGCTGACCGTGCTGCACAACAACCGATTTCGGGCGTCGAGTACCATCTCGTGGCAGTGCTGCACCGGCTGGCTGAGCGGGTCGAGATTGCCCCAATTTTTGTCTACCTTATAGCGAAAGTCACCGTGCCCGATCACCATCTTATCATCGTCCGGGCAGCCGGTAAGAGCAGCGATCGGTTGGGCGGTGGCGGCTAGACCTAAGAGACCGGCGTTGCGGAGGAACTTTCTGCGGGACATAGTGCGAATCCGTTTTTATTTACTCTTCTGATCGGGAAACTGGAATCCGACGTCGACCGCTACGTCGGGGTTTGCTTCGGCAAAGGCTCCGGCGGCGGCGGGCGTTACGTTGGTTTGCCATAAATATAGACGCTTTAAAGCGGGAAAGCGTTGGAGGTGGGCGAAAATATCGTCGGTAACTTCCGTGTCGTACAGGTTGAGACTCTCGAGGTGGGGAAGGGCGGCGAGGCGTTGTACGGTCGCCGCGGTGACGGCCGTTCCGTTGAGCCGCAACCGGTTGAGGTTCTTAAATTTACTTAGCGGCTTGAGCTCGTCGTCCGTCAGCGGCAGGCGTTCCAGGCTTAGGTACGCAATTTGGTCGGGCGCGTTTTCGGCGAGTTGCGCCAGGGCCGACGCGTCGATGGTCTTGCCGGGGGCGGGCTTGGCTTCCAGCGCGCCGCCGTCGGGCACCGGGTGGGTGAACGCCCAGTTGAGGGTTTCCAGTTCCGTCAGCTTTCGGGCGGGGACGCGGGATGCGGAGATTTTTTCTACAAAAAGCTTGGGGCGAAGATCCAGCCCGAAGTCCCGCCGCAACAGTTCTTTGATCTCCTCCGGCGTGGTTTGCGGATCGAGGACGGCCAGCGTATCGGCCCCTTCCGCAATCCAGTATTCCAGCAGTTTGATCTCCGCGAAATCCCACGGTTCGCCCTGGGGCGGCATGGCTTTGACGTTGGCGCGGGGTAGCGTCACGCGCTTGTACCACAGGCTGCCGTGCAGGTCTTCGTCTTTTACCGCCGGACCGCTCTCCCCGCCAAGGAAGAGCAGGTGCGCCTCGTCCATCCGCAACCCGCCGTTTTGCTTGCCGGCGTTGTGGCACTTCACGCAGCTTGCGTTGAGGGCCGGGCGCAGGAACTCGGCGTAGAGGTTGATGCTGTCCGTATCGGCCATGCTCCAGTCGCGCTCGCCGGTATCGCCGGCGTCGTGACCGGCGAGCGTCCGGACGACTTCCGGAGCGTGTTGAAAAAGGTAGTCTTCCCCGTGCGTGAGGTTGCCGCCCTGATGGCCCGCTACACTGAGTAGCGTCGCGACCAGGATGCCGAAACCCTTGGCCTTCGTGCCGCCTTTGTTGGTTATGAATACCCCCACTACGGCCAGTACGGCTACGCTGATGCCCAACCATTTGTGCCACCACAGCGTATCCCCGCCGCCCGCCTCGCCCGAAAGCAGCCAGCCGGCGAAGGCCGCCGCTACCGCGGACAGCGCACCGAGCACCCACGCGGCCCTGATGGCCGGGCGTGCTCTGTCACCCGGCCACCATTCCAGGAAGGCGGCCAGCAGCAAAAAACCGATGGGCAGGTGAACGAGAAGGGGGTGGAAACGACCGATGAAAAGACCGAAGTCGGCCAGGAAAATGTAGGGCATGTCGAACGATTGTAGGCCGTAATTTAACGAAGTTCAGCCGCTAAATACCTACGTCGCGCAACTTCCTTTGCATCCCGCGTGCGCGCCGAATGATGTGTTGCAAGTTTCAAGTTACAGATTGTCCTTGCAACCTGAAACCTGAAACCTGCAACCTGCTACAAATCAAACTTAATCCCCTGCGCCAACGGTAATTCCGTAGAGTAGTTGATCGTGTTCGTTTGCCGGCGCATGTACGCCTTCCAGCTGTCGGAGCCGGACTCGCGCCCGCCGCCGGTTTCTTTTTCGCCGCCGAACGCGCCGCCGATCTCCGCGCCGCTCGTGCCGATGTTGACGTTTGCGATGCCGCAGTCGGAACCCGCCGCGCTGAGGAACAATTCGCTCTCGCGCATATTCGTGGTCATGATCGCCGAGCTGAGGCCCTGCGGAACGCTGTTTTGAATGGCAATCGCCTCGTCGAGCGTCTTGTACGGCATGATGTACAGGATGGGCGCGAAGGTTTCGTGTTGTGCCATCTTGCTATCCGCCGCCACCTCGAAGAAGCAGGGCTTGACGTAGCAGCCGGACTCGTAGCCCGCCCCTTCCAGCACGCCGCCGTCGACGACTGTCTTACCGCCTTCCGCTTTGATGGCGTCGATGGCCTCGAGGTAAGTATTCACCGAGTCTTTATCGATCAGCGGACCGACGTGGTTGTTCTGGTCCAGCGGGTCGCCGATGCGGAGCTGCCCGTAAGCCTTCTTCATCTTGTCGCGCACTTCCGCGTAACGGCTTTCGTGGACGATCAGGCGGCGGGTGGAGGTACACCGCTGGCCGCAGGTACCGACCGCGCCGAAAAGGGCACCGGTAAGCACCAGGTCCATATCGGCCGACTCGGTGATGATCATGGCGTTGTTGCCACCGAGCTCAAGCAGAGATTTACCCAGACGGGCACCGACCGTTCGCGCCACGATCTTACCCATGCGGGTGGAACCGGTGGCGGAGATCAGCGGCACGCGGCCGTCGGTCGTCATCCATTCGCCGACTTTATGGTCGCCGTTCACCAGGCTACTGATGCCTTCGGGCAGGTCGTTATCAGCGGCTACCTTGGCCCAGATCTTCTGGCAGGCGATACCGCACATCGGTGCTTTTTCGGACGGCTTCCAGACGGTCACGTCGCCGCAAACGAGGGCGATCATACTGTTCCAGCTCCAGACGGCAACCGGAAAATTGAAGGCGGAGATGATGCCCACGATGCCGAGCGGATGCCACTGCTCGTACATGCGGTGCAACGGGCGCTCGGAGTGCATCGTCAGGCCGTACAGCTGGCGGCTCAGGCCGACGGCGAAGTCACAAATGTCGATCATCTCCTGTACCTCGCCCCAGCCTTCCGTTAGGCTTTTGCCCATCTCGTAGCTGACCAGGCGACCGAGCGCGTCTTTGTGCTCGCGCAGCGCGTTGCCGTACTGGCGAACCACCTCCCCACGCCGTGGAGCGGGTACCGTGCGCCAGTAGGCGTAAGCGGCGGTGGCCTGATCGATGACGGATTCGTATTGCGCTTTCGTAGTGACCGATACGCGGCCGATGAGCTTGCCGTCAACCGGGCTGAAGGATTCGATGTGGGCGGCGGAATTGTGGTGCGATTCCCGGCCCGTGCTGGTACCGTCGTTGTCTTCGGCGAGGCCGAGTTCTTTAAGGAAATTCAGATTCATGATCGTGGTTTGGTTAGGTGGGCCGAAGGTAGGAAAAATCCGTCCGTGGCTACGGTGCCTGATTCCAAATCAGCGCGAATTACCTTCGCGGCTCAAACCACCGACAAATGATCTTCCATCAGTATACCCTGACGAATGACCCGGCGCTGAACGAAATCCTGGTCGCCTATCTCGGCCGGGCCGGCTTCGATAGTTTTCAGGAGACGGACGCCGGTCTGCTGGCCTTTGCTCCCGCCGAAGACCACGCGCGCTGGAGCCGGGAGTTGGAAGCGCTCGGCGAACGCTTCGACTTCACGTTCAGTCATCGGCAATTAGAGGATAAGAACTGGAACGAGGAGTGGGAGCGGCAATTTCAGCCGTTGCGCATCGGCGATCTGCTGTACATCCGCGCTGACTTTCACCCCCCGGCTACCGGCACCCGCGAAGAACTGGTCATTACCCCTAAAATGGCGTTTGGCACCGGGCATCACCCCACTACCCATATGATGTGCGAGCTGCTCTTTGAACGGGATTTGAACGGGCTGCGGGTGTTCGATTACGGCTCCGGGACCGGCGTACTCGCCATCCTGGCCAAAAAGCTCGGTGCCGCCGAAGCGGATGCGGTCGATATCGAGTCATGGTCCGCCGAAAACACCCTGGAAAACGCGGAGCGCAACGGCGTGGAACTGAACCGGATCACCCACGGTACGCTGGCGGACGTGCCCGCGGGGCGGCCGTACGACCTCATCCTGGCAAACATTAACAGAAATGTAATTTTAGCTACCGCCGGCGCGTTACTGGAGCGGCTGGCCTCCGGCGGAACGGTGCTCTTCAGCGGCATCCTCGAAGCGGACGAAGAACTGCTCGTTGGCCGGCTAACCGCACTAGGATTTACGCACCGGGAAACCCGAAAGCGGGAAGACTGGCGCGCTTTCGTTTTTACCCGTAACTAACCTGATTACATGCGTTTATTTTATTGCCTGTTTGCAACCCTTTGCCTCTCCCAATTGCTGACGGCCCAAAAACTGGTGGAACTTCCGCCGGATGTCGACCCCGTCACTTTTTCAGAGTCGCTGGAAGAATTTATGAACGCTACGGGCAACAAGTCGGCGAAGGATGCTTTCGCAAACTTCATCGGTCTTTATACGGGCGGCGGGTTCACGGAGGCGCAACAAAAACGCATCGCCGCCACTTCCATCGAATTGGGTAAACGCCGGGTCAGTGCGGCGTCGGGCTTCAAGGAGTACCTGGATCAACTGGCCTTCCTGACCGGCACGCCGGAAATGGAGAATCCTCTTTTTGCCGAACTTCACGACGCGGTCGACCAAATGCTGGCCGACCCTGCGACGCGTACCGCCGTTATCAATAAATCGCTGCAATCCGCCCACATTTTTCTCGCCTCCCGCAGGCTGGATACTTCCGAAGACGAAAGTGGCTGGAAGGTGATTGGCGGCGCCCCGCATTTCATCTTCGATAACGGCGTAAAACTGCGCATCGACACGGTGCAACAACTGATGGCTTTCGGTAAGAACGATACCCTGATCATACAGGATACCGATTTGCTGGTGGACCTCGGCGAGGGCCGGGTTCACGGCTCCGGCGGTCGTACCGACTGGCAGCGCCACGGCCTGCCGCCTGAAGTATTTGCCATCGTGGTCAGCTATGACTTCGAGTCGAACCGTACGATATACAAAGCGGATTCCGCCCAGTTACAGTACCCCGAATATTTCGGTGACGAAATCCTGATCGGGCAATTTTCCGACAAGGTAGAAGCAGGCGGAACCAAGGCCGTAAGCGAATACCCGCAATTTATTTCCAGCGACGGCTTTGTCGAAATCAAGAACGTCGGTGAGGGCATCGACCTGAAGGGCAATTTCGAGTTGCGCGGACGGACGGTCTACGCCATCGGTGAGCAAGGACGGCGCGCCCAGGTTTCCCTCGGTGTGGAAGACGGCATAGGCTCCCGAAAAGTAAAAGCACTCGCCAAGCGCTTTACGGTGAAAAGCAGCAATATCGTTGCGGGCCAGGGTGTGGAAACGACCATTTACTTCGGTAAAGACAGCCTGTTTCACCCCAGTGTCACGCTGAGTGTCGACATCTCGGAGCGCACGGCCCGCCTTACCCGTACGGAATCAAGCGCCGATCAAAGCCCTTATTTCCACAGTCTTAACAACATGAACATCTACGCCGATCAGATGGACGTTTACCTGAATCAGGACAGTGTCGTCGTCGGTCGCAAATCGGTTTCCTTCGAAGAGAAGCCCGACGTGATTTTTGAGAGTAAGGACTTTTTCAACGAAACGGATTATACGCGTATTCAAGATATCGCATCGTCTAACCCGCTGGATATAATATACTCTTACCGCAACAGCCCCGAGGGGGGAAACGACATTATCGACGCGGCCGTGTTGGCTAAAAAGTTTAACCCCCGCATGGGCGTGGGCGACATTCAACCGCTGCTGTTCGACCTCCAGACCAAAGGCTTCCTTCGTTATGATTCCGACACTAAGCAGGTAGAGTTGCTGCCTAAGGTCGGGCATTACGTACAGTCGAGCCGCGAGGAGATCGACTTCGATCGTATGCGCCTCATCAGTACCGCCAAGAACATCAACGCCTACATCGATCTGAAGAGTGGCGAGATCCGGATCGACGACGTGCGGCCGGTTGAACTTAACCGGGAGAAGCAAATTGCCATCAAGCCTCTGGGCGACCAGGTGCGCGTGACGGGCAACCGTAACTTCGATTTCTCGGGGGAGATCTACGCGGGTGGCATGGTCTTCACCGGGAAGGACTTTCACTTCGAGTACGAGCCCTATCACATCCGGCTGGATTCGGTGCGGTACTTCGATCTCTTTCTGCCGGTTGAGGATCAGTTCGGGCAGGGCATGAAACGAGAAAGTACGGGGAGCCGTATCGAGCACATTACCGGCTACCTGCTGGTGGATGCGCCGAAGAATAAAAGCGGTACCGAGAATATTCCTTACTTCCCCTCGCTGCAAAGCAAAGGCCCGAGTTACATCTATTATGACGCGGCGGATTCGAGCGCCACCTACAACCGGGAGGAATTCTACTTTGAGCTCCAACCCTTTAGCCTCAATGGCCTGGACAGCCTGGTTACCGCCGATGTAAAACTGGACGGTAAATTGTTCAGCGGCGGCATTTTTCCCGACATGGAGGAAAGCCTGACCATTCAGGACGACGGCAGCCTCGGGTTTGTGACCGCGACCCCCGAAGGCGGTCAGGGAGCTTACGGCGACAAGGGCACCTACGAAGGGGACGTATCATTGAGCAACCTCGGCCTCGGCGGCAAGGGCACCCTGACCTATCTGGGAGCCAACATCGTTAGTGAAGACCTCAGTTTCCAGGTCGATAAGACGACCGCCAGCTCGGATAATTTCGTGCTGGAAGAATCTCAGACATCCGGCCGGGATATTCCCCAGGTGGAAGGCTCCGAGGTGAACATTGTCTTTAAGCCGCACGGCGATTCGCTGGTGGTCAATTCGATTGCCGATGCGCCCTTCGAGATGTTTAAAGCCGGTCAGCACAAATTCAACGGCGGCCTCGTTCTGACGCCGGAAGCCCTCAAGGCCAACGGGGAACTGGTTTGGGACGCCGCGAGCATGGCCAGTAAAGACATCGACTTCAGCGCTTACGGCGCCAGGGCGGATACGGCCAACGTAATGATCAACTCCATCGGAAATGACGAACGGCTGGCCCTGCAAACCACTAATGTGAGCGCGAAGGTGGACTTCGAAACGCAGATCGCTTCTTTTGCCAACAACTCTAAAGAGTTGGCGACGTCTCTTCCCTACAACCAATTCAAGACGAGCATCGACCGCTTTGACTGGAATATGGCCAGCGGCAACGTTATCTTCCAGGCCAAGCCCGGTAAAGATCGCTTTACCAGCACCCATCCCGATCAGGACGAGCTCACTTTTACCGGTGCCGATGCGACCTACGACATCAACACCAGCATACTGGAAGTGACCGGCGTGCCCTTCGTGCAGAGTGCCGACGCGCGCATCTTCCCCGGCGACGGTAAATTACTGGTAGAGCCCGGTGCCAAAATAGGCCAACTGACCAACGCGCGCATCGTTGCCGATACCACCAACGAATACCATGTGATCAATCGCGCCACGGTAGACATTCTGGGGCGGAAGGATTACACCGCTTCCGGTTTCTACGAGTACAACGTCGGTCCACACGCCCAGGAGGTGGAATTCCAGGACATCCAGGGTACCCGCGTGGGTAAGGGGAAGCGTGACGAGAAAGCCACCGCCACCCGCGCGAAGGGCGACGTGGCCGAAGGAAGCACTTTCTTCATTGACCACAAAACCCGCTTTTACGGTACGATCAACCTCGATGCCGGCAGCAAGAAACTGCTCTTCGACGGCTACGCGAAAATAGAGGTGGAAAAATTGCCGTCCGCGCAGTGGTTCACGATCCGCTCCGAGGGCGATAAGAAAAACCTTGCCCTGCAGGTGAAAGCACCGAAAGACCGGGAGGGCCTGCCCCTATTTACCGGCATTTACCTAAGCAAACCGAACCGCGTGATCTACCCGAGCTTCGTTCAGACGCTGGACTTTCGCAAGGATCACCCCATTCTCGATTGCAACGACCTGATGCTGTACGACGAAGACCGGGATGTCTTCCTGTTCGGCGATAGTGCCCGCGTGTATGACCCCACCATCGTGCGCGGCAACCTCATGCGGTATGACCTGGCGAATAATAAGGTCACCGGAGACGGCCGTCTCGGGTTGGCCGGTCGCCTTAAGTACATCGAGTTCAAGTCTTACGGCTCGGTGGCGATGGATATGCCGACGGTTCCCCGGCGTGCGCCGGAGCCCGAACCCATCCCCGAACCGGAGCCGGATGGTAAGGACGAAAAGAAGGATGCTCCCAGCATGTTTGTGTTGGAAGACGAGAAAGAAGCCCCCGCCGCGGACAGCACCGCGACGGATGGTAAAGTCAGTATCACCATCGACGGAGAGATCGCCGAAGAATACCCGGACGTCAACGTCAAGGCTATGGCCGCCATCGACCTGATCCTGCCCAACAAGCTGGTCAATATAATGGCGACGGACATCATCGCCGGTGCCTACGCCGCGCCAGGTATCAACGTCGGTTCGGATAAAGACTTTTTAACGACCGGCATTCAGACACTGTTTCCCGATGGGAAAGAAAAGCAAGAAGCACTAAGCGGTCTTTCCTCCGCCGTCTTCCGCGTTCCGGAAAAGATCAATGAACATACTTTCTTGTTTTCCGGGCTTAACTTCCGCTGGTCTAATGAGCAACAGGCGTTCATTACCACCGAAAAATTGTCTGGTCTGGCCAGCATCAAAGGAAATCCCGTTTCCAAAATGATGGAAGTGCACATGATGGTCAAGATGCCCTCGGGTGGTGACGACCGGCTTTACATTTACGTCAAATCGCCGAGCGAATTATACTACTTCTTCGGTTTCAAGGACGGGATCATGAACGTCGTTTCCAACAACACCCAGTTCATGACTGAATTGGAAACGATGAAGCCAAGGGAACTCATCATGAAGATGGACGACGGGGAGACCTACGAGATCCTGCCGGTGAGCGCGGGAACGGCGCAGACGTTCTTGCGGCGGGTGAAGGAGGCTTTCTAGAAGTTAGAAGTTAGTCATTAGTAGTCAGGACCTTGTCGCATGCGGCACGAGCCTAACTACTGATGACTAACTTCTAACATACTAAAACGGGCGCGGTCGCGGGTGCAATGCAAGGTGGAGTACAAGGGTAGGGGAGCGGCGTTGGTCGAAAAACCAGGCCGGATTCCCGCTAAATCCCTACATTACAACCTTCAATCAAACATCAGCTATGCCTATTTTCAACGATCTTAAAAAATTATTCTTTGGTGCCAAATCCGTAGCCAAGCACCAGGGCGGAAAGGCCATGGACGCCGCCCGTGAAGCCGGCGAAGATCTCGCCGACGCCGGAGGTGACCTCCTGGCCGATGCTAAAGCCGCCGCCGGCGACCTCGTCGACAAAGCCCCGGATTACGTAACGAAGGGCAAAGATGCACTGGACGATCTGACCGACAAAGTCTGGCGCGAAGCCGACGCCGCCGTCGATAAGGGCCGCGAACTGAAGGACAAAGCCAGCGACGCCGTCAACAGTAAACTCGATGAGCTCAACCCCAGGCCTGAACCGGAACCCGTTGACCTCGACGCCGACATCGGCCTGACGCTGAAAGACCTCGGTATGACGGAGGTCTCCGAGCCCGCCGCGCCGAAATCCGGTAGTATCGACTTCGAGGCCGACCTGATCGAGGACGTCAAAAGCAACGTCGGTAAAGCCGCGACCGGCTTAAAGGACGGCGTAACCGACGCCTTCAACAAAGCTAAAGACGCCACCGCCGGTATACGCGGCACGGCCGCCGGTGCCGCCGACTCCGGCTTGAACGCCGCGGCGAAAGCCGGAGCGGGCCTTAAAGATCAGGCGGAAGTCCTCGCCGGTAAAGTCGGTGACGTCAGCGAAGTCGTCGGTGCCAAGGTGCTCGAAAAAGGCGATGACCTGCTCAACCGCGCCGCTGAAGCAGGGGCTGACCTGAAAGGGAAAGCCTCCGACTTCGTTGACCACGCCAACGTCGAAGCCGAAAAAATGAAGATGGAGGATGCCGTCGAAAAAGCCCGCCTCGCCGCCGAGCAAGCCGAGGCCCGCGCCCGCGCCTTCGACGGTAAGGAAGCCGCCCGCGATACTTCCGAATCCACCCTCTCCGGCACCGATTCTTTCTTTGACCGCGCCGCCCGCTTCGCCGACGGTGACTACGCCAACGAAGGCGGTAAAGACATGCGCATCCAGGATAACCCCGACGCCAAACCAAAAGAAAAAGGCGGAATAATCGCCGGCTTCCTGGACGGAGACGGAGACGGCGACAGCCTTATCGACGACGCGATGATCGTGGAGGAGGAGTAGAGTTAGTTCTTTAGTACGTTAGATATCAGTACCGCCGCTGTCTCATGCGGCAGCACTGATATCTAACGTACTAAAGAACTAACAAACTAATTATTGCAACTTCCTCGGCCGGTTCAGCACCTTTCGCACCGCCCGCGCCCGTTCCACCGCCCCCTCGTGGTCTCCGTGGATGCAGATGGTACGAACGTCTAACGGGTAGGCTTTCCCGTCAGTGGCAACGACCTCCCGCCTTTCCACCATCCTTTGTACCTGCGTGCCCGCCAAATCAGGGTCTTCCAATACGGCACCCGGCTGATGGCGCGCACGCAGCTGGAGCGTCGGTTCGTAAGCGCGATCCGCGAAACCCTCTGGCCAGAATTCGAGGCCTTCGGCCACCGCAAAATCGTGCAGAAAGCCGACCGGCGGACCGTAAATAACCGGTATCTCCAGCGTCGCCGCAATGATGGCGATCGACTGAGCGGTCGCGGCGTGCTCATTGGCGTAATGGTACAGCGCGCCGTGCGGCTTGAGGTGATGCAGCGACTCGCCGATGCTTTCCGTCATGGCTTTCAGCGCACCGACCTGGTATAGGATCTGGGCGTACAACACCTCGTCGTCGACGTTTAATCGCTTGCGGCCGAAGTGCTTACGATCCGCAAAGGAAGGGTGGGCACCGATGTGGACGCCGTGCTCCCGCGCCAATTCCAGCGTCTTGAGCATGGTGTACGCATCGCCGCCGTGGAAGCCGCAGGCCACGTTACAACTGTCCAGCAAAGGCATTAATTCGGCATCATTGCCGACAGTATTCGTGTACCAGCTTTCTCCGAGGTCGGCGTTAAGTTCCATTTTTCTTAAGTTTGGGGAAAGGTCGGTATTCGGTTTTAAATACACGCGGCCTAAACTCCCTTAACTATGAAATCGCTTACGCTTTTCTTGTTCCTGATTCTCCCACTTACGGGCCTCGGTGCGCAGCAGGTCATCCGCTCCTCTTTTGCCGTTGTAGGCGGCACCAATATTACCTTTCCCTCCACGAAGGAAAACTTTTCCAGCAATGATGTCCGGCCCGAGGGCTTGTTCAACGGCGATGCGGCACCTGGCCTCGGTAGCTCGGTGGGCGCGATCTCCGGGCTGCGACTGGGGGAGCAAACCTGGCTGAGTACCGGCTTTCGCGTACTGCGTTCGTCTCTGTACACCGGTGCCAGCCGGGCGATTACGGTGAACGGCCGTTTCGGCGTGGATACCTGGGCCGTGGCCCGGGTGACGCAATTCGAGGCGCCGGTGACGGTGCGCCGGGAGTTCAGCCAACGCCGGTTCCGGTTTTTCGTGGAGGCGGGGCTGCACCTGACCTTCATCGCGCAAAACGACTACCGGATCGTTCGTCAGGGTGGGGTGGAGGATCGCGAAAAGCTGGACCTGATCGGCCCGCGCCGTTTGGGCCTGTCCGCCGTTGCGTCCGGCGGTGTGATCTACGCTATCAGCCCCCGTTATGAGCTATTTGCGCAACTGATCTACCGGGAGGGCATCTACACTAACCGCCTCGGTCCCTTCGCGGATGATCGCGCCAAAATGCGGGGCTTTGGGTTGGAGGTCGGCGCGCGGCGGCTGATTATTAAAGCACCGTACTACCCGCGGTGAAAGTAGTTCGATAGTATTTTAGTTCGTTAGAAGTTAGTGCCGTGTAGTATTTATGAGTAGCTCTAACTTCTAACGAACTAAAAATATTAACGGTTCAACCCTTATTCTTCAAACAACCCATGCAGCTTGGCCTGCACTTTATTCACCACCAACCCCAGGTCTTCGGGCTTGTTAGCGAAGTCGATCTTGTCCACGTCGATGATCAGGATGTTGCCCTCTTTGTAGGTCAGGGCCCAGTCTTCGTAGCGTTGGTTGAGTTTTTTGAGGTAATCGAGACTCATACTACCCTCATAATCTCGGCCCCGGCTTTCGATGTGGGCCACCAGCGTACCGATGCCCGCGCGCAAATAGATCAGCAGGTCGGGCGGGCTGATGCGTTTGGTCATTTTCTCGAACAACTCGGTGTAGTTGTCGAAATCACGCGAGGTCATCAGGCCCATGTCGTGCAGGTTGGGGGCGAAAATATAAGCGTCTTCGTAGATCGTCCGGTCCTGTATTACCGTACGCTCACCGTCCTGAATACCGAGGATCTGTCCGTAGCGGTTGTGCAAAAAATAGACCTGGAGATTGAAACTCCACCGCTTCATGTCGTCGTAGAAATCGCTTAGGTAGGGGTTATCGTCCGCGCTTTCATAGTGGACGTCCCAGCCAAACTGCTCACCGAGTTTGGTGCAGAGGGTTGTTTTTCCGGCACCGATGTTTCCGGCGATCGCGACGTGCTTGATTTGTTTGGACATTGAGGAGGGACTTGCGGGTGGTTGGTTGCCGGGCGAAGGTAAGTTTTAAGTAGGAAGAAAAGCAGCGGTAAAGCGGGAACTTTAAACCGGCCCGCCCAACAAAGCTACGGCCTCGACTGTATTGATTCGCGAAGAGCGGAACAGCGGGCGGACGGACGCCCGGATCGGCTCGTTTCTCCCGAAAACTTCCGTTGGGGTCCGAACCACCCACCACCACCCACCTACCGATTATGGCTTCCGCCCTCAAGAACCTCAGCACTTACGATGATTCCAACATCCCCGACGCCGCCGAATGGTCTTTCGGTATCGTGGTGGCCGACTGGAACAAAGACATTACCCACGCGCTTTACGAGGCTTGTTACGATACGCTGGTCAAGCACGGTGCCCTGCCTGAAAACATCAAGGTCGCCCAGGTGCCCGGCGCGTTCGAGTTGCCCGCCGGCGCGCGCATTCTCTCCGCCCGCGAAAAGCTCGACGCCGTGATCTGCCTCGGCTGCGTGATCAAGGGCGAGACGGCACACGACGTCTACATCAACAACGCCGTGGCAACCGGCCTGATGACGCTCTCCGTCTCTACCGGTAAGCCATTCATCTTCGGCTTGCTGACGCCCAATACCCACGAGCAGGCGGCCGACCGCGCCGGAGGTAAGCTTGGTAATAAAGGGGTGGAAGGTGCCGTTACCGCACTGCGCATGGTAGCCCTGAAAGCGCAAAAGCCGGAAGGTAAAAAGACAATCGGTTTTGGAAGCTGATTCCGTTAAACCCGACGCGACGGCGAAAAAATGGCGCGGGCCATCGACCTTTTACTGTTTTCGTTGTTCCTCTGTAAAACCAATCAACTGATAATGCTTAAGCACTCCTTCTTTTTCGGTCTTATGCTTCTTGGTCTAGCGGCCTGCACCGACCCGGCTACGACAACCGACACTACCTCCACCGACGTGGATACGCCGCAAACCGCCATCCCGGCGGTTCCCGCTACCGCCGATCCCGCCACGAGCGGTAAGAATTACGAGGTTAAAGTCGTTGACGCTACCATCAAGAGCCCCCGTAAGGAACTCAGCGGCAAGGCGGGCGACGTCGACCTGGTCATCAACTACGGCAGCCCCGCCGTTAACGACCGCGTCATTTACGGTGACCTGGTGCCTTATAACAAAGTATGGCGCACCGGTGCTAACGAGGCGACCCGCATCACCTTCCCGGCTGACGTGATGGTCGGCGAATCCAACAAGAAACTGGCCGCCGGCACCTACGCCCTTTTCACCCTGCCCAGCAGCAAGGACGATTGGACGATCATTTTCAATAAGGTGGCCGACCAGTGGGGCGCCTACGATTACGAGGAAAGCGCCGACGCCGTTCGCATCAAGGGCATGGCCAAGCCCGCCTCCCGGAAAGCGGAGCGTATGGACTTTGCCCTCGACGGCAACAACATCGAATTGATGTGGGACGACCTGATGGTGGCTTTCCCGGTTTCCGGCTCGACTAAATAAGTCATTGCTAAACACCGCCAAAACGACAAAGCCCTGCTTCGATATAGAAGCGGGGCTTTGTCGTTTTGGCGGCACGGCACTTTCGATAGGTAGAACGCAGAATATGTAATCTTCCTTTTATCCGCTCGTGGTTTAACGCCCATACGTTAAGGTTTTTGGTCGCTCCTCCGAGGTGTCTTTACGGCAACGTAGCGAAGCGGAGTTGACGTGAAGCTCCTTGGAGGAGCGACCAGAAACCGGATGCGGTAAAGTGCCGCACACTCCAGATCCAACGAACCATCAGCCGCCCGGCTTCGGCCGGCCGATCACGTCCTTCCGCTCTTTTTCCTTCACCCGCGGCACCGGCGCTTTCTCGTAGGTGTGGGAGAACACCTTGGAGTTCTCGTGCCAGCGGCCGTCTTTACCCAACTCCAGCGCGTGGTAGCTACCGTCGGGTACACTGAGCGGTTCACCGTTCGGCCCTTGGGTTAGGATGAGGTTTTCGTAGATGATCCGGCCGGTTTCCGGGTTGTGGCGCATGGCGACGTTAGCCTCGGCACTGTATTCCAGTAACAGCCGGGTCCGGTCTTCCAGCGGGTGGCCTTCCGGGGTGTGGGTCACAAAAACGGGTAGGCCGAAATGTGGTTTGCCTTCCCGGTCGAAATAAAAGGCATCTAGGAACTTCTGCCGGCTGGTCGCACCGTAGCGATCGTAGCCGAACAGGAAGTGATAAGTCCGGCCTTCGAATATGCCGCCGGGAATGATCTTGTAGACCACGTACCCCAGCCAGTCTTCGTTGGTGGTCAACGCGGTTTCCGGGTTTTGGCGCAACTGCGCGCCCCGGTCGATCAACGGTAACAGTTTCAGGTCGGAGCTGTTGTACTGAATCGCGCCGTAGTGGCGGTAAACGTCGCGGCTGACGTGCAGTTCCCAGGTGAAGAAACGATAGTCGTCTTCGGGGGAATCGACAACGCTGACGCCCTTGAGCTTGCTAAAATCGTAGTGGTAGCTGTTCGGCGTTTTGAGCGCGGAAACCAGGCCCTTGATCAGCGCCTTACAGGCGGTAAACCGGGCTTCGTCGGAGCTGTCGGTATGCATCGCGTAGGACAGCCGCAGCAGTTCCTTCTCGGCTTCGGCGATCCGGTTGCGGTCGGCGTCGGTCAGCTTGCCCGCCTGGGCGGTGAGCGCGAAGGAAAGGAAAAGGAGGGGAAGAAAGAAAAATACTTGTTTCATGGGGGATGTGGTATGCCGGTCAACCCGGATATCGGTCTATTATACGTACGGGTGCCGCTGATAGTATACGGACGGGGTTAACGATAACTAAAGAATATACTTGCCAGCACACTTCAGGTGACAATATGGTAGCAACGAAGCCAAAATATTTACTACGAACCGAATTCGTAGTGGTCACTCGGTCACTACAGGTTTCTTACAAAGTAATTCAGCGTGGCGGATTGCCGCAAAACTTGAAAAATCGCCTGAAGTGACCGAGTGTACTCTACATTTACCGCATGATTACAGTGGATTTTACCAACAAGACCGTTTTGGTGACGGGCAGCAGCAAGGGCGTCGGCGCGGCGACGGCAAGGATCATGGCGAAGGCCGGTGCGCGCGTTTGCGTTCATTATATGGGCGATGTCGCGGGTGCAAAGGAAGTTTTGGGGAGCTTACCCGGGGCCGGACACACTATGCTCCAGGCCGATCTTTCCGACCCCAAAGCCGCCAAACGATTGGTGGATAGCGCGGCGGCCAAACTCGGTCGCCTCGACGTGCTGATCAACAACGCGGGCATCTTCAGGGGCCACCCGGTGGATGGCTCCATGGCCTTTGAGCAGTGGCTCGGCGTCTTCCGTCAAACGCTGGATACCAACCTCGTCGGCCCGGCGGCGGCGGCTTTCGCGGCCATCCAGATCATGCGCCGGCAGGGTGGGGGAGCCATCGTCAACGTCGGTAGCCGGGGCGCCTTCCGGGGGGAGGCCGGACAGGTGGGCTACGGCGCGGCGAAGGCCGGCCTCCACGCCCTTTCGCAGTCCCTCGCCCAGGCGGTGGGCCGAGACAACATCACGGTACACGCCGTCGCGCCCGGCTTCATCGAAACGGCGATGGCCCGGCCTCACCTCCAGGGCGCGGCGGGCGACGCGGTCAAGGCCCAAAGCCCGCTCAACCGGGTGGCGACGACGGAGGAAGTGGCCCGCGCCATCCTGTACCTCGCCTCGCCGGAAGCGCGCTTCACGACGGGTGCGGTGCTGGACATCAACGGGGCGAGTTATCTTAGGTAGTGGCAAGTAGGGAAGTGGGAAGTCGTGCATACTTCCCATTTCCCTACTTGCCACTTGAAAAACTTCCCTTGCACCCGCGGCCCCGCCCCGATCAGTAAAAAGTGGTGAAGTGGGAAGTCCCGCCGTTCCTCCCTCCCCGCCAGACATCCGTCGAAAATCGCCGTTCAGCAAAATAATCGCGCCTAGTTTTAGATATCAAACCCGTTAATACCATGTCCATCATTCGCATCCGCGACCTGCAAAAATCGTACGGCAACAACCAGGTGCTGCGCGGCATCGACCTGGAAGTCGAGGCCGGGCAGATCATCGGTTACATCGGCCCGAACGGCGCGGGTAAGTCAACCACCATCCGCATTCTGGCGGGCCTCGACGGCAGCTTTACCGGGGAGGTGGAAGTGCTCGGTTACGACGTGAAAAAAGACCCGCTGGAGGTCAAACGCCGCATCGGCTACATCCCCGAAGCCGCCGAAATCTACGAGGTGCTTACGCCGACGGAGTTCTACGAACTGGTCGGAGGTTTGCAGGATATGCCCAATGATCTGATCCTCAAACGCGCCCGCCGCCTGGAAGATATTCTGCAACTGACGTACGACGGATCGCAGCGCATCGACACCTTCAGCAAAGGCATGAAGCAGAAAGTGCTGTTAATTAGCGGCCTGCTGCAAGACCCGGAACTGATCTTCCTCGACGAGCCGCTGGCGGGCCTCGACGCCAACAGCGTGATCCGCGTCAAGGAACTGCTGCAACAGCTGACCGGACGTGGAAAAACGATCTTTTACAGCTCCCACATCATGGAAGTGGTGGAGAAGATCAGCGACCGGATCATCCTGCTCAACGACGGGCGGATCGCCGCCAACGGCACCTTCGCCGAAATCAACGCCCGGCTGAAATCGGGTAGCCTCGAAAACCTTTTCTCCGAACTGACGGGCGGTACCGACGGTACGACCGACTTTGATTTTACGGCCGATGAATAAGCTATTCGTATGGCTGGTCGGGCTGCTCGCCCCGGTCTGGACGCGCCTCGGTGCCGACCCCAGGGCCCTTAAACTCATCCTGGCCGCCAAGCTGAAGATGGACGACCGGGGCGGTCTGGTGATGCAGAAACGCCAGGGCAACGGCAAGGGCGCGGAGTACATGATGTACGTATTCGTCCTGCTTTTCGGCCTGTTTTTCCTCACGCTCTTCAGCATGACGGACGATTACGCGACGGCCGTCGGCATCGGCTATTGCGTCTGGGTGTGCTACCTCGGCTTGCTGTTGATCACCGAAATGAGCGAGAACCTGTTCGACCAGCGCGACCTCTACGTGCTGCTCAGCCGGCCGATCAGCGGCGTTACGCTGAGCCTGTCGCGGATGCTGCACATCGCGGTGTTCGCCAGCAAGTTCGCGCTGTGCCTGGGGGTGCCGACCTTCGTCGGACTGATTTTTATGGCCGGTCCGTGGGCGGCTTTCGCGTACTTCCTGACCAGCGTCGTGGCAATGATCATGATCCTGACCGGTACGTTGGTTTTATACCTGGTGTTGCTGCAAAACGTACCGCCCGAACGACTGAAGAAAGTCCTGGGCTACTTTCAGATCGTCGCGACTTTCATTCTTTTCATGTCATACCAGTTGCCCAGTCTGATGGGTGACGTTAAGGCCATGGAGAACATCTCACTGGTAGATACACCGTGGGGTTTTGCCTTTCCGGGCCTGTGGCTGGGCGGATTGTACAAGCTGTTGAGCGGTACACCGATCGGCCCGTGGGGCATCGGTCAGGCGGTGCTGGCTTTCGGCGCGGCGGCGGCGGGTTTATGGTTTTACATCAATCAAAGCCGGGGTTACGCCGACCGTCTGCTGGATTTGAAAGGCGCGGGCTCGGAAGCGGGTGCAAGTAAAGAGAGCAAGAGCGGGGAGAGCACCAAATCACCCGTTCGGGACGCCCTCGGGCCGTTGCTCACCGCACCCAACCAAGAGCGCACGTCGTTTAATTTCCATTGGAACGTGATGGCGCGCGATATGACGTTCAAACAGCGGGTACTGCCGTCGCTGGTCTACCTGCCCGTCCTCCTCGCCATCAGCGTCTTCCGCGACGTTTTTAAGGGTGAAGAGGCGTTCGCGCCGGCGGAGGGCACCATGTTGCTTCTGCTCTACTTCCTGATGTGGATGATCGTCATCCCCCTCGGCCAGACGAAGGTCAGCGAGAACTACCGCGCCAGCTGGATCTTCGAGGCGACGGCCAACGCTTACCCCGAACGTATCAACTACGGCCAACTGATGGCCGTGCTGGGCATGTTCTTTTTCCCGATGGCCATCCTCGTTTACGCCGTGGTGCTGGGCTACTGGGGTATCGGCTACTGGCTCGACGTGGTGCTCGCGCTCGGCAACACGCTGTTCTTTTCGATGCTTTACAACCGGGTCGACCAGAGTCATCCTTTTTCCCGCGCTAAGGAGGATTCGAAATTCAAGAACTTTCTGCCCTTCCTCGTCGTCGGCTCTCTCGGAACCGCCTTCGGTTTCGCGCACTGGGCGGTGCGCTGGATCCCCTACGTGCTGCCCGCCGCAACGGTTGTTGTTTGGGCGGTGCTGCTGGGGTGGTTGTGGTGGATGAGGAAGCGGTGAGTTGGTCGATTGCAAAAGACCAAAAGACCAACCTAAAACTTTTTTACCCGCATCAAACGTTAATTCCTCGAAGTAAATCCCCACCCCATGTCCGATCTCCAAAACGCCAACGCCGCTCAAAACGCCCTCGGCAAATTCTACCTCCACCCGTGGGACAGTCAGGTGCTGGTCGACTGGGCCAAGTCGCTCGTGCAGCAGGGCTCCGAGGAGGAGGAGATTGTCCGCCTCAGCGAGATGGAGCGCGCCGGCCGGGAAGACATCCTCGCGCAGTTCGACACCGCCACGATCATCCACGACGTGGCGATCAACATGAACGAAATGGCGGCCATCACCGCTTACCTCGAAGACCTGCGCCGTCGCGTGCTGGCCGATGAGATCGACCCCGCCGCCGCTTTCGCGCAGGTGCGCCCCCTGGCCTACGATCTGGAAGGCCTTCAGCTCTCCGGCCTCAGTGAACTGGACGAAGACCTGAACCTGCTCGACTCCGGCGTCGAACCCTTTCACCATACCGACCTGGTCGAGGCTAACCGCAACGTCTTCATTCGTAGCTTTTTCCGCGATATGAAAATTCTGGAGCCGATGCCGGTACACGGCAAATTCGGCCCCGGCGAAGACTACCCGACGGATTTCGAGGTGGATCTGACGAAGCGGTTAGAGGCGCTGGCCCTGGCGATCGTGGTGGCGTTGGTGGTGCTGTATGTTTTTCTGGTGCTGATGGGGTTTAAGTAGCCGAGAAGCAAAACATCCGGCGCAACCAAAGAGCACGATAACGCAATTCCTCCGGAAATGAAAAACGCGCTCGGAGAGCACTACGACCCAACCGAAACGCTTACTTTTGCCGCCCGTTATGAATCAGACCCTCCCCCAAATCATCGAGGCCGGCGTACAAGCCGCCATCGCCGCTCTCTACGCCGTTCCCGCCGATCACCCCGTCACGCTGCAGTCGACGCGCAGGGAATTTGAGGGCGAGTTCACCGTCGTCACCTTTTCGCTCACCCGCGTGGCGAAAAAGAAGCCGGACCAGATCGCCGAAGACCTCGGCGTTTACCTGAAGGACAACCTGCCGCAGGTCAAGGAGTACAACGTCATCAAGGGCTTTCTGAACCTCGTGATCGCCGATGATTACTGGGCCGACTTCCTGCTGACCGAAGCCCTGGTCGATAACTTCGGCGACGGCGAGCGGAAGGACCAGACGGTGGTGGTGGAGTTTTCCAGCCCCAACACCAACAAGCCGTTACACCTCGGCCACGTCCGGAACATCCTGCTGGGGTGGTCCGCCAGCCGGCTGCTGGACAAAGCGGGCTACGACGTGAAAAAGGTGCAAATCATTAACGACCGGGGCATCGCCATTTGTAAATCTATGCTGGCCTGGCAGCTGCTCGGTGAGGGCGCGACGCCGGAGAGCACCGGCACGAAGCCCGACCACTTCGTCGGCGATTTCTACGTAAAGTTCGAGCAGGAATTTCAAGCCGAATACAAGGCCTGGCAGCAGACGACGGAGGGCCGGGGCGTGCTTAAGCAGCACGGCAAGGAAGGGCAGACGCCCGAAGCTTTCTTCAAGGGCTACAGCAAGAAGTATTTCAACGATTACAGCAAGCTGGGTGAGCAGGCCCGCGAAATGCTGCTGAAGTGGGAAGCCAACGACCCTGAAGTCCGCGCCCTGTGGGAACGGATGAACGGTTGGGTCTATGAAGGCTTCGAGGAAACGTATGCGGCCCTCGGCGTTCACTTCGATAAGCTGTACTACGAGTCCAACACCTACGTGCTGGGCAAAGACATGGTCGACAAGGGCCTGGCGATGGACGTCTTCCAAAAGCGGGAAGACGGCTCCGTATTCGCCGACCTGACCGACGCTAAGCTCTCCGAAAAAACGCTGATGCGCGCCGACGGCACCAGCATCTACATCACCCAGGACCTCGGTACGGCTCGCCTGCGCTACGACGATTTCGGCGCCAAGCGGATGCTGTACACCGTGGCCGACGAGCAGAACCATCACTTCGCCACCCTCTTTGAACTGCTTAAGCGGTTGGAGGAACCCTACGCGGACGGCCTCTACCACCTGAGCTACGGTATGGTCGACCTGCCCAGCGGGAGAATGAAGAGCCGGGAAGGTACCGTTGTCGACGCCGACGACCTGATGAAAGAGGTGATCCACGAAGCGCGGCTGGCCAGCCGGGAGCGCGCCGCGACCGAAGGCTTGAGCCGGGAAGCGCAGGACGACATCATCCGGCAGATCGGTATGGCGGCCCTTAAGTTCCACATCATCAAGGTCGGCCCGCAAAAGCGGATGACTTTCGACCCCAAGGAATCCGTCGACATGCAGGGGCAGACCGGCCCCTACGTGCAGAACGCCTACGTACGTACCCGCGCGGTGTGGCGTAAAGCGACGGAGAACGGTCAACTGCCCGACCTTAGTCTCGCCGGTGACTACAAAGAACTCGCCCCGGCCGAACGTTCGCTCATCCACCAGTTGTACGGCTACCCCGAACTGGTCGGCACCGCCGCCGAGAGCTATGACCCTAGCCTGATCGCCATGTTCTGCTACGAATTGGCTAAGAACCTGCACAAGTTCTGGCACGACCACTCCATCCTCAGCGCGGAGACGCCCGCCGCGGTAGCTTTCCGTTTGCAGCTGTGCAAGGCGGTCGGTAATACCCTGCAAGACGGTATGGGTTTGCTCGGTATCCGCGTGCCGGAGCGCATGTAGACAAGCTGACGGCGGCCGCGCCAAGTAAAATCAATGTGCTGTAGCCTTGTTTGTCCACAAATCCGCATGCAAGCGAATTTGTCGGAACCGAATGCGTGAATGCTCCGTTACACCGGTATTCTTAACACATTCTAAAATACCATTATCATGGCAAACGAAACCAGCACCTGGCCCGAACTCGCGATCGGCCTTTACGACAAACTTACCGGCCGCGGCGCGCAAATCACCTATGAATTCGAGAACTTCGAGCTGCACGTACCCAGCAGCACTTCCGACGATGCGGTTTCCGCCAAGTGGAAGATGAACGGCACCCTTAAGGTCCGCACCACGGACAGCACGACGGGAAAAGATAGCTAGGATGACCGTCGATCACGTTTACGCCGTTCTCGCTAAAGTCCACCTCAGCGGCGGGCTGCACCTCGACTGCCCGAGCGGTGGTTCGGTGGCCATATCCGCCGCTTCGGACAGCGAAATCCTGCGCGTCAACTGCTCTGATGAATCCGCGCTGTGGGACTTGTTCCGCCTGTCGCGTCAGTTCGGCCCGGGCGTGAGCATCCGAAACTTCCGCTACCTGAAAAGTCCGTTGCCGCAAATCGTCGAAGTCTACATCGACGGCGACAAATTGCTGTCGTGGCAACCGGATGGCTTGCCCAAAGTGGCCTCCGTAAGTGGGGTCATGCGGTGGTTGCGGAGTCGCTAGCCTACGGCGCACCTTCCTGAAAACAAGAAAGCCGGACCTCCAGTTATGGAGGTCCGGCTTTCTTGTTTGCGGGTAGTTAAATCAGCCTTCATGCGGGAACTGAATTACGAATCAAGCTCTTAGCCCAGCACATCCACGCAGTTCAGATCTTCGAACGCCTGCTTGAGGCGGGTGGAGAAAGAAAGTTCGGCCTTACGCACCCAGTTGCGGGGGTCGTAGTTCTTCTTGTTGGGCTTATCATCGCCTTCGGGGTTACCGATTTGCGCTTGCAGGTAGTCCTTTTTCTCGGCCTCGAAGGCGCGCACGCCGTCCCAGTAGGCCCACTGAAGGTCAGTGTCGATGTTCATCTTGATGGCACCGTAGTCGATGGCCTCGCGAATCTCTTCCTGGCTGGATCCGGAGCCGCCGTGGAAGACGAAGTTGATGGGGTTGCTCTGCTCGATGGAGAGCTTCTCCTTGAGGTATTCCTGGCTGTTTTTCAGGATCTTGGGCGTCAGCTCGACGTTGCCGGGCTTGTAAACGCCGTGTACGTTACCGAAGGCGGCCGCGATGGTGAAGCGGGGGCTGATCTTGCTCAGGGCCTGGTGGCTCTCGAAGACTTCCTCCGGCTGGGTGTAAAGCTTGGAGCTGTCCACGCCGGTGTTGTCCACGCCGTCTTCCTCACCGCCGGTGACGCCGAGCTCGATCTCGATCGTCATGCCGATTTTGGCCATCCGCTCAAAGTACTTACCGCAGATCTCCAGGTTTTCTTCCAGTGGCTCTTCGCTAAGGTCGAGCATGTGGCTGGAGTAAAGGGGGAAGCCGCGCTTGGCGTGAAACTTCTCTCCGGCGTCGAGCAGGCCGTCGATCCAGGGGAGGAGCTTCTTAGCACAGTGGTCGGTGTGGAGCACGACGGGCACGCCGTAGGCCTCGGCCATGGTGTGTACGTGCATGGCACCGGAAAGACCACCGGCGATGGCCGCTTTCTGGCCATCGTTGCTCATGCCCTTGCCCGCGAAAAACGCGGCACCGCCGTTGGAGAACTGTATGATGACGGGGCTATTGAGCGCCTTGGCCGTTTCCAGAACGGCGTTGACCGTGCTGCTGCTCGTACAGTTCACGGCGGGGATGGCGAACTTGTTTTCGTTGGCGTAGCGGAACAATTCGCTGACTTCATCGCCGTGCAGTACGCCGGCGCGGAATTTCTTCTTTGACATAGTTGTGGATTTTTCGGGTAAGGCGCGAAGATAGGCGATTCAAGTGGGAAGTGAAAAGTAAATAGTAGGAAGTGACGAGACGGACTTCCCACTTCCCACTTCAATGCTTTCCGCTTATAAATCGGGCGGGGCCGCCGGTGCAAACTAAAGGGCAAGGGCGTGGGGGGCTTACCAAAATGCTACGGGCGAACGGCTTACAATAGTTCTTTTTCTTTCATCTCCAACAGCGCGTTGTAGCGTGGCCGCATGGCGAAGATGCCGAACACGCCGATGAAAACCCCGAGGAACGCCCGTCAGTAATCGGAAAGGATGACCTCCTACCCCGTTTTCGCCGTTCGCGGCAGGCGGGCGGTTAGCCAGGTAGTGTAAGAATAGCTAAAGTGACGTTCCCGACTGAGCATTGTTGTAGTTAGTATTGTAGTTTACACTCTTAAAACTGCTCCTATGAAATCTGCTTTCCTCGATCCTACGCCTGAGTCCGGCCGCGACTTCTACCTCAATGCACCCGCTGGGCCGCTCGTCATGCTCAACCTGCTCCGCTTCCGGGAAACCGCGGATTATTCCGCAAGCCCGGAACTGAAGCCGGACGCGCCGATATCCGGTCGCGAGGCGTACCGGCTGTACATGCGCCATACCGTGCCTTTCCTGAAAGCGGCGGGTGGTGAACTCACGTTCACGGGCACCGCCTCCGCTTTCCTCATCGGCCCGCCGGAAGAACGATGGGACGGGGTGTTGCTGGTGCGGCAACGGAGCAAGGAAGACTTCATGGCGTTTGCCCAAAATGAGGACTACCAAAAGATCATTGGTCATCGGACGGCGGCCCTGTTAGATTCGCGGTTGTTGCCGATGGGGGAGACGACAATATAAAGGGGCAAGATGTTGGCCTGAAGCCATATCCGGCAGCGAACGTTTGCTTGCCGCCGGGGATTTTGCGCCGACTACTCCGCCGGGCTGGCCGTCCAGATGTCGAGGTACATGCGCCATTTTCCGGCGTCTTTGCGCCAGATGACGACGTACTTGCCTTGCCAGGCGTGCTCTACGCCGTCGGGCCCTTTGGAGCGGCCTTCGTACTTTCCGTAGTCGCGCGCTTCCTTTCCTTTAACGACGATCTCGATCGGAGTGAGCAGGTGGTGCGTGGTGGTATAGCCTTCGACGGGGCGCCAGTATTTATCGAGCGACGCGCGGCCTTCCATGATGGGTTGGT
>ENA-ORXT01001498-ORXT01001498.1-marine-metagenome-genome-assembly--contig:-NODE-1498-length-31180-cov-12.615953_pt1 | contig 31180 bp, 12 predicted proteins | sample MGYA00237868_ERZ511482 | MGnify/ENA metagenome assembly ERZ511482 | reverse complement strand
TTGAAATTGGACGAAAAAAAGTTTAATTACACCTATGTTACTGCCTATCATATCAATAGCCAAAATAAAACAGTAAACCATGTTTATGATTTTAGTTGGATTATTTTTAGCGATGACTTTATACTTATCAAACGTAAAAAAACAGACGGATAAATTTTAATTTATCTTTTTTTCAAAGAGAGTATAAGAATATAAAATTTTAAGCACAACTAATTTATCTTATGTAGGATAAGAATTACCCGAACTAAAGTTCAACTTTTACAAGATTTATAGATGATATTTCCATTAAAAATAGGTAAATGATTTTCAATATAATAGACCTATTTTATGGTGGGCTGTCTACCGTGGTTAGTCCTGATTTTTTTACTACTGGCTCTTTAAAATTTGTTTAGCGGAATTGAAAATTTTGTTTTGTAGCTATTGAGTTTTTTAGATTTATGAATTTCAATAAGTGTTTCAATTACTACTTAGACATCTTCTTTAGTGTAAGTTTTGATTTAATAAATGGTGCGCTTTTTTATTGTAATATGTTGCCGTCTTTTTTCTTTTCCTTATTGCCCCTTTTATTTGGCTGATTTTTCAAAAACAAAACTCACTTTAAAAGCAGTATCAATACTCAATACTGCATCAAATTTCTTACCCGCGTTGCTTTTAAAGCCTTTAATTTTTTTTGTTAAGCCTTTGGTAAGCAGTTGTTTTATTTGACTTTCTGTTAATTTTTTTTTGGCAATTGTTTTCCATAAAATAAAATCACAATTATTAGCCGTACAGCTTAACAGCTTTGATTTATCCAGTAATGATTTTTCTTTGCATTTCGGGCATTGCTCTAAATCGGTTCGCTCAACTTTCATTGTTTTTATCTGCGCTACTATTTCTTTAGTATAGCGTTCTATTTCCGCTTTAAAAATTATTGGGGTTTGTTCACCAGCTTCTATTTGTTTTAGCTTGTATTCCCATTGGCCAGTCATTTCTACATTAGAAATATTTAGATGTTTTGTTAATTGATATATCATTATTCCCCTATCCGTTGGAACCAATGATTTACCTTTATTGAAAATATAACCACGATTAAAAAGTAGTTCTATTATTCCAGCTCTAGTAGCTGGTGTACCAATTCCAAATTTATTAATTATTTCCTCAATGTCTTTTTCTACCAGTTTACCTGCGTTTTCCATCAAAGCCAATAAAGTAGCTGCGGTTAATAATGGTGGTGCTTTGGTTAACTTATCTTTATTTTCAATTGCATCAATTTTTACAATTTCTTTTTCTGCTATTTCTGGTAATTGATTTTCTTTTTCGCCCTGGTTAAATATTTCTGCAAGCCGCCAACCCTTTTTTAAAATTACCGTTCCTTTACTTAAAAATTTATGGCCGTTTGGTTCAAAATGATAAACAGTATCTAATTTTATACAGGGTTCAGAAAAGGCCATTATTAAAGAAGATGCTACCAATTTATAAATATTGCTTTCCGCTTCGTTTAGCCCATTAGCTGGCTGGTTAGTTGGAATAATAGCATGGTGATCGCTTACTTTATTATTATTGAAATACCGCTTTGAATAATCTAAACTATCTAAATGCAATGCATTAAATCCGCTTTCCAAATCACCAGTTCCAACATTTATTAATATTTCTCGCATATCTGGACTCATATCATTAGTTAGATATTTACTGTCAGTACGTGGGTAGCTTATTAATTTTTTCTCATACAGTCTTTGTGCTATATCCAGCGTATTTTTTGCGGAATAGCCAAACAAATTACTAGCTTTTTTTTGCAATCCAGTTAGATCATATAATAATGGTGTTTGTTCCTTACGCTCCTTTTTTTCAGCTTTTAATAATGGCGTTTCTTTTATATCTTCAATACTTTTTATAAGCTGCTCCGCTCCTACCCTATCGCTTATCCTTTCAAAATAAACCGCTTTAAAATATTGATCGTCATAATTTAAAATTAATTCTGGTTGAAAAAAAAGTTCGGGTTTGAAATTGATATGCTGTAAATACCTTTCTACTATTAGCCGTAAAGTTGGCGTTTGAACACGTCCAATCGAAAAGAGCGTGTTATTACCTGCTTTTACAGATAACGCCCTAGTGCTATTAATACCGACCAACCAATCCGCTACATTTCTACCTAAAGCAGCAGCATATAAGTTATTGTATGCGCTTATAGGTTTTAAAGATGCAAAACCTTGTTTAATTGCTTGTGTAGTTAAGGAGCTGATCCAAAGCCTTTGTACTGGTCTACCCTGCCCTATTAACTTGTAAATAAGCCTAAATATTAATTCCCCTTCCCGTCCAGCATCAGTAGCACAAATAATACTGTCAACTTTGCTAATCTGCTCTTTTAGTATGTTGAATTGCTTCTTAGTTTTTGGATTAATTTCGTATTGAAATTTATTTGGAATAATTGGCAAATCTGCTAAACTCCATTTACTGTAATTTTCATTATAAACTTTTGGCTCTGCCAAACTCACTAAATGACCAACCGCCCAACTTACAGTATAGGTGCTATCTTGTGGGTTATACATGTAACCATCTGCCCTTTGTTTGACATTTAAAACCTTTGCTATTTCCATAGCTACTGAAGGTTTTTCTGTTATGATTAATTTTTTCATGAGGCCAAATTTTTTACCATTAATGAATGGTGCTGCTCTTTGATTGGTTTCTGTATAACCAGGCTAAATAATGCGTGTTGTTTTTTTGGTACTTCAATAGTACCTTTTAAGCAGCGAAATTGTTTCGCTACATAGTTTGTTTCTAATCTATTCATATTACAAAATTTATTTATTAAAAGGGTTCTATAGTAAAGACATTTTAAGTTTTAAATAAGTGCTTATTTGGTCTAATTCTGCTGGTGTATGGGTATTATACCCTTTACGTAACCGATCAATCATTTTTTGTATTTCCTTACCAGCATCAGCAAATAAAAGGCTATTTGAAATGCGATCATCTTTCAAAATAATAGACAAATTATTATGTGTGGGTGTATTTACATAGCTTTGAAATTTGCGTTTTAACTCTTTTACTTCTTTTTGAACTTGAATAAATACCGCCTTTTTAGGCTTGTATTTTTCTGCTTTATAATCAAAAATGTAGGGAATACTAAATTTTATTTCAACAATAAAATCAATGGTTAAAATATCTTTTAGTTGCCTTATTTCTGTTTTATTGCAAACTGGTTTATTAGTACCAGTATATTTTTTATCGAAATATTTACCGGGTATATTGCCCCTACTTTTCCAAGTCTTTAAAGTTTTTAAGCTTAGTCCATATTTATCAATAATTTCTAATGCTCTTTTTTCGTTAAATTCCATTATTATTTTTTTAATCCTAAAAATATTGAATAATATACATACAGTTCAACTTCTCCAGCTATAATAACTTCGCTTACATCTAATATCAGCGGATTAACAGGTAAAGTGTATAGAAAGGTATTTAATATCGGTACTGGTGCTTTTCCCTTCATATTAGCAGCAATATCATTTACATATAGCATAGCAGCTTCTTTGTCTATTCGGTCAAAGCAGCATACATTAACGAAAGCTAAATCGCTACCTTTCATAATATCGAACATTGCCAAACCATCAGCAATAGTAACTCGAAAATCAAAATTTAGCTTGTCAATAGAAACTACTTTTTGATTTGCTTCTTTTAACTGTAATGATTTGAAATGATTAACCGTATTAAGGTTAATATCTGTTGTGTCTCTAATTAGGGTATTACCGTTGTAGGATATGTGTTCTACTTTCATATTATATTAAATATTATTTTTCTTCTGAATAGGGTAATGGTATGAGGCTAATTATATCTTTAAAATAAATAAACCCTTCATTTTTTGGATAAGTCATTTTATATTTTCCTACACCATAGGATATAGTACCGAAATTTTTAATCTTTTCTTGTCCATAATTTTGAAAGAATAAAAATTGATTCGTTTTCATTTCAAAACCATAACCACTACCATGTTTTTTTGTTTCAATTTTATAACATTTCATTTTAGAGTTTGATAGTAATTTTAATGTTTCTGAAAACATTTCTAAATCCGTTTTATCTTCCTTTTCTATCTTGAAATTATAACTCTTAGCTACACATGTATTAAAAAAGCGCATACTGATTGTAGGTTTAAATATCCGACCATCAGCAGCTGCTATTGGTACGCTTATGTCTATATGCCTTGAAAATTTATGCTCCCTATCTTCCTCTATAAAATATGAAACAATATCAAGATTAACGACAAGTACAGACCTATCTTTAGAAAATACCATATTTTGACAGTCGAAATGTTTTGAAATCTCGTATAAATATTTATTTGTATTGAATATCATTCTGCTGTTTTATACTTTCCAAAATTGATTAATTTTTAAATTTCTGCAGGGTATAACATAGTGCAACCCTTTAGTCTGCCATGTATCACCTTCGCCACCAACCAAACCGCCAGTCTCGAAATTTTCCAACTCATTTTTAGCATCCCAAATAGAAGATTTACAACCCAATCCGTTTGCCTCTATTGAAATATATAACATCCCGTTAGCATCTATATAGCTATTTCTTCTTTTTAATAAATCTGTTTTACTATATAAAAAATCACCAAACTGAATTAAATATTTTATAGTATTTATGTGTTTATCAATCGCATTTACTGTGACATAAGAGTGGAAATGCCAATGGCTGACTATACTCGCATAAAGTTGACATAAGTCTTTTGCCATTGTTGAAAGATACAAAATTATATTTAGTTTTCGGGTGGAAAACATATTTACTCTATTCGTAGTCTAAGAAATTAAATTAGCATTATTTTTGGAATAAGCTTGGTTGAAATTAAAAAGCATTGGTTGACAAGTTGCAAACTTGTCTTAATTGTTATGGCACAAGTGAGCCTTGCAGGAACACTTGCGCCAGCGGAGGATAAATAAGCGAAGGTAATGAAATGGATGGCTGCTTGGTTTCTTATTTTATAGCCATCATCTTTTGCCATTGTTGAAAGATACAAATTTATAGTTAGTTTATGGATGGAAAACTTATTTATTCTATTCGTAGTCTTGGAAATTAAATTAGCATTATTTTTGGAATAAGCTTTGGTTGAAATTAAAAAGCATTGGTTGACAAGTTGCAAACTTGTCTTAATCGTTATGGCACAAGTGAACCTTGCAGGAACACTTGCGCCAGCAGAGGCATTGGTTGACAAGTTACAAACTTGTCTTAATTGTTACGGCACAAGTGATCCTTGCAGGAACACTTGCGCCAGCAGAGGGATCCTTGCAGGAACACTTGCGCCAGCGGAGGGAGACTAAAAACTTCTTCTAACATCATATCTATTTGGATAATCATTGTGATCATTGTCATAATAGTTTATTCTGAATGAATATTTGAAGCCTTTATCTAATAAAAAACAAGTTTCATTTTTAAATGCAAATTGAAAAACTGTCTCAAATGTTTGCTTTGCTGAAGCTAAATAAAGTCCGCAAAATTCGTAACCATCTGTAAAACAATAACAATCATCAGAATCAAATAAACCCAGATAAACTTCCCTAAGCAAATTTGATTCTTTAAAGCTAAGGTTTCCATCAATAAATTCCTCTTTCGCACAATTGTATTTAGCCCTATCTTGAAGATTTTTTATAATTTCGTCTGCTTGTTCTAATCCAATCAACTTAGCATCTTGCAAATTTTCAAATAGCTTGTTATACTCAGTTTGCTTAGATTTTCCTATTCTTCTTCTTTTTATTAAGCTATCCATTTCCATCATTATAGTACTGCTTTGATTTAGGTTTACCCATTTGTGGTTTATTGTTTTTTCCTCCACTTCTATTTAATCCATCTGGTGTATTATCATCCCTTTTCGTAGGCCCAGCTTCCCAATGTGGCTGACCTTCATGTCCTCTATCGTTCTTTGCATCTTGGACCGTATGCTTCTTATCTCTTGTAGTGTAAAGCTTATCTTTTGATTTCGTAGCCTTATCTGGAATTAAAGGCTGGCTTGTAGGTATTTTCTGGTCTCTCATTACCTTTCTCCTTGCAGCTCTTGAACCCGGCAACTTACGTTTTATATCCTTTAAACTAATTGGAGATAATAAATCAAATAAAGCTTCTGCGTCGTCTCTGTTTATTTCACCGTCTGTAAGAGTTATAATATTATCAACAATTTCAATAGCCTCACTGAAGTCTAATTTTCCTTTTCGGATGGACTTTACTACCGTCTTCCCTAATACTTTAATTATTTTAATAGGATTTCTACCATCTGGGTCAATGTAGTTAAGTGGATTGTTATATGTGTAGTGGTATGGTGACCAAGAAATCAGATGAGGTTCACTTGCCAAAGGATCTAAACTCAACCAATTGCTAATAACAGGGTCATAGTACCTTGCTCCATAATAATACAAGCCCGTTTCTTCGTCTAATTCTTTACCATTAAATAGGTAAGGGCTTTGGTAGGTGCTGTTGCTATTTTCTACAAACACTTCGCCAAAGGGCAGGTATTCTGTGTGTTGGCTTATTTCGCCGGCATTGTCGGTTACGTAACTGGTGTTGCCTACATGGTCGGGGTGGTAAAAGTAGGTTGGTGCGCTTGTCGGTTCGTTAAAGCTGCTGCCGTCCGCATCTAAAGTACCGGCTAATTTGCTGCTTATGCGTTGGTTTTCTATATACAGGTGTTTGGTTACTTGCCCATTGCGTACTACTATGTAGGGGTTTACATATACGGTATATTCGTCTAAACAAGGGGGTGGTTTTTGTTGGGTGTTTGGGCTATTTAGGGTGTTTAGCTCTTGTTCGTTTAAACTATTATCCAGCGGGGTGTTGGTGTTTATTGCCCCTTTTGTTTTTGTAGTGGTATTTTGTTGTATGCCGTTTAGGGCTATGCCTACGGTTGGTCCGGTATGTTTTATTATACGTTCGCCACCGGCATCGTAGGTGTAGTTAAAGGTTGCGCCGTTTTCGGTAATTTGGTCTAAACGGTTTTCTTCGTCCCATACCATTGTTCGGTTTTGGTTGGTTGTGGTGTTGTTCCGTTCGGTCATATTGCCATTGGCATCGTAGGCATAGTTAAAGTTGCCTACTGCTGTTGGGGCGTGGGGTTGGCTGCCACCATAGGCATAACTATTGTTGTAGGTATTGGCAGGTTCATCAATGCCACCAACAGTATGTGTTTGAAACTTAGTTGCTATGCTATGGCTGTTGTTGTAAGTCATAGTGAGGGTATATACATCATTATTACCATGAGCACCTTCACCCGTTCTTAGCCGGTATAAATCATCATACTCAAAAACATAATTGGTACTGCTGCCCAAGCTTTGCCCACTGGCTAAGTTTTGCATACCTGTTATGTTGTTTAGTGCGTCGTATTCGTAGCTGCAATTCATAAAGGTAGTGCCGTTTGCAGTTTGTGCAGTCATCACATTTAACCTTCTTCGGTCAGGCTCATAAGTGTAGGTACTTTTTGTACCATTGCCGTATTCTAAATATACGCGCTGTTCAAACTCATCGTAACCTAATTGTTCTATATAAACGGTATTGCCTTCCATACTGTTTAGTAAGCCCCCGGCATTGTATTGGTAGTTTACCGTTTCGTCGTCTGGGTAAGTAATACTTTTTATACGGTTCCAGGTGTCGTATTCCCATTTGGTGGTCATATCAATAGTACTGCAAGCATCTACATTAATTATACGTTGGTTAAATATTAAAGCTCCCAGTTCATTATAAGCAAATGTTTGCGTACCGGTGGCATCTTGTTGTTCTATAATTCTACCGGCAGCATTATTGGCTGCTCCATTGGCACCATAAATATAGCTTACATTATTTTCTGTAAACTGCGGGTAAGTAATATTGGTTAAACGTTCAAATTCATAATCGTATTCAATTGCTCCTGTACCAGCGAGATTTGCCGTTACTTTTTGGGTAAGATTACTTGCCAAATCGTAGGTAAAATTGGTTAAGCCGCCATCGGGGTGGTTCATTTGGGTGGTTCTTCCCAGCCAATCGTACATAAAGGTAATGGTGTTGTTATCTCCGTCGGTTGCTGTTATCATTTCGTTAATGGCGTTGTAGGTATAACTGGTCATGATATTGCTGCCTTGACTATGTTGTTCTTCTACCTGGCGGGTTAAGCCTCGTATGTCAGTCCAGTTTTGTTTCCATATTCCGTTGGCATCGGTAATATTGGTATTAAACAAACCATTGCTAATACTGTAGGCAGACATGGTTGTTGCACCATCGGGTAAGGTTACGGTTAAGGCACGGTCTAACACATCGTAAGTAGTAGTGGTAGGGGTAATATTATTTGTAGCAGCATTAAAGGTAATAGCGTTGCCCATTGCTTCTGCAACCGGATAGTAGCTTTCGGTAGTTCTGCCAAAAGCATCAAAGGTTAATCTGCCGGAAACAATCATCATCGGGTCATCTGCTTGTGTGGCTGGATTAAAAATGGCAGCATCTTTTTTTACCTGAATTGCTCGTTTTAAGCCGTCAATAAAGGTTACGGTTTCAATATCGTCGGTTGGGTTACAAGGGTCATAATGCAAAGTAGTGGCGTAAGGCGGTTCTGCTTCGGGATGGTAATCAAATTGTATAACGAGTGTTTCTTCTGGCATTAATGGTCCTTTCACATGTTCTATTCTTCCTTTGTCATCAATTCCATAGCTCATTACATTGCCGTTAAGGTCGGTCGTGCTTTCTACTATACCAAACTTATAATCGTAAACAGCTGAAGAACTATAACCATAAGCATCTGTAATGCCGGTTACGTAAGTTTGTACTTGGGTATCGTAAGTGTAGGAAAAAGCCATCCGGTCGCCTTCGCTGTTTTCGGGGCGTGTTAAGGTTTGTATATTTCCGTTACTTTCATAAGTCATATCATAAATGGCAGGGATTCCACTCGCTACATACTGCCTTATTTGAGTTACATTGCCATTGCCATCAATATCGGTTTCGCGTTGGCGGTTTGCACCGTTGCCATTAACTGTTATACTTGCCGGGCTGCCTACTACATAATTATTGCTCATTTCCCCGTGATAGGTAATCGTTGCGTTAAGGGCATTATCTCCATCGCCGTTATCGGTGTAGTTGGTTACATTGCCCAAACCATCATAGCCATAAGTCATATAGGTACTTTTAGGCATAGCTCCGCCTTCAAAGTAATTATTATCGGTTCTTATTAATGCTGGAAATAGAGAACCATCGGCACGGGCAGCCATTAAATCGAATGTATTAGTGGTTTCGGTAAACATCGCCCCGCCAGCATCGGTCAGCATTTCTTTGGTTAGCAAACCTTTTATAAAATAGCCTTCCCAGCCGTTGGCATCGTTGTTGTAAAACTCTTGGCTTACGGTACGGTAAATAGCATCGCCGTTTTCGGTATCGTGTTGGTTTTGTATTACTTTTTTAAAGCCGTAAAACTCGCGTTCGCAGCGGTGGTAAAAGCCATCTTCGTAGGTAAAGGTGTTTAGCATACGGTCGGCTCCGTCGCCTGGAAAACCGTCGTTTATTTCTACGCTGGCCAATGCCCATACATCGCCTGGGTGGTCGAAGGTGTTGCCGTAGCGTTGGTAATCTAAGGTAAAGTTAGCACCGAGTGGCAGTTTTACTGTATCCAGCAGGTTCGTTCTGCCTATGGTAGAGCGTTTTACTATAAGTTCGTCGTCGCTTTCGGAGGTTACGTAGTCTGGGAAGCCGTCTCCGTCTACGTCTCGGATTTGTAGATGATCTTTACTTAAGCCAAAAGAAGCGTTACCGCCTAAATTTCCACATAATTTAAAAAACCATACTGGTGCACATAATGTACCTGCTAAATTGGCCGATGCGCCAAAGGAACTGCCTCTGCTAATTTCATTTGCGCCAGTCCAACTTATCGGCTCGCCAAAACCGTTACCAGTATTTAAACGTACCATTAGTGGGGGTGGTTTCTTTTTTACCTTTTTATTTTCGGTAGTGTTTAGTTGTTTAAGTGGTAAAGGGCAATTAGGTTTAACTAAAACCTTAAAGATATCTGCATCTTCATTGCCAAAAATATCTATTCCATCTACCTCAATTTGTGCTGTTTGGTTTCCAAAAGGTGTATAAGAAAAGCAGTTATCAGAGAGCAAATCAATATTACCAACACCAGAAAGTAATACTGGTGTATAATTGTCAATTAACCCAATAAAATTGCAAAATGAACCAGCAAAACCACCTACATAGTCATCTATACAAATGGTAATTGGAGTAAAAAGGGTTGTACATTTAATAAAAGGACCACCACAAATAGGTTCCGGCGTATCAGGCACTACGGTTTGAACACAAATATTGTCAATTTGAGCAGCTGCTTGAAGATCACTATCATTAACAATATTTGTTAAAAAAGGATAGAACCACAACTGTGAAAAATTGGCTGTAGCCGTAAAAGTTACCGTTATTGTTTCCCAGGTTTGATCCATATTCCAATTTGAGGTACTAACTGTTTGACTGTTGGTTGGTTGTTGGATACTAATATCGCTATCATCTCTACTTATCAAACCATTTGTTAATTCAACTCTAAAGGTTGAGTTTTGAAGAGAACTTGCATTTTTTAAAATATCAAAAGATACGGTATATATATTGCCTGAAATAAATTGATGATCAGTAAATACACCTTCGCCATTACCGCCATAAGACCACAACCACATGCCAACAGTAGAATTATTGCCATTGCCATCAACTGGTGTTGGCGTGCCATGCGATACCTGCCAATTTAATAAACTGTTATTTATCCACGTATTCTTATTATTGTCAGATGGTTGTTCAGAAGCGAAATTTTCAAAATTTCCGTTTGAATTGTCGCAATTTCCGTTGCCATTGCCATTGTCATCTCCATTGCAAAAATTAGTTATAAATACATCAACAGTAATGGTTTTAATTTCGAATGGATTTAAATCTTCAACAGCATCTACTATATTATCAGTTAATCGAACCGTTAATGTATTTAAATTTCCCCCAGGTGTATTGCCGGGAGAGAATAAAATGCTATTATCTTGAAGAGTAAAGGAGCCAAAATCATTACTGCCAGTTGCATCAATTATAAACTGTTTAAATTTGTTTAAACCACATACATTGGGGATATTAATAGTAAATGGTGTATTTGGTAGCGTACAGACTTCAATGTTTACATTGCAACTTCCAGGCGGTTCATTACAACTTTCATCAACTAAAATATTTACAGTAATTGTTTTACTGTTGGGAGGATTATTGTCATTATCTATTACAATAACTGTAAGTGTATGCGTGCCATTTGGTGTATCAGCACCTTTAGAAAATAGGATTGAATTTGAACTTATGGTTATATTATCTCCATCATAATTGCTTTCTACCGTAGCTATTTCTTGAGTCTGAGCATCAATGTTACACAAAAATGGGATTTTAATAGAAATTTCGCTAAGTGGCTTGTTACAATAATCTAATGTAGTGCCATTAAAGCAATCATCAGGATTTCCATCTTCATTAGAAGTATTTGTAGAAGTGATTATTGTATTAGTCCAATCTGGCGGAGTAGGAATGGTGCCATCTGAACCAATCATATCTAATAAGCCATCACCATTAACATCAATTAATCGGTTAGTAACCCAATGCAGCCCAAAGGGTACTCCAACACCACCGGTAAAACTTCTTGAACCCTTATTAAACCCCAAAGAACCACCTAAATTTAAATTAAAGGAACGACCATCATTTACTGCTTCATGCCCCCAAAATTCTTTAGCTAAAAATTTATATCCAACATTTAGGCGTACCATACCATCCCTGTAAACTCTATCTGGCAATCCATCTCCATTAATGTCCATATTATCAAATTGCACTTCATCTTCGTTGTCATCTAAACTGGTACTTCCAGAAATACCAATTGACATTTTTGCTGTTTCTTCAGCCTGACTGGCATTATTTCCTCTTGAGGTTTGATCCGAATTTATATCATAAGATTTAGTAAAATTTCCGCCCAATGTTACGCCAAAAGGTTTTCTACTTGTTGAAAATTGTACTTCTCCAAAGTTTTCTACCGTTCTTAGTGATTCTTCTAAGCCACCAACCGGTAAAGTATATTGAATTTTTTCTTCACCAACAATGTCTGGATATCGATCTCCATTTATATCAAAAAAGTCATATTGTTGTCTGGAATCTCCACTACTGCCGCTAACCCCTATTAAACCAAAACCATTGATAAAGTAATTATCATTATCAGATTTACGTATTGTTTTAATAGCAGAGGCACCTTTACCGTCTGCGGCAGTTTCTAACATACTTATATCGTAAATAGGAGATTCAAATACCACATTATTCCCAAGTCTTCCAGAACGAATAGAATCTTTATTCATGTAAATGAACGGATCAAGACCTCTGTAATGAAGATTTGAATTGTCGGAATAAATAACTTGATCGGCTTCCATGCGAACATAATTGCTAAGACCGGTCGGCAAAATCATATTCCAATTATTGAAAGCTATCTCCATTGCATCTACACAAGCAGAAATATCATCCGGATTTTGACATTCCGGTATTTCATCCAAGTTAATTTCAATATCTTCTTGTGTTAAATTACTATTGAATATTGCTTCTAACTCATCTTCATCAATTGGATTGTTGGCTCTATCACCATTTCCATTGTAAACAAACCTTCCCCAGTTTCTATACAAGGTTCCCCAAAAACAGTTATCGTATTTATCATTGGAATTTTCTTGAGGGTCTGTAATTCCAAATAGATAATTGTCCGTTGTTGTATGCAAGCCTGCGGGAATTATTGAGTTAAAATTACCTTTTATAATTTCAACTTGAATATTTGAAACATCCTGTGCAAACGTTTCTGGTAATATGTGATAATCAAAGTACACTTCATCACCTTGTTGCACGTTTATTGTGATTGGAAGCGAATTATTAAGTGAGGATTTGTGTAACAGTTCTAAAGGTCTTTTTATAGAAAAGTCCACTTCATTGTTTGCATTTAATTTTGGAAGTATAGTATAAATACCACTTTCTGGTACAGTCCATTTAAAAGAAGGTTGTATTACTTTATTGAAAACGGTGTGTGCAACTGGCGGATAAAATACTAAATTGGCATAATTAAAATCGACGTTTAATTCATCGGCATTTGTATAACTAACTACTGGCTGCCAATTTACAACTGTCCAGTCTACTACTGTTTTAGCAGTTAAAACAAATTTAATTTTATCGTTTTCATTTACCGGATAACTTGCTGTGTCATCCCCTATGTTTACATTAATGTTTTGAGGTGCTGCTGATAACGAGTATGAGTCTACAATAAGGTTATTTACCATAATCATAGCAGTTATCTCATCAGAAGTTTGTAGTTTGTTAATTACACTTTCAATTTTAATTTCTCCGGTAAGCGGCAAAACCAATTCGCTTTTAGAAGATATTAAATAGTCATCGCTGGAATTAAATTGATAAATTGGTAAGTTGTTCGCATCCAAATCATTGCAAAACAGCTTTAATTTACTTGATTTATTTTTTTTATTGGGTTTACCTATTTTAGTATTTGTGTAAGCGAAACGACCAACTTCGTGTAAGTTAACATCATCATAACCAAAATATAATTTATACCGATTGTTTGCTTTGCTAACATTCAATTCCTTGTATGTTGAAATTTCAGTTTTATCCTTTTCATGTTTTTGTGTGTAAATGGTTTCGTAACTACCGTCGTCAAAGGCTCTTTTTAATATAAAATAACCAGAAGGAATGTCTGAAGGGTATGTCCATTGAATTTCAAACCCGTCAGTACTATTTAAATTAGTTATAATTTTAATACTATCTAATAGTATAATATCCGTATAATCAATTAATGAAATTAATTCCTCTGAATAATTTTTTGGCTTTGGTGAAGTTGGTAGATTATTACAATCTATTGGTCCATAAGCAAACCTAAGTTCGCATGTTGGATCTGCAACATCGTTTATAACTATGGTATAGGCTTGATTATGCAAAGGGCCTAAAAGTACCGTGCCATCTGAATAATTGAAGTTTCCAAAATCCTCAGATTCCTGTTCCATTGAAATTGGGTCTATGAATATAAATTCAATATGAAACTGGTCACTTGAAGGATTGTTAGCTTCTACTAAAATTTCCAGACAAAAATTATCCTCATCACAACTATTTAATTCAACATCTGCCATAATAGAACATTGCAGACATTCGGATACATCAACTGAATAGTAAAACTCACATGCAGGGTTTGGCATTCCATTATTATTTTCAGCAATTACAATTGATGCACTATTTTGTTGTAAGGGTAAATTTTCTAAAAAGACAAAATTGCCGGAAAAAGGCATAAATTCAGAATCATCAACGCTAACAAAATACTCATCTGTTATTGGGTTTTCGACAATAACACTTAATGAAAGATTATAGGTATTATCATTATTACAAGTATAAGAATGACCCACTAAATCATAATTGAAGGTATTAATAAAATCTACCTCTAAAGTGTAGTTATTAGAACAATTTGAATCTACACTATTTTCAATTAAGATATCAATAGTTGAACTTTGGTTAGATAAGCCAGATAAGGTAAGTTTTTCTTCACCATCTAAATCCGTATCTGCAAAAGGTCCGTAACTCATATCATCAACCACTACATTAAATGAAGAGGTGGCTGCGTTCTCAATAAATACATCTAACTCGAGATTGTAAGTTCCATTAGTATTACAGGTAGTGCTATAATTGTTAAGCCCATAGTTACAAGGGCATTCAACATCATAGGTTATTGTAGGTGACCAATACACTACATCGTCTGTTCCATCACATATAGATTGCACTCTAAAATAGATTCTATCACCTCTTTTTACATTTGCAACTCTGTTTATGGGTTTAGTGTTATTATCATTAAATGTGATGATCTCCTCTGCTATTTCGGCCATGTTATGTTGGATAGTTACTTTTACGCCATCAGCTGTTCCGCTTGGAGAAATCGGTGTTCCTAAGGTTACCGGAGCATTAATTGTTATATCACCGTCATATGGTGCAATCCAAACTTTTACAACATCGTGTGCCGGATTTAGCTCTTTGTTTTCTTCTAAATCTGCATCATCCACAATGTTTATATCTATTTCCCCTTTTGGACAAATAGTACAAGGAGTGCCAGAACTACTCAAATCAAAATTACCTTCCCCCTGATTAAAATACACAACTCCTTCTTTGACTATGTCAATTAGTTGGTCGCCATTAGCATCACTAAAGTAGATAGATGTAGAACTCGTATTATTACTTTTAGAGTAACCACCAGAAACTCCAAAATGTCCTTCACCTCCTTTTGAATTAGATGTACTTTTTCCTTTGCTAAACTCAGATATTCCGTTAATAAATTTAACTTCAGAAAAGAGTGCATCCTGTTCAGGTAATGTTTGATTTTCCCTATAGCAAAGTCTATCATCTTTTTTAAACACCTTATCTGGCAAACCATCACCATTAATATCCACTAATGATATTAAACCATTACTATTGGAAAAATTAAAATCTAAATTACCTCCAGCAGATAAATTTTTAGATTGGCCAAAACCAAACCCAGCAGTAACTGTTGGTCCAAACCCATAGGAACTTGATTTGCTTCCTCCCAAAGCACTTGTTGAACTAATTAATTCATCAAACGTATCTAAGATTGGTATACTACTTAAAAAATCTGGTAATATTGCTTTTACATTATCATCTCCTGTAACCCATCCTTGCTCTTCCGCTTCTAAGGGTAAATATCCTTGCGCCACATTTACATCATCATAATACGTAAATTCATGATAATTAAATTCATCTCCGACAGCATCAAATTCGGTAACTTTGCTTAAGAGGGTTTTATGGAAAGCTCCTGGGATATATTCCAATTCATAACTTCTAACTTGCGAGCCATTATATTTTACTTCAATCTGTTGTAACAAATCTGCTGTCACTCGTTTCAATCCAAAACGGCAATCAATATTTACATCTTTTCTTCCGGTTTGCCTGGTGAAGCTAACTTCGTAGTTCCCATCTATGCTTCCATTTCCTGTATAAATTATTTTTTTTATATAAACGTTAATTCCTATTGGTGCTTCTGAGTCCAATACTCCAGTGTTTTCCCTACTTTCTCCTTCTTCATACTGATAGCTTACATAATTGTCATTCAGGTCTCTTACTTCTACCAAACCCCAAAAAGCAATATTTCCTTCATCAGTTCTTAATACAGAGCCTTCATTAATTCCTCCACCTTCTGTTCCTCCATAAGAAAAAACAGTTCCAGATTTATCCGTAACTTCCCACCAATAATTAGCAGCAGGATTGCTGCTGCCACCAACTGCAGGTTCACGACGTATTATTTTATCAAAATTGCCTTCCACTCTTGGATAGAATTGCTTGTTTGTTTCTCTTGCTACAAAATCTTCCTGATGAGCCACAGGTGTCAACTGCTGTCCATTTAATAAATAGGTTTCTGTTTCTAAACTTGCATCATATCTTGGTACGCCCCAACGGGTTTCTACCATAATAGCCGGTATACTCAAATCCCAACCCAATCCAAGCCATCCATTGCCTCCTCCACTATTGTATTGTATGGCTAATTGAGGTTGCATTCCTAATCGTCCTGGTGGGACTACAATGGGGTAAGATAAATTAGCATTGCCCATATTATTTGCAGAAGGCGGTTCTATAGTATTTACATTGGCAGAAGGGTTGGCTGCCTTAATATCTTTAATGGAAGTGGGTGTAAAAGCACCGGTTTCCGGTGATTCTGGCACTTTAATAATTCCATTAATCATATCAGTAAAGTGAGTTGTTTTAGATATGATCGTTGTTTCGGCAGTAAGTACACTATCAACAGGAAGTGGAATCCAATGCTTGCTGCTTTCATCAAAAAAATAAGTTTTAATATCTTTTTCGGAATAGCCTTGCGGAATTTTATTTTTATCGTAGGCTAATTTTAAAGTCGCTTCTGAATCAAACTTAGTTCCATGTGGTAAAAAACGATAACCCGCTTCATTTTTGGTTACGTTTACCATGCCAATATCTAAAGGTGGTAAATCCATTTTACGTAAAGCAGTTATCGATATGTTGGTCTGCTCAATTAAACCATCCCTTTCAATTTTCAACTCTACTTCATCAATATTGGTTATCAATGATTTGCCTGGTCTATATGTTTCAGACACATAAGATGAAGCGGCAACTGGTAAATTATTTTTTATTTTTAAAGGAGCGTTGTTTATAAATTTTACTTTTCTTTCAATTGTCTCTCCATCATCAAAAACAGCTGTTAACTTAACTTCCCATTTTTCTTTTTTGCTGTGGTTATAACTCAGGTTCTCAAATTCTGATGCAAAAGCTTGAATGGGTTTACCATCTGCAAAAATTTCCACCTGTTCACTTCCTGCTCCTTTAACAAAGCCTTTAAGATAGCCGTAATTATTTGAATAGTTTTTTGTTTTCGGTTGATTTACAATAATTGCTCTTTGATTTTTTGTATTTTTCTTTATTAAAAAGCCTAAGTTTTTTACTTTGTAATTGTGATTCGCCTCTTCTGGAATTGAAAAACGGACGATGTTTTCACCTTGTTGCAACCAATCGGGCTTAACTTGTTCTTCTTGTTTTGTCCATGATTCATTGGTTTGGTAAGCATAGCCACCAACAGCCAATTGATCGTTTATACTCCTTGAAATTCCGGTATGATCACTAACTCCATTTAGTTCATAGGTCAACCATATTTCATCATTTTCTGTTGGTTGAAAATCAAGGTTTATCGTAAAAACATTGTCAACAGGGCTATCAGCCGTTTTGTCCTCAAAAATACCGATATAGCCTTCTTCTGTATCCGATGCATAAAATATTTCTTTGGCAGCAAATGTTTCAACATTGAATAAAATGCTGCACAAAACAGCTAAGACGAAATTTGCTATGATTGTTCTTTTCATTTTTCTGTATTTTTTAAAAAAGGACACAATTAAATTTTTCATAATAGGTTGTTTATTAGTTTACAATTAATTTTCGGCTAATTTGAATATCTCCAGTTGTCATCACCACATTATAAATTCCGCTTCCTGCAATAAATTCATTATTCAGAAAATAAAACTGGCTTCCGCTAACAATTTTGTTTGTATGCTGTTTTCCAGCTAAATCATAAATGATGATTTGAACGTCTTGCACCGATTCAAGCTGCATAACAATATAGAAGTTTCCATCTGCTGAAAGATTAGGATAAACACCAAAATGGATATCTTGGCCAGCTTTTGTAATGCTATTGCTTTCGTCTAATTGTGGCAAACTGATGTTTTTTTCTGCGACAAATGAAAACATATCTTTACCGGACTTGTCTTTATCCCAATATACTTTGTCATAAGTAAATATCCCTTTCTCATCTATAGAAGTAGGATAAATAAACCTCAAGCCCTCGTATGTAGAACTAAAATCATCCTTTCCACTTTCGTTAATGACTAACACTAAATTTTGGATGCTATCATTTAAAACTGAAGAAGCGCTTACCTTTAATTGTGTATTTAACTCTTCTGTTCTATCTCCAGAAGCCTTCATTAACCATTTTCTTTTAGTTGTTGGTAATGATTTATTTTCAATATCTATTATGCCTTCATTTATTTTAAAAGGCAAATTATTATCGCCCCAAATTAAATAATGCAGGTTTGCGATAGTACCAACATTGTCATTATTTGTGGGAGCAATCTCTTGAGAACCTATTGTTAAAAAATCAGGCTCTTCTGAACTGGTTGATTGCTTTTGGTTTAACCTGTTTTTGCCATCTCTGCCAATTCCGGTAATCCGATGATTGAATAAACTATTATCTTGCCCATCCCAAACTATGGTATTGTTTGAAGCAACATAGTTTTGATTTTCTTTTAGGCTAATCCCATATTTTAACGCCAACCTACTATTGATTTTTTCCAATTCTGTTTTGCTTAATACTCTGTCAAAAATGAGCAACTCGGCAATTTGACCTTTAAATGCATTTTCTGAATTGGCCTTATTTCCTAATTTTAACACGTTTAACCAATTTGTAAAATGCCGGTTGTTCTTTTTAAAGTATTGAGTATAGGTATGTATTACAGGCTTGTCGCTATCAATTCCTTCATATTCAATTTCATTGGTATCGGTTGTTGCTTTTGTAGTACTCAATGCAATATTTGGACTATTTGAACTCATTTCCCACACAGCAAGGTCACTTTTAGAGTTTATATTTGGTTTGAATACCGTAATTGCGGTCATTTGATCTAAGTCGACATACAATTGTTCATCAATTTTTAAATAATCATCAATGCCATTAAAAGAAACGACCGGATTAAAATTAAGTTGACTTGTACCGTTAACCTGATTTTTGATTTCTGATTTGGATAGTGTGCCAAAATATTCCACATTCTTATGAATAATCAAATCACTATCAAAATGATAAATGGGTTGTTGTGCTAAGCTATTTGTCGTAAATCCAACTAAAAACAAGCTATATATTATATATCGAATCATGGTTATCTTTTTTTTATTAATTTTTATTAGGTATAGATGAAGGTGTATTGTTGCTCTTTTTATCCCTAAAATTTTTCCAAATATCTAATTGATCAAGATATCTCTCAATGTTGGTTCTTTTGGTGGTTACTGGTTGAGCACCAATACACTCAAATGAGGTATCGCAAGGTGGACATAGGTTTGTTGCTATGCCACTTAAGATAGCATTCAATTGATTTAAATTTGAACCTAAAGTATAATCTGAAGTGCAAACCTGACTGCTTGGGATAGCAGGGTTTGGTGGTATGTTTGGGTTAAATAGGATTGGGTCGGAAACTGACTGGATTGATTGTATACCATCAGCACCTATATTGCCAACACCTACCATAAAAATATGTGTTTCTTCACATTTGATATTATTAGCTATATCTACTCCTTCCTGACCAAAATCAGGATCACCATCTGTAAAAAATAAAAGTAAATCAGGTGGAGGTAAAGCGTCAACTAATTGGAATGCGGTTTGCCAGTATGTAGAACCTCCTGGTGCATAAGTTGCACCATTAAACGAATTAAACGGATTGAAATAATTTGAAATATTATTTATCAAATTTTCATCTAAAGAAGTATAATTAGGAATTATATAATTGGCATTTGTATTAAATTCAATAAAGACAATATTTACTTGATCAAAACAAATCAAACTATTTAAAAAAGCTAATACAGCACTTCCAACCAATGGAGCGTTGCTGCCTATACTACCAGACTCATCTACTACAAAAGCAATATTTAAACCTTCTTCACAAGTTGCCATTAATTCTGGATTTGCAATTTGCATTGGTATATTTATGCACATACAACTATTTGCATCATAGCTATCTGTTGTAGCGCAAATACTATCATCACAATCGGTATCAACTGGTGGTTCTCCAGGTTCACAAGAACAGGTCGATTCATTATAGGTCTCTAAACCATTGTTACAATTTCCATCATCACAATCTGGTATTTCGACTGGTACGCCTGGTATACAATCACAGCCATTCCAAATTTCTATGCCATTGCTACAAATCCCATCATCACAGCCTGAATCAACTGGTGGTTCTCCAGGATCGCAAGAACAGGTCGATTCATTATAGGTCTCTAAACCATTGCTACAATTTCCGTCATCACAATCTGGTATTTCGACTGATACGCCTGGTATACAATCACAGCCATTCCAAGTTTCTAAGCCATTGCTACAAATCCCATCATCACAGCCTGGATCAACTGGCGGAACTCCAGGATCGCAAGAACAGGTCGATTCATTATAGGACTCTAAACCATTGCCACAATTTCCGTCATCGCAATCTGGTATTTCAACTGGTACGCCTGGTATACAATCACAGCCATTCCAAGTTTCTACACCATTGCTACATATCCCATCATCACAGCCTGAATCAACTGGTGGTTCTCCGGGCTCACAAGAACAGCTCAATTCATTGTAAGTCTCTAAACCGTTTGTACAATCCATATCATCACAATCGACAAGTTCACCTAATATACATTCACAACCATCCCAAATTTCTAAACCATTACTACAATCGTTATCGCTACATCCTGGGTCAACTGGTGGTTCTCCAGGATCGCAAGAGCAGGTCGATTCATTATAAGTTTCTACTCCATTACCACAAAATCCATCATCACAATCAGGTATTTCACCAGGTGCACCTGATATACATTCGCAACCATTCCAAATTTCTATGCCATTGCTACAAACCCCATCATCACAGCCTGAATCAACTGGCGGAACTCCAGGATCGCAAGAACAGGTCGATTCATTATAGGTCTCTAAACCATTGCTACAATTTCCATCATCACAATCTGGTATTTCGACTGGTACGCCTGGAATACAATCACAGCCATTCCAAATTTCTATGCCATTACTACAAATCCCATCATCACATTCTGGACCAACTGGTGGAATTCCAGGTTCACAAGAACAGGTCGACTCATTATAAGTTTCTATTCCATTGCTACAAATCCCATCATCACATTCTGGACTAACTGGTGGAATTCCAGGTTCACAAGAACAGGTCGATTCATTATAAGTTTCTATTCCATTGCTACAAATCCCATCATCACAGCCTGGATCAACTGGCGGAACTCCAGATTCGCAAGAACAGGTCGATTCATTATAAGTTTCTATTCCATTGCTACAAATCCCATCATCACAGCCTGGACCAACTGGTGGAATTCCAGGTTCACAAGAACAGGTCGATTCATTATAAGTTTCTATTCCATTGCTACAGTCGCCATCGTCACAATCATCTGCTTCAATCTCTATTTCAGCAATATAGCTTTCCATCAAACAATTACTACTTAATACAATATTATCACCAGGCAAAACACTACCTAAAGAAGTGCTTTCATTGAGATTGGCTGTTATTGTATAAGGTGTATTATTATTAACACTCACTTCCAAAGTATAAGGAGTTTGATTATATCCACTCAATCCACCACCTTCTATTGTTATTAAAAACTCGTCATTGCAATAAGATTCTTGTATTGAAAAAGATTCTAAAAAAACAAATTGACTATAATTTGGAATTACAACTGTGCAGGGGTTATCTAAATTAGGAAAGCCATCAGCACCTGGTGGACCAACTACAGATGCAATATATAACAATGTATTTTGAGGGAGATCAGGAATGGAATTGTTGTTAAAAAATATTGCAATTGGTCCGGAATCTCTTGCGTATTGTACCCCAAGTGCCGAATTGCCATTATGTAAAATGAAACCTAAGACTACCCCATCTATCTCCGTAAAATCATCGTCATCTTTTGTTAATAAAAGCGGTTGCCCATAACATATTTCTTCTATTTCACCAGTTGGTTCGCCAGCGAAATACGGAATTCTATTAATGAAAATTACATCAACTATATTATCTAAAACTGGCGTTACTGTTAATTGTCCCGATGCTGGGTTTGTCGGTTCTGAACCTTCTTGAACTTGTTCAACAATGGTATAGTTTTCTCCTACCCTTAAACCATTTATAGTTAACAGACCCGAAGCATTTGTAGTACCCGAAAAAATTAAAGCATTGGAACTATCGAATAGATCAAAGTTCCATCCAGCACCAGTCATATCACCTGTACCGTCACAATTTACATCAAGCAATTTAGTTATTTCAATTACTCCATTACAAGTAGGGCATAAGTTTTCTGCAATGTCTGATAAGCAATTGGTTAATTGATTAACATCTTCTTCAATAATATAATCTGATGTAGCTACTGTATTCATATCTGGATCAAATTCGGTATCTCCTGACACTTCCTGTAGGTTTTGTTCATTAATATTTACACCAACACCTACCATAAAAATGTGTGTATCTTCACATTTGATTTGTTTTGAAATATCAACACCCTTTTGATTTGAATTACCATCTGTAAAAAATACCAATAAATCTGGTGGTGGTAAATTATCTACTAATTGAAAGGCGACTTCCCAATTTGTTCCGTTAGCTGGATCATAATGCTCTCCCCCAAGGTAACCAGAACCATTTACTATAATTCCGTTTTGCTGAGTTGGAAAATAGTTTTGCATTTCCGTTATTAAAACATTATCCAACATTGTATAATCAGGATTGGCTTCATTTGTTGTAATATACCTTCCATCGGTAGCAAATTCTATAATGCAAAAACGTATATTTTCTACACAACTAAAACCTCTAAGAAATGCAAGTACACCATCTCTTACATTAATTTCATCATTATTTAATGAATATGACTCATCAATTACCAAGGCTATATCTAAACCATCTTCACAGCTTTGCATTAAATCTGGATTATCTACAATCTCCATATCTGAACATTGAAGAGGACAAGTTGCGCATAATCCATTGGCTATTTCTATAAAGTAATTTTCTATTTGTTGTAAATCTTCGCCTATGTAATAATCAGAATTACCTACATCACTATTTGCACCCGATAGTTCAAACAAAGAAGTTCCTGAGGCAGCAGTTAACAGATCTGTTGTTTGTTGATTATTATAAAATTCGCTACCAACACCTACCATAAATAAATGGGTGTCTTCACATTTTAATTGATAACCAATATCTACATAATCATTTGCCGTAGCAGGTTGGTCGGCTGCAAAAAAGATTAACAAATCTGGGTTAGCTAATTCTTCTACTTTTTCAAAAGCGGCATCCCAATTAGCTGTACCATTTGGAGTGTACAATTGATTATTTAACGCAGTAAAGTTAAAATAACCTTCTATATCTTTATACAGCATTTCGCTCAGATTGGTATAATCTGGTATTACAAAATGAGCTCCGTTAGAATACTCAATAAGTGCTATACGAATATTACCATAACAACTTAGTTCATCTAAAAATGATAATACCCCATTTCTTAATTGACCTTTAAAGTTGGTCATTTTAGAAGATTCGTCAATTACTAATGCAATATCAAAACCATCTTCACAATTACCAATAAGCTGAGGATTTGATGTAGGTATAACTTCGTAAACACAACCACAAAGTTCAGGATCGTAGCTGCCCATAGTTGCACAGTTGCCGTCATCGCAATCAAGTTCTTCAACAGGTGTATTAACACACTTGCATTCAATTATGTCAAATTCATCCGTAGTAGTGCAATCCCCGTCATCGCAGTCGGGTTCAGGTGCTTCTTCGTTAATACAGCTACAAGAGACAGGATTGTAAGAATCTTCAGTTAAGCAATTGTTATCATCACAATTAGGTATTGAAATGGGATTATTCATACAATCACAGGTTATTGGGTCATATACGTCATCAGTACAAGGATCGTTATCGTTGCAATCGGGTACTTCATCATCAATATGATCACATTGACATAGCACAAAATCATAAAAATCTGTAGTTGAGCAATCTTCATCATCACAATCTGGAGTTGAAGTAACAGGCGTATTGATACACTCACATTCTTCAAAATTAAAACTATCTTCTGTGGAGCAAAGTCCATCATCGCATAAAACAGTTAAATCTATTGAAGTGTGCTCACATTCACAGGTTTCGCTATTTAAACTATCCTCTGTAGTACAATCATTATCATCACAAACGTCTAGTGTTACTGGCGGATAATTACACTCGCAGGTTACAGGATTAAATATATTGTCTGTTTCACAATCATTGTCGTTACACTCCTCTGGTTCAATATTTTCGTGTTCACACTCACAAGTAGTTTGGCTGTACGTATCCATAGTTGAACAATCATCATCATTACAAGTTGGCTCGGCGATAGGGTTGAAATCACACGCACAAGTGATTATGTTATAAAAATCTTCTGTTAAACAATCGGCATCGTCACATTCCGGTAGATTTGGAATATCAGTATGTATGCATTTACACAAATCAAGATCATATTCATCAAAAGTAGTGCAATTCCCATCGTCGCAAGGCATTTCATCATTTATATCGTTATACTCACACATACAATTGGTAATATTATAAACATCAGCCGTATCACAATCGCCATCATTGCAAGCTGGTGTATCAATTTCTTCATATTCACATTCGCAGGTTTCTATATTGTAAGAATCTTCGGTGAAGCAAAATTCATCTTCGCATTCAGGCTGATCAATTGGTTCATTTTCACATTCACAAATTTCGGTATTGTAAGAATCTTCCGTTTGGCAATCATTATCATCGCAATCAAGTATGTCAATAAACATAGATTCACAACCGCACGTATCGGGATCGTAAGTATTTATTGTAGAACAATCTCCATCGTTACAATCTAAAGGTAATTCTGCCTTGAGCATATAAACACAATCACATTCATCATGATCATAAAAGTCTTCCGTTTGGCAATCATTATCATTACAAGTTGGTACGGGTATAACTGAATATCTACAATCACAGATTTGTACATCAAAAATATCCTCAGTTAAACAATCGTCATCATTACAATCTAATGGATAGCTTGGATTAGGGGTAAACACACATTCACAAATAGAATCGTCATAACTATCAATAGTATTGCAATCAAAATCATCGCAGGTTAGTGGGTCAATTAGCTCATATACACAATCGCAAATTTCCGTATCAAAATAATCTTCTGTATTGCAATCTACATCATCACAAGTTGGTGGTGTAATTGTTTCGTGCATACAACGGCATTCTTCTCCGTCAAAAGAATCATCTGTTGTACAATTGTCATCATCGCAAATGATGGGTTCATTTTTACAGAAACATTCTACATCATCAAAAAAGTCTTCTGTGCCACAATTATCATCGTTACATGTTATTAATTCATTCACCATTAATTCGCAACCGGCATCATCGGTAATGGTAAAAATCATTGTACCATTATAAGGTATAGAGCCTAACACTTCCAGTTGATTGGCACCAACTACATCTGAAAAAACACCATTGATAGAATAGTTGCTATCACTATTATAGGCAGGTAAACCACCAGAAATTTGTGTCGATATTTCAATACTTCCGGAAGTTGAACTACAGCCATATTCGAGATTATTAATAGTGATTGATTCTAAAAAAACTACAGGACAACCAGGTAAAACTATATCCGTACAACTTTCATTTAAATCTGGAATGTCATTAGGTTGAGAAAAACCTACAATGGAGGAAATGTATAATTGGGTATTTATTGGGTAAGTTTCATTATTAGAGAAACTACCAATTGAATTAGAGTCGTAAATAATAGCTCCAGTTCCATCGTGTAGTATATATACTTGAATATTGCCCGATGCGATTTCTACTCCCTGAGCAAGTGCATTAACACTATTTTCACTACAAACTGCTTTTAACTCAGTGTCCATTTGTCCAGCATTATTGACTATACAAGAGTCATCATCACAATTAGCATCAGGATTATGATTGCAAGCGGTCGGGTTGGTACAACCTAATACTTGTGGTTCTACAACTTCGCAACTACAACCATCATCACCTAATGCTGTTACATCACCAGCACAAGGATCTTCATTGCAGGCTGGAATAGGTTCACAAGAATCATCATCGCAATTAGCATCAGGATTATAGTTACAAGCACCAGAATCTGTACAACCTAAAACTTGAGGTGTTACAACTTCACACGTACAACCATCAGTACCTAAAACAGTAACATCACCTGCGCAAGGATCTGTATTACAAACAGGCACACATGCTGGAAAAGTAATAGTTTGAGTTTTTGTTGTTGGATTACCACAAGCATCAGTTGCAGTCCAAGTTCTAACCATAGTTCTAGCTTCACAGTCTCTTGCACCTGCTGGCGAAATTTCTTCATCTGTAAAAACTGCCATTAAATCATTAGGATCACAATTGTCAGATGCTGAAATATCGGTGGGTGTTGGTGGAGGAAGGTCATCGCAAGTAATTACCATATCCGCAGGTATAATAAAATCTGGAGGTGTAGCATCAGAGACTGTATTTATAACAAAGTCACAAATACCGATCTCCTCTCCGGATTGATAAGTTAAATCAAAGTTGTAGTCCTCATAAATAATAACAGTTCTTATTATAGCACGAGCATTGTCTTCACAATAAAAAATCACATCAGAATCTTCTATCTGCACCATAGTATTTACTGTAACATTAAAAATAGAAAGATTATAGGGAGGATTCATTACTTCTTCTAATGTATTTACAGGCGATGGTATCAATTGAATATTACTACAATCATAAGTGCCTAAATCAGTTATTTCTGGGCAAGAAGTATCACAAGACATCACTATTGCATCAGCTTCTATGCTACAACCCTTACCATCATCATTTATCGAAATACTAACAGTTGCACCCGGCTCAAAAGTACCTAATACAAAAGTTTCATTAGGTGCACCTGTATTGGTGTGGCCGCCCGTTCCAGTAATATTATAATCATGACCTGGCCAATATTCAGGAGAGCCACCGGTTATGGTGTAAGAAACTTCTACTAAACCTGCTTCGGTACAAATTTGATCGAATATAATGTCAATTTCCGATAAAAATATAACACCAAAGCAATCATCAGATATATCATAACAAGCCCCATTTGGGTCTGGTGCACCATCAACTGCCTGCTCTGAACCAGCAACAGCTGAAATACAAAGTTGTACACTTACAGGAAGCGTTCCGTCATTAATGAATACACCTGTAAAACTGGTAGCGTAAATGGTTCCAATATTAGAATCGTCACCATCATGTAAAACATAATTCAAGAAACCATCACCATTATTTGTGGTTGCAATAACAAAATTTCCATCACACACAAAACTACTACCAGATAAGGTTCCTGCATCACAAGTAATTGCTTGATCACAAGCATAATTAACGTTGGTCGTATAGATTACGTTACAATTACCTGAGGTATAGCCAACGGTTAACATCGTGGTACCTGATTCCCCAGATTGAGCAACAAAACTATCTCCTGTAATATATAAAACACATGGGGCAATTGGAGATAATGACACAATGCATTCTCCTTCACCTTCCAATTGAACAAAACTACTAATATCGGTAGGATAAACGGTTGCGACAAATTCATCTGAAATAATTATAGTAGGATCTAAATCACAGATAATTTGATAAGTAAAAACTACTTCTTTTGGTTTGCAACCATCATTAATTAAACTAACTTCCTGTATTTCACCACTATTACTACTAAAGCCTTCTGTAGAAGACCAGGTATAACTTACATTTGTTGAAGTTGGTGTTGTAGCGTTAGTAAGATTTGGAAGTATAACATTGCTGCCTGAACAAATCTCTACATCATCTACAGAAAACGGTGCAGCTATACAACCACCTGTTGGTCTCAAAAAATTTAAAACCACGCCATCTGAAAAACCATAACCTGGAACAGGTTGACCATTAAGGCCAGCATCCCAACCTACAACAGGATCTGTATCCATTGGGTGATCTAAAATTTCATCTGAAGCTGCAACCCATAGTTTGAATGTAAAAGTTTCACCTGTATTTATACCTTCGTCAATATCTGCAGTTGTGCCAACATCTCCATAAACTTGAAGATTACAAAATGCTTGGCTATAATAGTCTAAAAGTTGAACAGCACCTGCACAATTGCCATCTTCATCAAAAGCAGCTATGAAATCTGAGTTTGAAGCTGGAATTCCGTCAACCTCTACTGTTGCTATTATACCACCAGAAGTAGGGTTTGGAGTAAAATCAAATTCTGCTGGCTGGGCTAAAAGCACAGGAATTGATGCAAATAACATCATATAAAGAAACAAAGTATTTTTCACTATATTATTATTTTAAATGTTAATTTTATTAATAAATTTATAGAAACATTATATTATCTAACTACATTAAACTTACCTGCTGTAAGTTCATTGTTTGTTATTATTTGATAAGTATAAATTCCTGCTGCTAAGTTCTCAACGTTGAAATTGATTATTTGCTTACCTACTGCTAATGAAGCTTTATCAATACTTTGAATTAAACTTCCTTTATTATCAAAAATCTGTAGTAACAAATCTGTTGATGCTTTTAAGGTAACTTCAAAAGTTAAAACATCTTTTGTTGGTACTGGATATGCTTTTACTGCTAAGCTGTTTAAAGCATTTTCTAACTTAAATTTAAGATTTACATTTTCAATTGCATAATCTCCTTTAAAGGTTGTTGTAACATCTAAAATTTGATTGTTCCAGCTAAATCTTAAATTTTCACCAATACTTATGTTTTCTTTATAATTAGTAGTTGCATCATTTCCATAAATTGGTGTTGTCATTAAATAACTATTATTAACCACATCTAAAATGGCAATGGTTTCATTTGCTTCATTTAACACTTGTACTTTTTCACCAAAAGGTAAATTACTTGTACCATTAATAAAGCTAAAAACGTTTGTTAAATTATTAACCTTTTTAGCAGAAGCATTAATTACTTCAATCCAATAACCAAATCCATTTTCCATTTGTTGTAAAGTGTTTAAAAATGGTGGGCCGTTGGGATCAAAAATTTTTGTTTCATTATCGTAACCTGATAAAAATACTAAATCTCCAGCAGCAATTAAATCAGCAAAATATGCAGCTGGAGCTTGTGACGCATCTGGTGGGTAGGCTACTAAGTTCCAACCGGCATCAAAAGGTTTTCTGTAATCATCAGCTATACAAACACCTTCAACAGATAATACATCTGCATTTGTTACTTTTACCCAATAACCAAAACCATCTGTTACATTATTTACGGTATTTAAAAAAGGTAGACCAAATGGGTCAAAAACTTTTGCCCCATTATCAAAGCCTGTAATAAATTCTAGGTTTCCAGTAGCAATTATATCTGCAAAAACACTTGTAATAGCATCATTATCTGGGGTAACATCAAGTGAAATCAAATTCGAACCTGGGCTAAGATTTATTGTTTGTGTACAATCCATATCACTTAGGCAATCAGCACTGCCATTACCTGCTGTTGGATCATAATCAAAAACGTCTCCTTCACAAAAACAATTTGTATCATAAACATCATTGTTGGTATATGGACTCCCGTCGTCGCAACTTAACCCCGCTTGACAAAAGCATAGCCCATCGTTGTTTTCGCAAAAGTCCTCCCAAGTTGCATCGAAATTATTACCATCATTTATAGGATTAATAATTTCTCCATTCGAAAAGAAAGTTCCAGAATTTATTTGCTCACATAGATTTAAAAGGTTTTCATCAAAACACCCTGAAAGATTATTACTATGTAATGTTACTGTACTAACATTCATAAGATTACCCAAATTATTTGGAAAGACACCTGTAAAATTATTTCCGCTTAGATAGATTTTTTCTAAACTTGGGAAGTCACCAAGAAAGTATGGAATATTACCTTCAAGTTGATTATTGCTTAAGGAAAAAAAGATAATTTGAGTTAAGTTAGCATATTCGTTTGGGATTTCACCGCACAAATTATTAAGTGGTATAATTAGGTATTCAAGATTAGTTAAGTAACCTATTTCAGGTGGTAAGGGACCACTTAACTCGTTTAAGTATATTCTTAAATAGGTTAAATTGGCAAGGTTGCCAATTTCTGACGGTATTCTACCAGTTAAGTTGTTGTTATATAATTCTAATCTTTTCAGGCTTGTTAATCCACCAATTTCTGGTGGAATTGAACCTCCAATTTCATTGCCTCCAATATTTAAATATATAAGCTGATTTAGCTCGCCAATTTCACTTGGAATTACTCCTACAAGGTTATTCTCATCAAGCATTATGGAGTCTATCCTGCCATTTACACCAACAGATATACCATATAGATTTTCAAAATCTATGCCCGCTGGTGCTGAGTCAGTCAAAATTAAATTCCAGTTAGAGTTATCCAACCAATTGTCTCCATTTGTTATTTCATATAGAGATTTGAGTACACACCATTCTATCTCGAAGTCATCTGTTAAGCTTAAACAAGTATTTTGACTATTTCCATTTCTTTCAAACGTTGTAGGTTTTATTTGCCTTTTGTTTCCAATACCTTCAATGAAAACATTACTTTCAGTTTTGTTTCCTAAAAAATCTAAGTATTGTGTATTCTCATTTTGGCTATTATCAGATTGTTGAGCAAAGCAGTTGTAATTGCAAATAAAATTAGCTGCAATTATCATTATAAATATATGTAACAACTTGGTCATATTTCCTAATTTTTTAGAATTATGTTTAATAATTATGATGTTTTTTTACTAAAGCCACTAATAGTAGTATGTTAGCAACATACGTTTTATTATTATTTGTTTTAAATGTCCAAATTTATTTTCTCAAATAAATTGAAGCATATAACTTTGGGCTAAAAATGTAAATGTGAATATTACTTGGCTTTCA
>ENA-ORXT01001497-ORXT01001497.1-marine-metagenome-genome-assembly--contig:-NODE-1497-length-31191-cov-4.301761_pt1 | contig 31191 bp, 26 predicted proteins | sample MGYA00237868_ERZ511482 | MGnify/ENA metagenome assembly ERZ511482 | reverse complement strand
TACTCTTGATAACAAAGCCCTACAGCAAGATGGTGTAAGTGACAACATCGATGGCGAAAAACCAATGGTGCAAAAGCAAGAAATAGTGGATGCTCCTGAAGATAAAAACGCCGAACAAAATGACAGGAATAACAGCATCGATAGTGAAAAGCCAACAGAAGAAGAAGCGCATCAAGCTCTATTGAACCAAGAAATAGTTTCGAGTGTTGATATCAATGAGAGTCAAGAAGATATAAGAGAATCCATCAGTACTACAATCATATCAGATGAAGAAGAATGAAATTTTAGCAGATGCCCCACTTGTTAATCGAGTGGCAAATAGTAGTTTGATTACCATCAACTTAGAAGAGTTTTATCCCTCCAAAGAATTCATCACTTTCGACATTAAAGATTTCTTATTTCAAGGTCTAATATTAAAAGAAAAAGATTTTAGAACTGCACTTAAGGAATTGGATTGGTCTCAATATGAAGATAAAATTGTTTTACTATACTGCAGTACAGATGCAATCCTTCCGGTGTGGTCATACATGTTAGTCTCGGCTTATTTAGCTCCGCTTACAGATCAAATATTCCAAGGAAATAAAACTGATTTTCTTAAACACCATTATAAGCAGACGATTGCTGACATGGATTTGTCGATACATGCAGAAAAAAGAGTTGTCATAAAAGGATGTAGTGATAAAGAAGTTCCGCCTTCGGCATATTTGGATTTAACAAAATCGCTTCAACCATTTGCACAAAGTATTATGTATGGAGAACCATGTTCTACAGTTCCGATATTTAAGCGGCCTAGAAAATTAAAAAAGTAGACTCAATCTGTATTTACTGAAGCCTTATTTACTTTATTTGCAGCAAATGTCCCGCAAATAAATAAAAATATTTCTCCAAGTAAAAACCATATTCGACTCATCACACTAAGACTTGTCGCCTCATTTAAATCCAAACCATATTGTTGTAAGGCAACAACTAAAATTGTTTCTCGGACACCTATCCCTCCTGGACTAAAGATTGCGAGGATGCCTCCAACAGCAGCTAAAGCAAAAGTAAATGCAGCTCTGAAATCGACATGAAGTCCGGTAGCGAGTATTAAAAAATAAAAGCCGATACACCAACAAAACCAATTGGCGAGGAAATATGGAGACAGTCTAATTATATCTTGAAAAGAAAAAATACTGAGTTGAATATCTCTTTTATAAAATCCTGAAAAAATACGATTACAAAGCTGTAGTAAAAATGGAAATAACCAGATTAAAATTAATAATACGATTATAGTAATCAGTATTGAATTCCAATATTGTGAAATATAACTGATAAAACTTATTCCTAATCCAAAAAGAATTGTAATGATTTGGGTTTGAAAAGAGATATTGGATGTATTGGTTTTATTTAATGAAAACTTCTGACTAACGTACTCACTTCTACTGATGATGGTGAATATTTTCCCAGGAATATACTTTGTAAAAATTGTGATTCCACTTGATGCCAAAACCGGCTGAAATGTAATCTTTGGATATATTTTATGTAACATTTTATACCAAGAATATGCTTGAAAAAACATCCCACTAAATAGAAATATTAGCGATGGTAAGAGAAATGAAGGCGTTTGGATAATTGTAACTGTAAAGTCCTCTAAGCGAATAATGTAGGCTAATAAGAAGATAAATGAGAGAAGAATTAAAAGCGGCAAGATGAGTTTGCTCAAATGTTTAACCATTATATGCTTGCTTCTGCTTGATGACTTTACATGGATTTACGACTGCTATAGTATTTGATGGAATCGCGCCTTTTACAGTTGAATTGGCTCCGATAACAACATTATCTCCAATATTTGTTCCTGGCAAAACTACTGTATTCATACCAATCCAAACGTTATCTCCGATGACTATTGGGTCTTCTTTAATCCAAATATCATAATTAGACAAATCATGATTCGCACTAATCAGTCCGACATTTGGTCCAAACCTACAGTTAGATCCAATTTGAATTCCATTTTTAGCTTGGATATATCCGCCGCTGTTTAATCCAGGATTTGATCGATCGCCTATCGATATATTTTTAGATTGTAGTACTCGACTTGTAAAGTGTACTGGCCAAGGACATGAGCCATTAATTCGCAATATTTTCTGTGGCACAAAACAAAATAATTTATAGGCAACTGCAGTCTTTTTTGCACTAGGATAAAATAAATGCAACCAGATAAATAATGATTTAGTCCTCTCTAAAAAAAGAAATAATTTTGAAGGATGAATTCGTTTATCCATGCTTTCTATCGTAATTGTACATAGACATATGCGGGAGTAACTCTGCATAATAATGGATGACTTATCGAGACACTAATCAATCCATTCAAAAGTCTCAATAATTTGAAGGACATCTTCCCGTACGAACTCGTGGATGACTTGCATAGAATCAGGGTTAACTCTATTTTTAAAATAAAGTGATGCCAAAAAAAAATGATCTGTACTATCAGTCACATAAAATAATAAAGGACTAGCTACAGGTCCATCAATATCAAATAGCAATCCGTAGACATCATCTTTAGCAATCACACTCTCCTTCGCAAATGATGCTTTCGATCGATGTTTACTCACTAAATCAAAGGCATCATCTACCAGATCATCGAATACTTCTCGGCTAGTAATCTCAAAATAGCTACAATGCAATTTGCCATTATACGCAGGAAATGAGACATCAAACCAGCAAGGATGTAAAGGCTTTTCATTAAAATACGTTGTCTTTTTTTCTACTTGTGCATATTCAGGAATATCAAATTTCATGGCACAATCTCCATCTGTGAATAAAGAATATGACCGTTCGGGAAAGTCAATTCTTGGATATTGATGAGGCTTTGGAAGAGGCCTTTCTGCATTTCCACAAGACTGTAATACAATAAATGAAAAGAAATAAATAAAGATTCGCATTAATGTATTGTCATTTTAATTCGTTCAATTCTTCTTTCGGTAGCAGCTATGATTCTAAACGTATAATTTTCATGTTGGATTATCTTTCCAGTCTTGGGAATTTTTCCAACTAATTCTAATATAATTCCTGCAAGTGAATCCGCATCTCCTTTTATTCCATCAAAGGTTTCGACAGATTCGCCAATCACTCGACAGACATCATTAATCATAATCTTACCTTCAAAAATATAGTTGGAATCATCAAGTTTTATAAATTCTGCTTCCTCTTGATCGAATTCGTCTTTAATGTCTCCGATAACTTCCTCTAATACGTCTTCTAGTGTTACAATTCCTGAACTCCCACCATATTCATCAACAACGATTGCCATATGAATTCTGCGTTTTTGAAATTCTTTCAGTAATTCATTAATTTTTTTTGACTCAGGTACGTACAGTATATTCTCTCTGATCAATTGTTGCCAATTAAATAATTTACTTTTCCCTAAATATCCAAGTAAATCCTTGACATATAATAATCCAACAATAGAATCAAAATCTTCATTAAATATGGGAATTCTAGAATAACCATTCACTTTTACGATTTCCATTAATTCATTAAAAGACATTGTTACATCCACAGCGATAACATCAACTCTAGATTTCATAATCTGTTTTACGGATACATCTCCGAATTTTATAATGCCTTTTAAAATATCAACATTGTCATTTGCATTCTCTTCACCATCCATTGCTAACTCTATAGCTCTATCTAGATCGTCCTTATCTGTCACACCTTGAAAACGCTCTACTTTATCTTCAATCGTACTGGTTATCTTGACAAGTGGACGACTCAAGGGTCTTGAGAGTATTGAAAGAAAACTCAATGGTCGAGACATCAGACGAGCAAATCCAATATTATTCACATTAGCATAAATCTTTGGTGTGACCTCTCCGAATAATACCAAAATAAATGTGGCAACTACTGTGGTAAATAGGAATTCAATAGCAGACGGAAGCCAAGAAAAACTAGTGCCTATTAAGGTATTTATACTCTGTGCCCAATCGACTAAAACATATTCAGGAAGAAGCTTACCAAAAATATAAAAGGATACAATGACGATCGAAATATTAATAAAGTTGTTGAAAATTAATATAGTTGCAAGTAACTCCTTCGGCTTTCCATACAAATCTATTATCTGATTAGACAGCTTCGAATCTTCTTCTTTTAGGTCTTTTAGATTAGTCGGATTAAGTGAAAAGAAAGCCACTTCTGAACCCGATATTAATGCTGAGCAGATTATCAGAATCACTAAGACAAAAATGCCAAAAGAGATATTCCAAATCATGGAACTCAGAAGGATAATACTAAAAAAACTAAAATGAGGTAAGGGGGGCTCAGGTTCCAAAAGCGGAAAATTTAGTTAATCCATGTCGCGCTTGATTTTCCATATTAAAATGGTAAATCATCGTCTGCTTCAGGTATTGGCGTTGACTGTGGTTGTGCTGCAGGAGTTTGTACAGAAGGTGATTGTTGAGAATTACCAGATACATATGGCGCAGCATCTTCTGCAGTAGGAAAACTACCCGATCCACCACCTTCTCTCTTTTCTAAAATCTTCATTGTACTCGCTACGATATCAGTCATATATCTGTCTTTGCCATCTTCGCCTTGCCACTTTCTATAGGTCACCTTCCCTTCTATAAAGACCATCATTCCTTTTTTAAGACTACTTTCAGCACGATCAGCTAAATATCTCCATGCAATGATATTATGCCATTCTGTCTTCTTTTGCCATTCACCAGCTTTGTCCTGATAGTTCTCATTTGTGGCAAGTGAAAATTTAGCGACTTTTGCACCGTTTTCAAGTGCTCTAACTTCTGGGTCTGCGCCGAGATTCCCAATTAATATGACTTTATTATACATCTGTTCTAATTAGCTGAATAAAGATATCGAATTATCCTTCAAATACCAATCTATAATTTTTGGAACAGCAAAACTGCTATTATTCTTTAAATCGACCAAGTGATAGTCAGATTCAGTTATTAAGCATTTTAAGTTCTTCACTTTAATGGTATAAAATCTAGCGATTATACGTTGATGAGTCAATAATTGACTTTTCGGACCTTTTACAACTAGGTCCGAATACTTTAGTCTTTCATCCAAGTGACTTAGAAAGTCTGATGCTTCTGCTTGCGATAGTTCTTCGTTCTTCGCTGATTCTATGATTGGAAAATCAAATAAATTTTGCCAAATGTCTTTATCTATTCTTTTTCTAAAAATAATTTGATTGTCATTTTTAAAAACAAAAAAATGAAAGAACCGATCGATTCTTTTGATTTTTGATAATCTGACTGGAAGTGTTCGAACCACATTATGCTTTAAGGCGTAACAGCTTTTATGAAGAGGGCATTTGGGACAGAGTGGTGCTTTTGGTTTACACAAGGTCGCACCGAAATCCATAATTGCTTGGTTAAATGCTGCTGGTCGAGTTGGATCAAATAATATATCTAAAATGCGAGTAAAATCAGTCTTAGCTTTTGTTGCAAGAACATCTTTAGAATACCCTTCATGTCTTGCTAAAACACGCTTAACATTACCATCTATGACTGGATATGGAAGATCGAATGCAAAGCTTGAAATAGCTGCAGCGGTATATGGTCCGATGCCTTTGAGTGATAAGATTTCTTCATATTTTTGTGGAAATATGCCATTATATTCAGAGACAATCTTTTTTGCTGTAGAGTGTAAGTTCTTTGCTCGACTATAATATCCTAGTCCTTTCCATAAAGCATATACCTCATCTAGTTCAGCATTTGCTAAGTCTTGAATTTTTGGATATGTCTTTATAAATTTTAAATAGTAAGGAGTTCCTGCTTCCACTCTTGTCTGCTGCAAAATAATCTCAGACAACCAGATGAAATACGGGTTTTTTGTATTTTTCCAAGGATGGGCTCTGGCATTTGAGGAATGCCATTTTAATAGAGTTTTTGAAAATTTCGATTTCGCCAATGAATTGCCTTAACATAAAACGGAAGCAATATACATTGCTTCCGCTTTTAATCTTATATTAATTCCATTTGGATTTATGCTGTTTGTCTAGATCTAACTAGATTGTAATCACCATAATGTGCTTTTATTTTTGCCTTCAATGCTTTTCTAGCGAAGAAAATTCTACTTTTTACAGTACCAAGCGGTAATACTAATTCATCCGCAATTTCCTGATATTTAAAGCCTTCAAAATGTTTCATGAAAGGTATTTTGATACTATCTTCTAATGAATCTATCATTTTATGCAATTCTTTCATTAGCATATTAGCACCAGCATCATTAGATATCACGACGCTACCAGAGTTAAGAAAGTACATATTTTCAGTAGAATCAATAATGGTATTCTTCTTAACTTTTTTTCTATAGTTATTAATGAATATATTTTTCATAATCGTAAACAGCCAAGCTTTGAAATTTGTGCCTGGATTAAATTTTTCACGATTAGATACAGCTCTTAAAGCTGTTTCTTGATATAAATCATGCGCATCCTCTTCGTTCTTTGTCAAATTGTAGGCAAAAGACCTGAGCGAGGACTCTAAATTGATGAAGTTTTTATCGAAATCTACAGCTGACATAATAAAGGTTTTTTGTTGACGTAAAATTAAACAATTATTAAACAAAATACAAGAAAGACCTAAACAGTTTAGCGTCATATTGACGACAGTTTATAAATATAAAAACACAATTATCTGATATACAGTAGTTTATGTAAAATTGTTATTTTATTAAACTTTCAAATATTTTTGAAAGTTTATTTTTGAGCTCTTAAAATCATGACAATTGCAATAAGAGTGAATACAATGTTTGGAATCCACACTCCAAGAGAAGCTGATAATGATAGATTATGAGCAAATGTGACCGTAAATTTGGATAATAAAACAAATATAGACCCGACAACCACCCCAAGAGCGAGATGCATACCAGTACCACCTCTAACCTTTCTTGATGCAATAGCGACACCAATTAGTGTCAAAATCAATATCGTAAATGGATCTGCAGTTCTTCTTTGTAATTCGATGTAATACTTTTTAGTATTATCAATGCCTCTCTCTTCCTCTCTTTGAATATATTGTCGAAGGTCACGCGTCGTCATGATTTCCATCTGTTTCGTATTTAGAATGAAATCTTCAGGCTTGAAATTAAGAGATGTATCTATCGATTCACCTGAGGACACAATGAGAGACTCTTCATCACCTTTCATCTCTCTCACGGTATAATCTTTTAAAGTCCAAGTATGCGGCGCCTCTTTGAAAGAAACATTTTCTGCTTTAAGTAAGGTCTTTAATTCTCCTTGTTCATCAAAAGTCTCCAATCTAAAGGTCTGTATCGTTGTATCCTTCTTTCGATAATACTTCACATATATTTTAGAATCCGGGCTTATAAAAAAATGTGTGTCTCGAGATCGCGTTTGTTCTCGACTTTTAATCTTAGTCGATTGTTCGAAGTCTGCTTTCTTACGATTACTATTTGGAATAATAAAGTTAATGCCAATCCACAATAAAATCGCTATAAATGATGCCGCTATCATATGTGGCATGAGGAATCGTCTATAACTCACACCAGCATTAAATATAGAAATGATCTCTGAATCGCTTGCCATTCTCGATGTAAAGAAGATGACTGATACCAAAGCAAAAAGTGGCCATAACAACCCATTGACCCATGGTATGAAATTCAGATAGTATCCAAAAATGATATCATCAACTGGCACGCTCGCTCGTAGAAAACGATGCACATTCTCCGCAAGGTCAATCACAACAGCAACCATAGAGATCAGTAAGGCCGCAAAGAAGAAAGTACTGAGGTACTTCTTTATTATATATCTATCTAGAATAAACCGCACTATAATTTTAACGAGTTTAAGAGCAAATATAGTTAGTGAAGTAGTTTTAATCTTTGATTTATATATTTCCTTCTAGAGTTTATGCCGTACACGCCTTCACGGACACATTGTTTTATTTTGAGATCTTATACAGAACTTGGTTAAGGTGAGGATGCCTTTTACAAGGCTTCTGCTATTCCCCATGTGTTCCTATGCGCGTTATCCCTCAGATTGACATCATCAAGACAACATTACAGACCCTAACCATTTCCTTGCAACATCCACATCTATGCCTTTGCGCTCCGCGTAGTCTACAACTTGATCATCTGTGATCTTACCCAATCCAAAATACTTAGCCTCTGGATGAGCAATATACCAGCCACTTACTGAAGCTGCTGGGTACATCGCTAAGCTTTCTGTTAGCGAAATTCCAGTTTGTTTCTCTACCTCTAACAAGTCAAATAGGAATTCTTTTTGTGTATGATTCGGACATGCCGGATATCCAGGAGCTGGACGGATGCCTTTATAATTTTCTTTGATTAATTCTTCATTGGATAGTTCTTCTGCACTATATCCCCACAGATCTGTACGAACTTTATGATGCATATATTCTGCGAAAGCTTCAGCTAGTCTATCCGCTAATGCCTTTAACATGATCGCATTATAATCATCCTGATTATCTTCGAATGCTTTCACGCGCGCTTCTATATTTTTTCCTGCCGTCACCGCAAAACCGCCGATGTAATCTTTTACACCAGAATCTACAGGGGCAATGAAATCACTCAAGCAAAATTGCGGCAAATTGGATGCCTTTTTACGTTGTTGTCTGAGATTATAGATTCGACCTCGTTCTGTTGTTCGCGATTCATCAGTGTATACTATAATATCATCACCTTCACTATTCGCTGGATAAAGACCAGTAATTCCATTAGCCGTTAGCCAATTTTCCGAGACGATCTCAGATAACATTGCTTGTGCATCCTTAAGAAGCTTAGTTGCCTCTTCTCCCACAACTTCATCTGAGAGAATTGCTGGATACTTTCCTGCTAATTGCCAACTAGAAAAGAATGGCGTCCAATCGATGTAGCTTGCTAATTCTTTAAGAGATTGCTTTGCAAATGTTTGATTTCCTAATGTTTTTGGAATGTGCGGTGTATAATTAGGCCAATCAATCTTTACTGGTTTTTGACGAGCATCAGTTATACTAATATACTTTTTAGAATCATCTCGTTTGGCACGACTCACTCTGACTCGCTCTAAATCATTCTTGACATCAAGGATAAAATTTGACTTGACATCTTCATTATCAGTTGTCAGATTACTGACGACTGCGACACTCTTCGAAGCATCCAACACATGTACAGTGACACCAGAGAATGCTGGTTCAATCCTAAGTGCGGTATGTGTTTTAGAAGTCGTCGCTCCACCAATCAACAGTGGTTTTTTAATACCTCTTCGTTCCATCTCACTGGCGACATACACCATCTCATCAAGTGAAGGTGTGATCAAACCACTCAAGCCAATGATATCAACATTATGTGCGATAGCTTCGTCCAAAATCTTTTTAGCTGGTACCATCACGCCTAGATCAATGATCTCATAGTTGTTACAAGCCAACACAACTCCGACAATATTTTTACCAATATCATGAACATCTCCTTTCACTGTAGCCATCAAGATCTTTCCTTTGACTGAGGCTCCATCTGATTTTTCTTCTTCTATAAATGGTGTCAAATAGGCAACAGACTTTTTCATCACCCGTGCACTTTTCACGACTTGAGGCAAAAACATCTTACCTGATCCAAACAAATCACCGACGATGTTCATCCCATCCATCAGAGGCCCTTCTATGACATGAAGTGCTTTGTCGAATTGTTGTCTAGCTTCTTCAGTATCCTCAACAATAAATTCTGTAATTCCCTTGACCAATGATCGGGCTAGCCTTTCATTCACTGGTAACTTTCTCCATTCAAGGTCTTTAACTAGTTTTTTTCCACCAGATGTAACTGTTTGAGCATAGGTCGTGAGCGCATCTGTGGCATCTGGATTTCGATTGAAAATGACATCTTCGACAAGAGTCAATAAGTCCTTTGGTACATTCTCGTAGACTTCTATCAAACCTGCATTGACAATACCCATATCCATTCCAGCAGCAATGGCATGATATAAAAATGCAGAGTGCATCGCTTCTCTTATCACATTATTCCCGCGGTAGGAAAAAGAAATGTTACTAACTCCTCCACTGATTTTTGCTCCTGGGCAAGCTTCTTTTATTTGTTTGGTTGCTTCTATAAAGTAGACTCCATAATTATTATGTTCCTCAATCCCCGTCGCTATTGCAAATATATTAGGATCAAAAATAATATCAGCAGGGTCGAATCCAACCTTATTTACTAAGATATCATAAGCTCGTTTACAGATCTCCACTTTCCTTTCTGTCGTATCCGCCTGACCTTCTTCATCAAAGGCCATCACCACAGCTGCAGCACCAAAGCGCTTGACCACTTTTGCTTGTTCAATAAATGTATCTACTCCTTCTTTCATTGAAATGGAATTGACAATACACTTTCCTTGCACACATTTCAATCCTGCCTCAATCACAGAAAACTTTGAAGAATCAATCATGATAGGCAGCTTAGCTATATCTGGTTCTGCCATCATCATATTTAAGAAAGTCACCATTTCTTCTTCAGAATCCAATAAGCCCTCGTCCATATTGACATCGAGTATCTGTGCGCCTCCTTCTACTTGATGATTCGCTACAGATAAGGCTTCTTCATAATTTTTTTCTTTAATTAGTCTCGCAAATTTACGAGAGCCCGTTACGTTTGTTCTTTCTCCTATGTTGATGAAGTTAAAATTCTCTCTGACGATTAAAGGTTCTAATCCACTATACATAGAAAGCTTAGAACTTTCTTTTGGTTGTCTAGGCGCAATACCTTTCACAGCATCAGCCATAAACTTAATATGTTCGGGTGTCGATCCACAACATCCACCGACTATATTAACAAAGCTATTTCCTGCGAAGTCTTTTATATAAGCTTGCATCTCTTCAGGACTCTGATCATATTCTCCTAACTCATTTGGTAAACCCGCATTAGGATACGCACTCACATAAGTATCTGACACTTTAGCCAATGTCTCAACATAAGGTCTCATTTCTTCAGCACCTAGTGCACAGTTAAGGCCAACTGCAAATAAATCCATATGCTTGATCGAAATCCAAAATGCTTCTGTCGTTTGACCACTTAATGTACGACCACTTGCATCTGTTATTGTACCTGAAACAATGACTGGTCGCTTGTCAGATTTTTCTTCGAATAATTTATCTAAAGCATATAATGCAGCTTTCGCATTAAGTGTATCAAATACTGTTTCAATCAGGAATAAATCGGCTCCACCATCCCATAGTCCACGAGCTTGCTCTAGATAAGCATCAGCCATCTCATCAAATGTGACAGCACGATAACCTGGGTTATTGACATCTGGCGAAATCGATAAGGTCCTATTAGTCGGTCCTATTGCACCTGCGACAAACCTTGGTTTGTCAGGCGTCATCGCTGTATATTCTTCGGCTGCCTCCTTGGCCAATTTTGCAGATTCAAAGTTCAACTCATAAATGACATCCTGCATATCATAATCAGCTTGGGCGATAGACGTCCCACTAAAGGTATTTGTCTCTAAGATGTCGGATCCAGCTTCAAGGTATAGCTTATGAATATCCTTGATAATTTTGGGTTGAGTAATAGATAGAATATCATTATTGCCCTGAATATCTTTATGAAAGCCTACAAACCGATCTCCTCGAAAGTCATCTTCTGTCAATTTATGACGTTGTATCATTGTACCCATCGCTCCATCTAGCACAAGGATCCTTTCTTTGATTATATCGTGTAATTGCTTTGTCATAAGATTCGCAAAAATAGAATAGTTAAACTTAATTAACTAATCATATAACATTTTAAAGCTGTTACAGAGTCTTAAACTCTATCTAGCCTAATTTTGGGCAACATTATAGATATGAATAGATATTCAATTTAAGTATGGAGACATGAAAGCTGACATTTTAAATAACTCTTATCCAAAATATCTAGATCATTATTAATAATCTAAACGCTGTCGCGCAATGTTCATCCTAAAGCCTAATCCGATGTAGTTTGATTGCCTGTTGTTATCAAGATTCTCAAATTTTTCTGATCTATGAAAGTAATCGATATCTATAAACCCATTATGGAATAATTGGTAGGAGAGTTCAAACTTAAGCTGTCTGATATTTTGCTTGTTTCCCTGTCCTGTCGAATTATCATAATCAGTGATTCTGGTTTCATAGGTTTTCAATATGTTCCCTCCATAATTCAAGCCATTTATATCCTCTCCATATGTAGTGAAGAAGACCACAGTTTCAGCTGTAAATTTTGGGCCTATCTGATAACGAAGTCTCCACAAGAATTCTGAAAAATTGGAACCAAGAGCGTGAGCTAAAGGCTGATTATAATGACTATAACTTGCTATTGCTCTTTCCCCTAAACCCTCAATCGTATCTTGATGAGCATAGGTATATGGTCGGACTAGGTTATATTCTAACTGACCGTCCAAGTTTTCAATTCCGGCAATACTCATATATTTTAAGCCTAGCTGGATACCATATTTATTTCCCCACCAGCCGTTATTGTTTGTCAATTCTCCAATAACAAGTTCATCAATTAATATTTGACTATAGGCTTGAATCCTATTATAAATATTCCATTTAAAATTAAGACCAATTAATACGTTGTCAGGACTATCAAGAAATTGCTCTACAGATCTGTATAAAATAATAGGGTTCAGATAATTAAATTCAAAATGATTTTCTCTATTGAAAATTATTGCCTCATATATGCCAATAGAAAAATTATTTGTGAGGTTGATATCTAAAAAATGTGCTGCCATATATTTTTTAGGCAGCAAAGTATTTGAGATATTATCCTCACTTCCAAAAATTGATAGTTCAGCAAAAATGTTTTGGTAGTGAAATTTCCAGAATCGGGTATTAAATTTTAAATAAAAATAATTATGTCCATAATTATCTAATAAAAGTGAATGATAACCATTTCCAATAAAATGTTTACCATGACCAAATTCTAAAGACACACTTTTAGAAATATTAAATCCTACATATCCTTGTGCGTTTAGATAATCCCACCCAAAGATATTATCTGAAATACCACTGGTATATAATTTAAAAAATCCATTTCCTGGTATCGCTTTATCTCTAGCTATTCTTTTATCAATGTGATTTAAAAAGTGTCGTTGGTTTTCAAAAACACTTGAGCTAAAGTAAATCTTATTATCTAGAGATCCATAAAGTTCTAAACCTCTTGTATTCTGAAAAATTAAATCAGTATCATCAGAAGTTCTACCTGTCGAAAAGTGAATAATGGGATTAATACTAATCTTAAAATCCTCTGAACTAAATTCTAAAAAGTGCGCTGGACTTTTATAAAAGTGATTCCAGAATCCGGTTTCTTTTATCTGCTCATCAGCAAAATAATTATCAGTTTTTATATAATTTGATGATGAAGAATTATGTCCAACAGACATTGCCAAAACGTCTTCTCTGTAATACGGCTTAATACTTGTATGTAAGTCATGTACAATTGTATCCTGGATATCAATTTGATCTACACGCTGCTCAATAATTCTATTCGTCCGGTACCAAGAAGACTGAGCTTCAAGATAATCTTGAAAACTAAATAATATAATTATGGAGAATAAATATTTCAATACTAATATTTCACATTCAATAAATACGCTTTTACATAAGAGTTAAATTTCGCCGCGTCATCATCCATAAATGTGACTGCAATAGGCAAAATAAAAACAGGTAACTTTTGCTTAGAAATAAACTCTCGATGCTCAAATAAACGGACTGCATCTTTTTCTGTTGTCAAGATAATTTTCTTATCATTTTCAACATTTTCAAAACCCTGCTTAAGTGTATTTAAATCACGTTCGTTAAAATAATGGTGATCTTCAAATTTGTAAGAAATGACATCATCTGTAATCCCTTCTAAATAAGAAACTAAATATTCATTTGATGCAATGGCAGATAATAAGATCACTGTCAAATCACTTGATAAATTAATTCGCTTTCGTCCATCTAACAATAAGTATGGAGGATAATAGGTGTACTTACTGAAGAAAAGTCTTTGATGAGACAGCGGATTGATTTCCAATTCCATTTTTCTTCTATCTTCTATTGATAATTGTTCAGAACATTTTGTAATGATAATTGCATTTGCTCTTTTTGCATCGCTTTTCCATTCACGGAGTCGCCCGACTGGCAATAGGCTATCTTGCGTATATGGCTTATCAAATTCGGTAAGTAAAATATTTAATCCTGGCTTAACGGATCTATGCTGGAATGCGTCATCGAGGAGAATACAAGATGTATCTGGATATGCCTTAATAATCTCAGGAATGGCAGTGACTCTACTTTCTGCAACGGCAACAGTTATGCCACGATATTTTCTTTTAAATTGAATTGGTTCATCACCAGATTTACTGACACTATCCATAACTTCCACAAAACTAAATCCTTTAGATTTTCTTTTATACCCTCGACTTAGCACGGCAACATCTATATAATCCTTGAGTAACATGATCAAATACTCGATGTGTGGAGTCTTTCCAGCTCCACCTATTGATAAATTACCGACTCCGATAACTGGCACATTAAATTTTGTTGCTCTCAATATTTTGGAATCGTAAAATGAATTACGCAAACTAATCACTAGACCATATATAATCGAGAATGGTAACAACAAAATTTTTAACAACCAATTTTGAATCATTCATTTCTTTTTTGTGGCGATAATAACTGATGCCCAATTTGGCAACTTACGCATTTAAACTGATCACAGTAGCTTTTCTTCAAAAATATCAAAGCTTGGCTTTGTAACGCATTTTTAGCACAAATTGATTCCTTTTGCCAGTGCTTAATGATCCCATTCGATTCTGCTGGTAGTGATTCTAATACATGAATTGATTTATTGATATACTGTGGAAGATCACGATATTTACCATATACAAACAACACAGGACTCATGCAGTTTATAAATATGAGCCTTATCCTGTCTTTACCAATCATTTTCACCTTAGATTTTGATTCTTTATCAAATCGATAATGGGTATTCCAATACTTTGACGCGCAGATTTCATCGAATATGGTATACAACTCTTGAATATTCGAGTCTAGAACTATTGAAAATATTGTTGGTGTCTTATGTAGCAACTGAGCCAATTGAGCTATCCGAATAGTTGGAAAATTTGCTGGTCTCAATTTGCTGAATTTCCAATAAGATAAAGGTATAGACGCTAGACTGTGTTTATGCTTGATAAATCGATATTCCTTCAACAATCTTTTTGCATAAGAATCTGTCCACTTTTCAGATAACATTCCAGCTTGTCCAAAAAGCAAAGCCTCTAGTTGTATCAAGTTATGCGAATATTTATAAACCAATTCATAAGACAAACTCTGCGCTAAACAATGAAAAGCATCTTGATTAACTTTTAGTCCGAAGGCCTTAAACAAGTAAGACATAAAAACCTGCTTCCAATGAAACGTATTCATCTCCAATTCTGCAAGCAATAGTTTTGACTTTTGTTCTAACTTTTCTATCGCAATACCATCAAGCCACATACTGACTTTACATTTATCAATATCATGTAAATTATCCGCACATGCAATCCAAGAATTTTGGATTATCAATGATTCGTACTTATCAATTAATTGTAAATCTATCCGATTGAATAATTCTAAAGTTGGCAATCTCACTCCTTTTCCGTTTGTAACCGGTTTATCATCTTTCCAGACGACATGAAGGATTACATTTTCATAATTAGTGTCATGTTGGTGTCCGTGTTTATACCAATCTGAAGAATTGATATGGATTTCTATTTGTCCGATCCATTGCATTTGATCAATGAAGATATTTCCATGAGAAAAATCAGGACCAGAATCATGATTGTGAACGCCATTAGATTGGATAGTGATTGGTAGTCCAGTCGTTGTTTTTAAATCTGAATGGTCAAAATAATTGTACTTCCATAGGTAATGTAAAAAGTCCTCTTTCATTGTTGTAAAGTTTTGTTGTAAAGTTAATATAAGCTGTAAAGTCTATCTAAAGTACACTTAAGTTTTAAAACTTACAATTGGTTTTAGTTGAACTTCCTTGGGTATTGAACTTAGCACGATTTTCAGTAAAAATTACGCCAAATTATGATCTACTAATATTCATCTAGCACAGGATACATCCTGTAGCTAACGTTGTTTCTTCTCATAGATTAAAAATGAATAATCATATTCATTCTTAGCATCCTTTTCATGGAACTCTTCTGAGACCTTATTCCACTTATTTTCATCTATTTCTGGAAAATAGATATCTCCTTCTATCTCAGCTTCTACCTCTGTGATATACATTTTATCCCACAATGAAGCTGTGAGCTTATATATTTCACCGCCGCCGATTATAATTGCTTCTTCTTCTCCATTATCATGTGCTATTTCAAGCGCTTCTTCGACGCTTGAAGCGACATAGCAATTAGAAACAATAAAAAACGGATTTCTGGTGACGATCACATTTGTTCGCTTTGGAAGTGGCTTCCCGATAGATTGATAGCACTTTCGACCCATGATAATGTGATGATTCAAGGTTGTCTTTTTAAAGTACTTTAAATCAGCTGGCAGGTACCATGGAATATCGTTATCCTTACCGATAACATTATTCTTTGCTTTAGCGACAATCGTGGATATGATCATTTAAGGAGTCGAGATTAAGTTTGCTTCTAGCATTCTGGTTTCTAAATATTTTCGTTGTGGTCGGATTTTGCCATTAATATATTTCTCTATCATTAGACTCGCAATCGGTGCTGCATACTGCGCTCCCCAACCAGCGTTTTCAATATAAACAGCAATGGCAATCTTTGGATTATCTTTTGGAGCAAAGCCAAAAAAGACAGAATGATCTTTTCCACTATTTTGCGATGTTCCCGTTTTACCTGCAATCTGTAATCCTGGTACAAAAGCAATCTGAGCGGTTCCTTCTCTTACGACTCTTTCCATACCATCAACAACGGTCGGGAAAAATATTGAATCAATGGGAACAGTATGAGTCCTTGTAAATTCTTCTGGAATTAAGGATCCACTTTCATTATAGTTCTTTAATAGATGCGGGGTGATAAAATTACCTCGATTAGCCAGAATAGCTGCCAAATTTGCCATTTGCACTGTCGTTAAGTTTATTTCTCCTTGTCCGATACCAAGAGACAATACCATTGTCGAAAACCATCGTCTTTCTCCTCTCTTTTTATAAAAATCAGTATAATAATCTCCGCTTGGGAAAAATCCACTATTTTCAAATTGATTGTCAATTCCTAGTTTTTTCCCTATCCCAAAGGTTTCAAGGTAAGCCTTCAATTTATCCATGCCGATGTTTGGCTGCATCGGATCTTTTCCATTGATAAACTCTCTCATGACTTGATAGAAATAGGTATTGCAAGAATGAGTCAGTGCTACTTTTAAATTTGAAGGATAAGGATGATCGTGACAGCCTTGTGAAAATCCTTTTGTATTAATTTGATAATCTCCATCACAAGGGATGCCTCTGTAAGGCCATAGGTGACCTTCCTGCATTGCAATGAGTGAAAAAATCGGTTTGAAAATAGAGCCTGGCGGATACATTGCCATGACTGAACGATCTAAAAATGGCCTATTTATTGTGTCATTAATTAAAGTCGCGTATGCAGAACCTCTATCTCGATCAATCCGTAACAGATTAGGGTCATAACTAGGCGCACTTACCATTGTGAGTATTTCACCTGTACTTGGTTCTATTGCTACTACACTTCCTCTTTTATTTTGAAGAAGCATTTCACCATAAGCTTGAAAATCCAAATCAATGGTACTAGTGATATCTTGTCCTTCTAATGCAAGCGAATCCATCCCTCCTTCTGCAAGAGAACTAACTTCTCTACCCAAGTTATCTTTTAAAATATACTCAACTCCTTTTTTTCCTTTGAGTTGATTCTCATACATTTTTTCCATTCCAGTTATTCCTGTGTAATCACCAAGAGAGTAAGATCCTTTAGAATCTTGAATCTTTTGTTCATCTACTTCTCCTAAATATCCTAACACATTAGCAGCATGTTTATGTGGATAAGATCTAACATTTCTGATTACAGGATAGAACCCTGGAAACTTATGCAAGTGCTCTTGAAATATGGCGAAATCTACAGGCTTAATTCTTTTAAGAAAAGTAAAGGGAATAGATTTTCGAAATTGTGGACTATTCCAGTCTTTATTTATGTTTTCTTCAAAAATAGCTTTATTAATATTTAAAAGACTACAGAATAAACTTGTATCCATTTCTTGCTCAAGTTCATTGTATACTAGCTGTAAATTATAAGTTGGTTCATTAATGACTAATAGGCTTCCCTTGCGATCATAAATAATTCCACGAGATGGGAAAAGTGTCCGTTTATGAAGTGTTGTTTTTTCTGCTCTTTCTTTAAAGTTGGAATTAAATAATTGTAGCCAGGCAGTATTGATTAAAATGACAAGCCCTGCGATACCGAAGATAAATTGAATTAGATACTTTCTGTTTTGAAATTTTTTCATCCTAATTCACTTTGAAAATAATCTGATGGATAATTAATAAGATGATGGAAAAGATAAAACTAAGAATTGTTTTTATAATAATATCAAAAATGAAAACAAAGCTAAATGCATCAATTGAAAAATAAATAAATAAATGAAGAAATAACATACAAGATGCATAAGAGACAAACCAAACAAGACCTAAATTTAAAGCAGAAGGACTTCCCTCTGTTTTATACCCTTGGTTGGGTTCTAAAAATCTTAAAACATACATGCGGACAAAAGCTAAAAAAACTGTTGTCGCTGCATGCACTCCTAGAGAATCATAAAAAATGTCTATTGAAATTCCCAGTACAAATGCCAGCAATAAAAGAAGTGTTCTTGGGATGTTTATCGGTAATAATATGATAAATAATGGATAAATAAAAAACATTCCATGTGATAAAAATCCATAATCCAATTGAATTCCTTTCAATGCCAAAACCTGAATTAAGACTAATAAGACAAAGCGAATGATATTTTTAATTATTTCTGAATTCATTCTTCTTCTATCATTCTTTGTAGAGGCTGTGATTTATTATCAATAATAAAAACCCGTTTTGATTTGCTGAGGTCATTATTTAATTTAACTGTGATCGTATAATTTGAAGCTCCCTTTTTAACATTAAAGGTTTCTATTGTGCCGATTTGGATCCCTTGCGGAAACATGGTAGAATATCCACTTGTGGTAATTGTATCTCCAATTGCCACCGTCGCGTGTGCTGGGATTGCTTCTAATTCCATTCTCTCGACATCAAGATTTTTCCAGACTAAATTGCCGAAATACCCTTTGTTTTTAATTCGAGCACTAATTCTTGATTTAGAATTCAATATTGATAAAACTCTAGAAAAATTAGTGTTACTATTCTGGACAATGCCAATTAAACCATTTTTATTTATGACACCCATATCTGGAGACACTCCATCAACAGAGCCTTTATTTATAGTCAGATAATTATTTCTACTATGGATAGTTTGGTTAATAATTTGTGCTGGAATTAAAGAATAATTAAATACTGAACTGTCTATTTCTGGGGCATTGCCATATCCTTCATAATATAATACGCGCCTCATAAGTCTAGCATTTTCTTGTTGGATACTATCTAATTGCTGAGACAAACTAAAGAAATTTAGAAATCGTTGTTTCTCAGTAAATAAGTTACCACTAATAATATTAGAAGAATTTAAATAAATGGATCGTTGGGAAGAATTATAATTTACGATAAGTACAAAGCAAATGACCTCCAGCAAAAGAAACAAAAATGTTGATCCGTGTTTTGCGAAGAATAGAATAATGTTTCGCATAGGTTGGAATTAATGAACGAACTAAATGCTCTTACGGTCAATCAAGAAAGTATATTTAGATGAATTCTTTAAGGCCATTCCTGTTCCTCTTACAACGGCTTGTAAAGGTTCGGGAGCCACATGTACATCTAATTTTGTTTTTTCAGCAATTCGTTTATCGAGTCCTCTGAGTAAGGCACCACCTCCTGTGAGATATAAACCTTTTTTATAAATATCTGATGCCAATTCTGGTGGTGTATCTTCTAGTGCTTTAAGGACTGCTTCTTCTATTTTTGAAATTGACTTATCTATTGCCTCGGCGACTTCAGTATATGTTGTGACGACTTGTTTTGGTATTCCAGTTAACAAATCACGTCCATTCACTGGAAATGGATCAGGTGGATTTTCTAAATCACCAAGTGCTGAACCAACATTAATTTTAATCTGTTCAGCCGTTCGTTCACCAATCAATATGTTATGCTTGCGCTTCATAAAATCTATGATGTCATTGGTAAACTCATCACCTGCTGTTCGAATTGATTGATCCGTCACAATTCCTGATAGCGCGATGACTGCGATTTCAGTCGTCCCTCCTCCTATATCAATGATCATATTGCCTTCTGGTTCTTCTACATCAAGGCCAATCCCTAATGCTGCTGCCATAGGCTCATAAATCAAATATGTTTCTTTGGAATCAACATGGTCGGCAGAATCAAATACTGCACGCTTTTCAACTTCAGTAATACCAGATGGAATACAAATAACCATTTTTAAGTGTGTGAAAAACTTTCGTTTAGTCGTAGTCATTTTGATGAGGCCTTGTATCAAACTCTCAGCAGCCTGAAAATCAGCTATGACGCCATCCTTTAATGGCCTGATCGTTTTGATATCCTCATGCGTTTTTTCATGCATTCTCATTGCACGCTCTCCGACTGCAATTAGTTCTTTTGTAACCCTATTGATCGCTACAATAGACGGTTGGTCCACGACGATTTGATCATTTTCCATAATCAAAGTGTTAGCAGTGCCTAAATCTATGGCCAATTCTTGAGTAAAAAAACTAAACAACTTCATTCAAATACACTAATTTTTGCGCAAGCTAAGTAAACGCAGTGTGATACCAATAGATATAAACAAATTTCAAATATAATGCCAATTGTAGAGCAATTATTTTCCACCACCGACTAAAACTGTAAACATAGAATCTGGATTGAAATACTTTTGTGCTGCAGATTGCAATTTTTCACTTGTCATGTCAAGTAAGTCTTGGGCGAATCTATCAAAAGAATCTAGGGGAGACTGTTTTGTAATCAAAGTCCTCACAACTTGGGATTGATTAAATGGACCGTCGAGCATATTTAACAAACTGCCCATCAAATAATTTCTAACCATTTTGATTTCTTCAGCAGCAACAGGTATTTCTAATAATGACATTAACTCCTTATTAATCTCTTTTATTGAGTCTTTAACATAATCATTTCCAACATCTGCACTGATATAAAAATATCCATCATAAACAAAGTCATCTAAGCCAGCATAAATTGAATAGGTATATCCTTTTTCTTCTCTTAAATTGGTCATGAGTCTTGATCCAAAATACCCACCCAGTAAAGTGGACAGAAAGAACATTGTACTATAATCTTCATGATTTCTGTTGAATAACTTACTCCCCATTTTAATTGATGTCTGGTGGGAATCTTTTACATAAATATGGCTGATTTTTTCTCCAGGCTGGATCTCTCCCATATCTGCTTCCATTTTGTCTCGATAAACTAACTTTCCGCAAGTTTGCTCTAAGATATCTCTCACTTCCTGATCAATTTTTCCACTTAGAAACACTGAACAACTTTGAGCGCCAATCATGCGCTTATAGTGGCCTTTAATTCCATTTAGATCTAAGCCTTTGTATAGTGTTTCCGAACTATTATAGCCATATGGGTGATCTGGACCAAAAATGTTTTCAGTTAAAATGCGGTATGCACGAAAATCATCTTTTGAGAGGTCGATATTGAGGTTTTGAATACTATTATTGATATAATTATCCAATTCGTTCTGCGGAAAAATAGCATTCATCAAAATATCCTCAACGACTGAAGCAACGATTTTTAAATATTTCTTTAGTGAATACAAAATGATCCTTGTATCATCTAGATTTGTACTTGTCCGAAGTGTGGCTCCATAAAAGTCAATGTCGTTAGCAATTTCAGCAGAAGTTCTGTTTTTCGATCCTTCTTTTATGAGGTAAGATGTTGCTTTGGACAACATTTTTTTGGACTCAAAGGGTCTTCCTGCCTGAAAAACAATCTCAATTTTGACAACATCTTGCACACCGCCATTAACTTCAAAGACAGGAATTCCATTACTCAGTTCAAATTGATGAACTTTCGGAAGAGAAACATTCCTAATTTCAGTGATTTTGGGGCCTTTAATTCTATTCAGTGAATTCATTAACTCTTTTCGTAATTTTTATTCGAGAATCCAGCAAATTCATCTATTTTGGGTTTTTGAACGAATCGTCCCGAATAAGGACCTAAACTATAAAGATTCAAATGAAATTTAGTGTTTCATCATCTGATTTATTATCAAAATTGTCTTTAGAAATTGGAGCGATCAGCTCAAATCCAGTTTTACCCATTTTAGAGGACTTTTTATTTACTGTAGAAGGGAGCAAATTGACAATTGCTGCAACAAATTTAGAAACTACAATTATCACGGCTCTTGAGGTCAATGTAGAAGAAGAAGGAATAATAGCAATTCCAGCAAAAATCTTATTAGATACCCTAAAAGCTTTGCCAGATCAGCCAATTAATTTCATCATCGATGATGAAAGTAGGTTGATCGAAATCACTTCAGCATTTGGTAAATATAAACTCAGTGGTGATAATGCTGCAGATTTTCCTGATATTCCTGCTGAAGACGGAGTAGATAGTATTTCAATGTCTGCGACAAACCTTCAAGAGGCAATCACTAAAACAATATTTGCAACAAGTAATGATGAATTAAGACAAGCCATGATGGGTGTCTTTGTGCAGGTTGACTATAACAATGTCATTTTTGTTGCGACTGACGCACATAAATTAGTGAAATATACTTTTGGCGATGTCAGCAGTGAAGTCTCACAGAACTTTATCGTCCCAAGGAAAGGATTGACACTATTGAGAAATGCTTTGTCTAGTGATGTCAATATCGATATCGCATTTAATCAAACAAATGCATTCTTCACTTTTGGAGATTCGAAAGTCATCATCAGATTGATTGATGCAAAATATCCAGATTACAATGCTGTGATTCCAGTTAATAATCCTCATATGCTGACAATGGGTCGTAAGGATTTACAGAATTCATTGAAGCGAATCGCTATTTATGCAAATAAAACGACCAACCAAGTCGTCCTTAGTTTGGACCAAGGTAGTCTGACGATATCTGCGCAGGATTTAGACTTTTCGAATGAGGCCACGGAGCAACTCACCTGTACTTATGAGGGAGAGCCTATGACCATTGGATTTAATGCCAAATTTTTAGTGGAAATGTTAGGCATCATGGATACTGATGATATTTTGCTTGAATTGTCGACTCCAAATAGAGCTGGTGTATTACTTCCTGCTGAGCAAAATGATAATGAGACCTTACTTATGCTAGTCATGCCTGTCATGATGAGTAATTAGTCCCTAACAATATCTCTAGATCAAAATCTAATTAATCACGGTATGAAGCCGTGCGGTTTGTAAGAAACCGACCCAAATTGGTGGGATTTTTGATCAAAATCGTGATAAATTGAACTTGTTGAAAGTGTATAGGGACACATTAATTTAAGCTTCAGCTAACTAAACGGCATTGATCCTTGTCCTATTATAATATCTCCAGCTGATATTTGCGCAAGCACTAGGTGAATTCCTACGATGCAATGCCATTAACTCATCGTCTTGTGTTACAGCATTAGATTTGTAATTACAGATAAATCTCCTAAGTTTGAAGTAGAAGTTGGTGATTTTTCTGTACCAACAAATACAAATTTTGATGTTACTTTTGACTGGGCCTATGACAATGTTACGCAGCTTGTTCAAGCTACTGTTCGGCTAGTGCCTGTAAAACATGTAAAATAAACTTACCCTAAGACAATGTTGGAAAAGAATGTGTTCGAAATGAAAGCGTTTAATGCTAAGTGATTAATCGACTAAAGTCGCATCGACTAATTGATACATTAAGCGATTAATGTCATCAGCATTTAACATGATCTTGCCCTTGAGAGTCACTTGTTCTGCCGAATATTTAACCGGTTCACTTGCCAATACTTCCATAACGGTTTCTGGTCCTGCGCCTCCGCAGAAAAAGCACATATTATAAGGAAAAGCTGAAAAGATAAATTCTGTATGACTCTTATATCCTTCTACTGGAATGACATATCCTTTTATGGTAATTTCCGTTCCTTCTAATCCTTGAACTTGCTTACTGAAAACTGGCTTATCTATTTTAAAACCCATCAGTTCATCATACTCTTTGCGATATGTAATCCTTGATAAAGTTTTCCATATATTTTCAGTCTTCGCTTCTTCTTCGCTTCCTGTTTTCGCACTTTCAGTTTTATCCTCTGCGACTTCCTTTACCTTTTCTTTTACAGTTTCTATAGCTGCAGAAGCTCCTGATGTCACAGTTTCTTGAGCTAGGCCGTGTGAAGCCGTCACTGCGAAAATGAATAGAAATGTAAAATTTATGATTGATTTCATGGTATAGTTTTACTTATAACACCGAAAATAGAAAAATAAGAGTTCTAAAACATCCTTTTAACCCATTCATAACAAAATGTCGTCAACCTAATTATTCTATTTGAATTTTTCCAGACTTGTTTTGAATCCCATTGAATAGATTATATATATATATTCCAGGGGTAAATTGGCTGATATCAAGAGTAATGAAAAAGGAATCTTCTGCGCTCATGTTGCTTTCATATACCAACGCTCCGTCGATATTGTACAATTTGAATGTCTTATCACTGCTTTCTGAGCCAAACAAAAACTGCAATTTTCCCGATGCTGGATTTGGATATACTAACAAGGCGTCTTCGGGTATCATATACACTTCTTGTTCTTGAGAAAACGCTTCAAGCCCATCATCTGATAAAATCAGAATTCTGTAGATGTTTAGATTTAGCAATGGAGAATCATCTACAAAAGCATATTTTTGAACGGATTGCGGTAGATTATTTCCACCCAAATTTCCTATTGTTTCATATTCTTGATCATATCCACCTCTTCGCTGTACTATAAAGTCTTTGACTCCTTTTTCACTTATTGTCACCCAGTCCAACACCGACTTTTTACCTTGTCCAATCGCAGAAAATGAGAATAATTGCACAAAGGAACCCTGACAATCAGGAATCAATCTTTTGCTGTCTTTTCCGACCAAGCCTAAAGGATCTGTCACCTCCAGTTCTATGCGATAATAATATAATTCACCATCACATCCTGCAGGTAATAATTGTACCTCTGCGACTTCGGTTTGAATGCTTGGTTCACCGTGTTCGTGCGTATTATGACCTAGAAACACATTCCAAGAATATTTTAAATCAACTTTTTCATGCTCCGAATCATCCACAGCTGCCTCCAAATCTACATAGCTAATCCCATTAATAGAATATGTGTCACCATCCTGAAAACTTGTAATGTTTACTGTCGGAGGTGTGTTATTTAATGAGACCAATAATGACTCCGTAGACAGTAAACCATCTGCATCGGTGACAGTCAAATCGACATTTATGGACGTCAATCCTTCTGAAGAGAATACGTGAGATGGATTGCGTTCACTTGAAGTTTGACCATTTCCAAAATCCCAATTGAAAGTGATTGGGTCACCATTAGGATCATAACTCTTTGATCCGTCAAACTGAACTGTTAATGGAGAAACCCCATATAAGATATCTGCTTTTGGATTAGAGACTGGCTTTGAATTTTGGCCATAGGTGATTCGTTTTATTCCATTGGGATAATCAATAAAATATAAAGCGCCATCAAAGGGATTCATTTCAATATGAGTCATAGCAATTGTATCCTGAAAAAAGTCACCAATGCCAAGGACCTTGTCATTTAAATCTGTTTCTACATATTTAATCCAACCTTGATTATAGTCTCCTACAAATAATTTGTTTCTGTATTGCTCTGGATATACTTCAGACTTGTATAAGCCGCCAACGATGCCACATTGACCAAACATTCCAAAACTCTTTCCGTACACACCTGTTCCAGGATCTCCAATTTTAATCCTTCCTAAGGCTCCTTTACCATCATATACCGGCACCCAAAATCCGCCACCTGCTGGACCATGTGCAAAACCAATTGCTGGCGGTATCATCACATGAGTGATTTTTGCGATGTCCTCAGGATTCCCACATAGATCATCAAAATTATTAAATGGAAATTTTTTAATCGGCGACTGTATCAAGTCTTTAAAGCGATACTGAATATTTCCACATTCTTCAGTGTTGATTTGTACATCAGAATTAACGGTCTCATATGCAGTAAATTCAGGCATCACATCCGTTCCCTCAAATAATGGCCATCCATAATTTCCGCCTGGAGTTTTAATAATGTTTAGTTCTTCCCAATGTGCTGCACCAACATCAATCCCATAAATAACGCCAGGAAGCGCATCTTCAGGATCAGTGCTGCCTGATCCTTTTTTCAATTTCATTCTATAGAGATTTCGAAATCCCATCGCGTAAACCTGCGATTTGGCAGATGATGGATTAGTCTCGTCAAAGTATGGATTACTTGAAATCCCTTGACCTGTCATTGGATCTATTCGCAGTACTTTCCCATTTCGATTATTCAATAACTGAGATCGAAAACCGCCAATTTCTTCTTCTGGGCGAATGATCTTATCTCGTAGGCCATGCTCTACATATTCTTCATGAAATGGTGGGCCATTACCTCCATATGGTTTCTTCCATGTAGACCCATCACCTGTAGATACTAATAATGTACCATCATCACCAAACTCAAGAGATCCCCCCGTGTGTGAGGTATACAGTGATGGCACACCATTATCCATACTGTCACCAATTAGAACAAATCGACTAGACAAATCTGCTTTCTGTCCACTATCATCGACTTGGTATCTTGTCACCCTGACAATCGTCGGGCCCCAATACCAATCCCGTAAAGCATTATATTCTGGTAAATGGCTATTAAATAAATGGTATCTATCAACAACATAGTAGAGATAAATAAAGCCATTCGTTTTAAAATTTGGATCTAATGTAAATGACAATAAGCCTTGATCTCCCCAGTTCCCAACTTCATCTTTGATATCAATGAGTGGTTGATCTAATTTCTCATCATCTTTAATGATCCATACTGACCCTTCTTTCTCTGATACATACATTGTCCCTTCAGTATCAAAATCTATATCTATTGGTTTGTCCCAATCTTTACTATACCATTCTACGACAAATCCTTCTGGCACCTCAGCTTGCGAAACAACTGAACCAAGACCAATGATAGAAAAAAGAAAAATGATCAAACATCGAATTATCATAATTCAAAAATACATTCTTTCATAAAAACATGCCGATGAATCATTGATTTGAATTTTCTTTTGTTGAACTTGTTCTTTTGATGTTACTGTTAATGAGTCTGCAGTATCGAAATCGCCCATTTATTATCTACCTTAACTAAATTACGAATAGCGTGTTTTATAATCCACTTTCTTTCAACAGTGGGCTTCTTATTCCATTTCTCGATTAACATTATAGCGATTTCTGGATTATCTTTTATGATATCATTCAGACAATTGGCAACTGACTTTTGAACATACTTTGACTTGTCATCTTTAAGCACATTCAGGATTGGTAATAAAGGTTTAGGGTTTTCAATGAATTGGTCTAATTTTTTCGCCCAAGGTAATCTTGGCCTTCCTCCCTCACTTGCCAATCTTCTGACATGCTTGTTATCATGCTTGGACCATTCTTTCATTTTACGCATCGTTTCTTTTGGATATTTTTCAATGAAAGGTCTAATCGTGTATTCTCCTGTATTTCGTTTTGTGATTTCTTCTATGGCATCCATTGATTCATCAAAATGATCAAGGCCATATTTTTCTACAAATTTTGCAATTGGCATTATCCAGTAAAAATTAGTAAACATACCTATCTCCTCCTCATTTTCGGGACCGAGAATTTTTATGAGTCGCTTTAATTTTCTAGAATAATTTCCAGACAGAGATTGATCCAGGGAGTCTGCAATCAGCTCTACTCTATCTTTCAATTCTAAGGACTCAACTTTAGCGGACACATCTTTTATAAAAGTAGACTTCTTAAAGGCTTTGTCGACTTGGATTAGTTTATGAGCAAGCAGTTTAGCTAGCTCTTTATCAAACCAGAGTTTTAGTTGCTTATAAGCCATTCATAAAAATATGAAAATGAGCTTAATTCTATCAGAACAAGGAATAAGAATAATTTAAAAACTATTCTCTGAAATACGAAAGGGAAAAAGAAAGTCAGGAATACTTACAATCCTTGCTGATTCTTTTGATATATCCAGATTAGGAATATGATAAAAAGCGCAAAGAAAAGTAGAAACCTTAGAAAGCAGGCACCTTTCTTGCCATAATTCAAATCTTCTTCTTGATGTGCCATAACAGGTCTTTAAATTTTGTGCAAAGAAACGCAAAACAAAGGAAACAGGAAATGCTTGAGCTTGAAATTTCCAAATTAAAATTTGTAGCCCTTCAAATCTGACTAACATGCCTTATATAAGAACAGTGATTGAGACTATAGATAAGATCTCCATTACTTGGCGCCGATAGTCCTATTTATATGCTTTTTGATCTGCCATTCATTATATCCCAGAAGTATAAATGAGCATATCAACAAAGTATTTCGAGCCAACTCTACGGGAACAGTATATTCGTGAAGTAAGGTTCTGATCATCAATATTTCAATAATAATAATGATCAATGAGAGTGAAATCATACCTAGAGCAATGCCTTTTAAGGTGTCAAACTGACGATATGATTGCATGCGTATGACCTTAGCGGCAAATGTTCTAAAAATCTTATTTGAAGGATTCATTCGACAGAGCTCTAAAAGAATGTGATTTGACTCTTCTAGCTGATTAATATTATAATGACTTGCTGCTTTATTAAATAGTAATAGTTGGAAGATATCCTGCTGATTGAATTCAAAAATATTATTGACAATGACGTCTTCAATTAAAGGTTTGGATTGGGCTATATATTGATTATATCTTCCTACTTGAAATAATGATAAGGTATAATCTATATCTATTTCAATTCTTGCTTTATCGTCGATTTGTTGGATTTCATTAAAGTGAGATTCATACCAAGCAATACGGTCCGTATAGTTACTTTGATCAATGCCAAAGTAAGAGATATAGGCAGGAGATTCATATGATAATTTGCTTGTCGACATGCTTAAAGAAAAATCTTCTGTTGAAAAGACGCCAGAAGATCAGAAATGTTTACTCAAGAAGAAAGAAAATTAACTTTTTTCTGCACTAAAGGTAATATGCATTGCTTTGAAGCTAAGGAAAATAGTGTATTGTGATACGGACCTTTATTCATTTTTTTATGTTCAATACATTATTGTGCTCCAGATGAGATACAGAATCGAGTGCAGGCTTACTGTTGTGGGGAATAGGTTATTCTGAACTGATTCTGAATCTGTCGATCTATACATTTGCCGTTCACGAAGAAGAAAATTAAGAAATAAAGCTGTTTTTTCTCTAAATTAAAACAGGCTCAAATGGGAGTTGAGCCTGTATAATGATTGAGTAAATCTTGAGTTAATTTCTCTTGATTTGATAGGTGAAATTTACAAAACATGTGCAAAACAAAGTGCATATCCTCACTTTTTTTGATAAAAATGCTCATTTATTTTTCTAAGTTATATTCACGCATTCTAACATTCATATAATCTTTGTATTTTTATTAGAAACACATTCATTTATCAATTGAATAAACTCCTTTTCATAGCTGTCTTACTTTGCATAATTGTTATAGGCCTTTCTAATTTCTTTAGCAATGAAGTAGATTTCAATAAAGAAATCAGGCCATTACTCAACTCTAAGTGTATGACATGCCATGGTGGTGTGAGACAAGAAGCTGGCTTAAGTTTTTTGCATAGAGACGCCGCTTTAGACACCATGAAATCTGGAGCCTTTGCCATCGTTCCAGGATCTATTTCCAAGAGTAAAATGATAGATCTTATCCAATCAGAAGATGAAGAATTAAGAATGCCACCCCAGGGCGATAAACTGTCAGATGAAGACATAAAATTGCTTAAGAAGTGGATTCGTAAAGGTGCGAAATGGAATGATCATTGGGCATATGTTCCAGTTGACACAGCCATCAATCCACCCATCAATTCATCAAGTTGGAGCAAGAATAACATAGACCATTATATTCTCCGAAAGCTAGATGATTTAGGTTATAAGCACTCAGATGAAGCTAGTAAATCAACCTTATTAAGAAGGGTAAGCTTTGATCTAATCGGCCTTCCGCCACCAAAACATCTAAGGGATCAGTATTTAAGTAATCCTTCAGAAGAGTCCTATGAAGTCTTGGTAGATTCATTATTACAGTCGCCGCATTTTGGAGAAAGATGGGCTTCAATGTGGCTAGATCTTGCCAGATATGCAGATTCAAAAGGATATCAAAAAGACAATATCCGTAAAACGATTTGGTTGTACAGAGATTGGGTGATTAATGCATTTAATCAGGATATGCCTTTTGATGAGTTTACAGTGAAACAACTTGCTGGAGATCTTCTTGAAAATCCCACTGATCAAGATTATTTAGCAACAGCATTTCATAGAAATACAATGACTAATGATGAAGGCGGAACAGATGATGAAGAATACCGTATCGCTGCCGTTTTGGATCGTGTAAATACAACATATGAAGTATGGCTTTCTACATCAATGGCATGTGTGCAATGCCATAGTCATCCTTATGATCCCATTGACCATGAAGAATTTTATGAATCTTATGCCATTTTTAATACCACTCAAGACAATGATGACGGAAGAGATTCTCCAAAAATGACTCTTCTTTCTTCTGCTCAACAATCAAAACTTACATCTATAAAATATAACATTGAAAAGTGGAAAATTTCAAAAGATACATTGCATGATCACTACAAACAGGCCATTAAAAATCTTACAGAATTAGAATCACTGTCTGTACCTGTTATGGCAGAAATTACTCCGGATGCAGACCGAAGCAGTCATGTATTTATCAGAGGAAACTGGCTGACAAAAGGCGATACTGTTAGTGCCAACTTACCTGGAAAGCTCAACAAGTTTACCAATCAAGACATAACTAACAGATTAGATTTTGCCAATTGGATTGCAGACTCAAATAATCCACTCACGAGTAGAGTGATCATCAATCGATTCTGGGAGCAGATATTTGGGATAGGTCTAGTAGAGACTGTTGAAGATCTAGG
>ENA-ORXT01001495-ORXT01001495.1-marine-metagenome-genome-assembly--contig:-NODE-1495-length-31204-cov-93.476564_pt1 | contig 31204 bp, 23 predicted proteins | sample MGYA00237868_ERZ511482 | MGnify/ENA metagenome assembly ERZ511482 | reverse complement strand
CCTGAGGTCGGCGGATCATTCCCGCCTCACGCTACGTAAAGGCTCTCAAGTTTGAGGGCCTTTTTTATTATTCCATTTCCTTTTTTCACTCCGTCTCATATGATAATTGTTAAAGTCAGGATTCTCCCGATAGATATCGGGACCTGAGGTCGGCGGATCATTCCCGCCTCACGCTACGTAAAGGCTCTCAAGTTTGAGGGCCTTTTTTATTATTCCATTTCCTTTTTTCACTCCGTCTCATATGATAATTGTTAAAGTCAGGATTCTCCCGATAGATATCGGGACCTGAGGTCGGCGGTGCTTTACAGCTTAGCTTGTCCCGCCATAAGCAGAAAACATATAAGATAGCTGATCTGAGCAGTATCCCTCTGTGGATCTGCCTAACAGATTAGAGCTGCCAAGAAATCATATAACTCAATAATTAACCAATGATACATTTAAAAAAAATTATAATTAAATCTTATGGCATCTTGTCTAACAAGTACTCTTGTACCCAATGAGGAATCTCATCATACTTATACTCTATACTTCCATCATGTACCTCAAGAACTAAACGGAACTTAGATTCTGAATTATTAAATAGATAACAGTGATAAGTATGTTCTTTAGCGTCGATCAATAAGCCAAGAGACCTATTATATAACAATAACATGAAAAGTAGCTCAATACTCTTAAATCCCCTCATATTTTATAACGATCAAATAACATAAGTTAACCCAGATTTACTTATGTAGATTTTATGAATATATAATAAGAAGTCTGTAGGGGCATTGTAGTAATTCTGAGACCCTAGTGTAGTTGACCACATCTTACCATTGCCTTTATATTTGTATTGTAAAACAGATCAAGACTTTCTAATTTAAGTTTTGATCAAGCACCCTCGATACTTGCTATATTTTGACAAGATTTTTAAGATAGTGAGCAAAAAATAAAACTCTGGATTATATCCATACGGCTTGGACTCTGTATCGATAAACAGAGAATATATACATATTTTTTACTCTCGCTCTACACCTAAAAGATAAGCTATCTCAGATTTTTCTTTCAAAATATTGGTATCGTCATTTTATTAACCTTAATAAATTTTAAGACATGTGTTACCGAAATGTACTTTTGGTGATAGGGACATACTTTGCCCTCATCATATCTACTCAGAACTCTATTTCTCAGTGCAATAATGGCACTTATTCCCTTAGCGACTATGTAAATATCGCTTCAAGTCAAACCATCTCATCATCAGTCATAAGTGAAGTCTCAGGCTTAACTTACAATGATGTCTCTGGTCAATTCCTCGTGGTATCAGACGACGGAAGAGCCGCCAGAAGAAGAATTAATGGGGGTTGGGCAGCTATATTTTATAATGATTGGAGTGGAAACTCCTGCGACGATTCAGCATTTAGTGATACTGAAGCTATTACTTATATGAGTAGTAATGGCATTTCTCATCAATACGCCATAGCTGATGAAAGAGAAAGGGTTATCACATTCGTCAACATAAGTGATAACCAAAATACATTAAGTTACCCTGTCAACTCTTACGTAGAGTTATCTGGTCTCAGTACCTGTGGCGGTAATGACGGCATAGAAGGGTTAGCATATGACGTATTTTCCAATAAGATGTATGTTGCAATAGAAAGAAACAGTCAAAGCATATATAGTTTTGATGTCCCATCTAATATCAATGGTCAAACAGTCAGTGTTACTGAAGTCGTCAACTTAGGTAATCTTCCTGGGCTTGATACTTATTCTACTCATGGCATAGATATTTTACCAAATAGAAATATCATTGCCTTAGTCACTAAACCTGGATCTGGCGATAATGGATTATTTGATAGAATGATTATTGAACTAACTCCATGTGGCGCATTAATAGGTCAGCATGATCTTGAGCCCACCATCACTAACTCTGCAGAATTAGAGGGAGTCGTCGCTGCACAAGGAGACATCTATGTCACAGGGGAGTACGGATTATTGTATCAGCTACAGAGACAAGTCGCAAGCTTTAATCTGTCATTGACTAATCCTGGATTGGGTGACAGCTTCACAGCAGGGTCATCTATTCCTATTACGTGGTCTTCAGACAATGTATCGGGCAATGTCAAGATAGAATTAATACAGGTCACAAATACAATTCAAACATTGATCAGCTCTACACCTAATGATGGTATTCAGACTGTAAATCTGCCTTCTAACCTTTCTACTTCTAATAATTATGCAATCAGAATATCAAGTATTGATAATCCCTCTATCAGTGACTTGGGGCAGAATTTTACCATTACCTCACCATCTGTAACTGTCACTAGTCCTGCAACAGGGGATTCATATAATTCTGGTGCAAATACAACAGTAACGTGGACTTCTAATGTGAGTGGAAATGTCAGTATAGATTTATACAGAAATCAAACTCTGGTGGAGAACTTAAACGCTTCTACAACAGGTGACGGAAGTGTGTCTGTCTCACTACCACCAGTAAGTACGACATACACTAACTATCAGGTAAAAGTGACTAATATCAGTAACCCTTCTGTATTTGACTACAGTGGATTATTTACGATCGCAGTGACACCAGAGATCAATGCCGTTATTGTATCAGGGTCTAATCCAATCATCGCGGGTGATAATGTACAGGTAGATTGGTCTGATAATATTCCAGAAAATGTTACTATATCGCTCTTACTAAATAATAGTGTTATTGCTACTTTAGAAAACTCCACTCCAAGTGATCAGAGCCAGATGGTAACGCTACCTTCTAACTTAGGTACTGGTAGTAATTACAGAATAAGTGTCAGAAGTGTCAATGATAATACACTATTCAGTAACAGTGCTGCTTTCACAATTAATGAGCAGCCCATAGCGAATAATGATATTGACTTAACGGTCACTAATGACGCCGTAGGCAGCATCTCTGGTACTACATTCTCCATAGCGGGTATGTCGTTCAGAAATCAAGGTGATATGGCTGCGTCAGCATTTACAGCAGCGGCATATATATCTACAGATCAGACAATAGATCTTAGCGATCAAAGAATCGGTACGATAGCAACATATGCTGGACTTGGCGTTAACGCGAGTGTCAGTGAAAGCTACTCTTTTGATTACTCAGGATTTAACTTAGCTCCGGGTACTTATTATGTAGGTATCTATGTAGACGCTGATCAGCAGCAGACAGAATTAATAGAAAGTAATAACTCAGCTGTGATATCTTCTCCAACTATAGTTATCTCTAATGGAGGTAATGGTGGAAACTGTGTAGACATCGCAAGTAGTATTATGTCAGAAAACTTTGAGACAGGGATCGGCAGCTGTGAGCAGTCCACCACTGATAATATGAACTGGTCGAGAACTAATAGAAGAACTCCATCTAATTATACAGGTCCTTCTGCGGCTAATAATGGTAGTTACTTCTTGTATGTAGAAGCTTCGAGAAACTATAATAGGACGGCTACAATCACAAGTCCATGTCTGGATATGAATAATGTGAATAATCCTAAGATGAATTTTAGTTATCATATGTATGGATCAGCTATGGGTAGCCTGACCATCAGTGTCATCACTTCTTCTAATCAAAAGATTCCTGTATTCACAAAAAATGGAAATCAAGGAGATCAATGGCACAATGCTAATATAGACCTGACTAACTATAGCAATGATAATATTAAAATAGAAATCACTGGTCGAGTCGGCACGAGCTATAGAAGTGATATCGCAATCGATAATATCACAATCGAAGATTCACAAGGATGTCCTCAAGTCGGCACTCCATGTGATGATGGAAATGACTGTACGGCAGGAGAGCAGTATGATATAGCGTGTAACTGTGTAGGAGGTCAATACATAGATGCAGATAATGACGGCTTCTGTATAGGAGAAGATACTGACGATAATGATGCTTGTGTCCCTGTAGCTGATGGATCTTGTCAAAGCTGTACACAGACTATTTCTGCTCCATATACTGATGGATTTGATTCAGGAATGGGAGACTGGACCCAGCTAAACTCTGATGATACTGACTGGAATCGTACCTCATCTAAGACCCCTTCTAATAGTACTGGACCTGAAGGAGCGGCAGTAGGATCACACTATATATTTATTGAGTCTTCAGGAAGGACCAGAGGCTATCCTTATAAAGTCGCTTCCATCATGAGTCAGTGTATCGACTTAAGTTCTCTAAGTACACCGACACTCTCGTTCAAGTACCACATGCTGGGATCTACCATGGGAAGCCTAAACATATATATTCAGGATACTGATTCAGGTACTACCACGCATGTATTTACACAAAGTGGAAATAAAGGGAATCAATGGCATAACTCGGTGACGAATCTTTCGAGCTTTAGCAATAAGACTGTCAGATTCATCATAGAAGGTACGACAGGATACAGCTACAGAAGTGATATGGCTGTAGATGCATTCTCAGTCACAGATGCTGGCCAAGCATTACAGCTGACAGAATCCAGATCTTTAGACATCACATCAGAGGAGATAGAAATACAAGAGAATATAGGAGATCTAACAGCATACCCTAATCCTGCAATAGACTTTGTCAATGTGAAATTTGAATCTAATGTAGATGATGTAGCTACGATGACACTGACTAATCATGTAGGTCAGATCGTAAGTGAACAAAGAATAGAGCTCGAGGAGGGACAAATCAATCAGACGCTTAAAGTCTCTGATTACACTCCAGGTATATATCACCTAAGTATTATTCATAAAGATACCCGTATGACTAAGAAGTTGCTGGTGATTAAAAATTAATAGTCCATAGTCAAATTTATTGAGGTTGACCAGAGTCATTTATGGCTCTGGTTTTTTTATGTCTAAGCTTCATTGATTCAAGGTGCGGTATTTAATAAATACTGTTCGTAGGTTGCGCACCTACTAACTAATATTCTTTTTCAACGCTCTGAGCCTATTCCAAAATCAATATACCGAAGAGAAATTGCTTTGGGATTTCTTTAACCAGTAACCTTATGTCATTCGGGTATTATACTCAATGCTATATTTATATCGATAGCTATCGGTATAACATATACCAAATGGAAAGTAGTTTGGGACTTTTATCGCAATGATATTTTTGTAGCTATCAAGGCGAAAAACGCAGTAAATGCGGGTATTCACGAGTATTTTTAACGCTGAGAGCTGCCGAGAGATCAAGTAATAATGTCCCAAATCGGTTTCTTTTTGGTATAGCATCAGTATTACATACTGATCGTCTATATTTTTAGATGCCTATATCTATTCTGGAATCTATGTCCTTAGCGTTATTGCTTAGGTAGCGCAATATCAGGACAAGAGAATATTGACTCGTAAGTACAGTCTATGAATAGCTAAAAAGACTGAAGCTGACTATGGATTGATTCTCTTATACTTCTTCCACAGCGCTTTAAAGTTTTTAGCCATCGTAGCAGAAGTATCTTTATTGAATTTGATCACATCATTACTGTCCTCTATTGCTGGAGCAGAACATGCAGTACACTTAGACTTTAGCTCAGGATCATATATGGCTACCTCGGTAATGAATGGATTAAACTCTGATTCAGGTAACAATAAGAAATTAATCGCCATCTCTTCATCTGAGACCTGATACATCTTTTTATAGATTCCCATATTCTTGATGACTGTGCGAGACGCCGGCACTATGTATCTGTACTTTGTTTTTTCTCCTCGATTGACACTCACTAATTCATTAAAGTCTTTATTCTCTACATCATAGTGTAGCGTAGGGCTTACCACCCATACGACCTTTGCTTTGTCTTCGAGTTTGATTAATTGTTTTAAAGTCATGGTTATCATTTATTTTGATTCTATAAAAATACTAAATATTACTTGAGTCTAATCTATACCGAAGAGAAATTGGTTTGGCACTTTTTTAAACCAGCAAACCTTTTTCTTTCGGCTATTATATTCATACTATCTCCCTACCGATAGCTACCAGTGTAAAATAGCATCAGTATATATCACTAATTTTCATAAGAACGCAACTACCCTAAGCGCAGAGAGCGCAATTACCTAAGCGCAGATATACGCTCACCTGCAGTGGATGTCCAATATGGTAGCCAAGCAATCATCACACTTTGGACATCTACATCCGTTCGTCTTGGCTTTATCACCTTAGTCATCATACCATCTGCTATCTTATCCCATTTTTCCGTGATTGCTGCCAATTTATTTTTTAAGTCCACTTCCAATTCATCAAAATCTTCGTGCAATTCCTCCAGGTCTTCCCTCGCCTCTTCCAGCTTATGCGCTGCTTTCTGCCTCATCCTCCGCTTAGTAGCTGCCCCGCTGAGCGACCTGCGCCTTCTCTTAATGAATACTGATAAAATAGTTTCTGCCACTCCTATCATTTCTTCTGTCTTTCTACCTTTGACATCAGCTTTTGCTTCAGCTACATCATGCTCCTCATCCCTTATTTTATCTCTTAGCTTTTCAAATTTCACTTCGTACTTCTCTTGTAATTCATCCAACTCTTCATCGCGCTCTTCTCGAGCTTCTTGCTGCACGCGCATCATAAATGACTCTTTAGATTCACCCTCTTTCTGATACAGATCAAACTTGTCATGCTCTAGTATCTCAATTTCATGATTCGCATACAGCCAGTCAGAAAGACTTTTTTCTACCTTAGAAATCTCTTTAGCACTATTGGCCGTTTCAGGAGTATCCAGATACTTGACTTCTGTATTATCTGAATGATCCGGATTATCTAATAATTCAAATTGCTTATTATCAATTGTCAGCGCTAAATCCCAGGAGACTCGTCCAAAATCATCTGGGGAATCAGAGAGATATGATACTTTCTTAATTTGATCGACATCACGCTTAGCATCGTAAAATCTGACTTGAGCCATCGAAAGGATGTTAGGCTCATATACCAGAGTCATATCATCTGCGATACCTAACTCTCTCTTAGCTTCATTAGCTGACTTCCATACGGCAAAATATTTTTGCATCACTGATGGGTCCAGCGAAGGCTGAACTGAGACAACTGATGATGATGCAGGAGCAGCAGCAGATAAGAGCACACTCTGGCTGCTATCATTAATTTCTTTTGCCGAGCTTGCCATTGATTTTCTACTTTTCATCAAGGACTTCACTTGAGATCTTGTCAGGGGTCCTCGCAAGTAAGACATCGCCCATCTCGTATGATATACGATAGGATTATCTGCATGTACATTATGAAGCAAGAATACTCGAGACCCTAATGAGGTAATCAAATGATCAAAATCTATCTCATCAGAGCCGCCTGCTTCCGCTATCGCTCCTTTCAGACCATCTAAGACGCGCATCTTATCTCTCTCAGTCTGTAGCTTACCGATGAACCATGTCCCTGCATTAGAGAGTCCCTTATAATCTATGTCTACCGGATTCTGAGTGACTAATACAGCTCCGACTCCATAGGCTCTTGCTTGCTTCAGCAAAGTGAGTAAAGGCTTCTTAGATGGTGGCTGGGCGGTAGGTGGGAAGTACCCAAAGATCTCATCAAAATAGAGTAGACTTCTTAAACTCGTTGTTCCCGACTGGCTCCTCATCCACGTGATGAGACTATTCAGCAGGAGTGTCACAAAGAACATGCGCTCTGATTCTGTTAGATGTGCGATGTAGAAGATACTGTGCCTTGGCTTCCCGTCTGATGTAAAATATATCTTTTCGATATCCAATGGATCTCCCTGCATCCAATACTGAAACTGTGGTGATGCTATCAGATTATTAAAATCCATAGCCATCTGAAATCGGTCCTTCTCAGGAAAAAATGTATCTATGTCAAAGACTCCCAAAGTCTTCATCGGTGGATTCTGAATGCTTAGGATCAGCTTACCCAGATCGAGGTCTTCCTGACTTCTCCAAAAATGTTCAAATAACTGACTGAGGAGGATGCCCTCTCTGCTTCGCACTGGATCTTCCTTGCTGCCTATCATACCAAGCAGTGCAGCGACAGTCCCCTGTATTCTTTCTCTCAGCATCTCTGCATCAGAATCAAAGTCTACGGCTGGCGCAGCGAATGAGCCCATGATATTAATCGGCATACCAGAGTCTGACCCCGGTGTATAGATGCAGTAATCAACTGAATCTTTCAGTGCTTTGATTCTATCCGTCCCCTGCCCCCACTCTGCCAGCCCTTCCTTCCACTTAGACGCCATAGACTGGGCATACTCATCGACTGACATCCCCTTACGAGAAGCATCATCTGGATTGATCCAATTCTTAAAATCTTCTGGAGCCAAATCTTCAAACTGCAGCATGAGATTTGTCATATCTCCCTTTGGGTCTATGATTATAGCTGGCACCTTATCGAGCGCTGCTTCTTCTAAAAGACCGATGCAAAGGCCTGTCTTACCACTGCCTGTCATCCCTACGCATACAGCATGAGTGGTTAGATCTCTGGAATCATAGTTCACTGATTCGCCAGTCGCCTTTCCTTCAGCTATATCATAAGCTGCGCCTAAGTAAAAAGAGCCTAATTTTTCTGGAGGTAATGTCACCATATCTATATTATATATTACAAGAAAGCAAAATATGAAAATGGCTTGACAAGAGGCTCATATATGTCAATTATCGAAAGTGGAACAAGATTTTAATCACAACTTTCTATCATCTAAATCTCACTCATGGACGACTTTCTACTCCATACTTAAAATTGCTGGTTATCCTAATAACGATAATCTCATGCGCTCCGCAGCAGAGCATGTCTTCCTTTGAGAGAGGTCTGGTGGGTGACCTACACGATCTATCTCTACATCTATATCAAGGCAGGCTTTGTACTTTTGCTGAAAAAACATCAAAAGTCACCTACTCAAATAATCCCAACAAGTCTTGCTTCCCCAATGATTTAAATACATTCTCATCGCTCACGATGATGTCTTTCGATATTTTCTTTTTCTTGTTCTGAAGCTCTACAATCTTTTCTTCTATCGTATCCTTACAGATCATCTTATAAGCGAATATATTTTTGTCTTGTCCGATGCGGTGCGTTCTATCGATCGCTTGAGCTTCGACAGCAGGATTCCACCAAGGGTCTACGATATAGACGTAGTCCGCTTTCACGAGATTCAGTCCAGTATTCCCTGCTTTTAGACTCAATAGAAATACTTGTATGGAGTCATCATTCTGAAACTCATCCACTGCAGATTTTCTATCTCGGGTACTACCGTCGAGATAGGCATAGCTTATTTTTCGTTTATCAAGCTCTATCTTGATTAATGCCAGCATACTGGTAAACTGTGAGAAGACTAAAGCATTATGATGATTTAAATCATTCTCTAGTATATCGACAAGCGTCTCTATTTTTACAGATTTAGATTGACTCGGTTTAAGCTCTTTGTGCAGTAATAATGGCGAGTTACATATCTGCCTCAGCCTCAGTAGTCCATCGAGTATCTTGAACTTTGACTTGGCCAGTCCCTCATCTTTGATCGTTGCTTTAATATCACTGGCGATCTTCTTCTTTAGGTCCTCATACATTTTTCTCTGTTGAGGTCCCATCTCACAGTAAATCACATTTTCACTCTTAGCAGGAAGATCTTTAGCGACGATCTCTTTAGTCCTGCGCATCAAGAATGGATGTATGATTTTCTTTAGTTGCACTGCAGTATCAGCATCGCCCTCTTTATCTATCGGAGTGGAAAATTTATTTTTGAACTGTGCCTGGCTGCCAAATATACCTGGATTAATAAAGCTAAACTGTGCATATAAGTCGAAGGTATTATTTTCTATCGGAGTCCCTGTCATGACGAATTTATTCCGCGACTTCAGCACACGCATCGCTTTGTAGCGCTTAGAATTAGGATTCTTAATCGCCTGTGATTCGTCTAGTATGATATAGTTAAACATGATGTCCTTTAAGTAATCAATGTCAGCGGAAGCTGTATCATAAGTTGTAATGATCACATCATAATTCTCTAAGTCACTGATCTCACTACCTCGCTTCGGTCCATGGTGTAAAAAGTAATTTAGATCAGGGCAGAATTTTTCTATTTCTGCTATCCAGTTAAACAAGAGGCTCCGAGGCACCACGACAAGTGACACGCCATTATCCTGCTCCTTCTGATAAGCTAATAATGATATCATCTGAATTGTCTTCCCAAGCCCCATATCATCTGCTAAGCATCCGCCAAAGCCTATCTGATCTAAAGTACACAGCCATTGAAAGCCTACCTTCTGGTAAGGTCTCATTTCTGCGGTGACCGATTCAGGTATCGAGAATTTCTGACTGAAGTTAGCTTCTTGTATCTTATCAAATTTTGATTTTAGCTCTACAAAATTTGTATCATCAGAGACTTCTTCGAATAGCTCTTCGATGACACTGTACTTATAATGATTGATCTTAAGTCCACCCTTATTTGTATCACTGATCTGATATAGTTTCTTAATTTTATCAAACCATTCGTCTGGCAGTAGCCCTAATGATCCATCTCCAAGCTTCACATATTTCTGATCATTGATAATCGCTTCTATCCATGTCTTATATGGTACTTCCTCCTCACCAAAACTTAAGTCTACACTCACGTCAAACCAATCTATACCTGATGCTATGCTGGTAGATACTGATGCCTTATTTGAGTTAAACTTAAAGTTGCTTAGATTTTCTTGTCCGAAGACTTTGACATCATTTGTTTTACAAGATTCATAAAAATCAAGAAACCATGCTCCCTTTATAAAATCTGCTGCAGATATATAGAACTGACCAGTGGCTTGATAACTATCACTGAAATAGTCATTCATTTCAGTCATAAATTGAATAAACTCCTGACTCTCCTGAGCATCTATTCTTACGTATTTCGCATCATCATCTGGATCTACTTGTATCCCATCATCAAGTATCAATAGATTATAATCTTGATTATCATAACATATCTTAGGTATGAAGACGATATAATTACCTGCTTCACTCATGTATATTTTTCTTTCTCCATTATCCAGTTCTCTTACTGACAGTTGAAAACTATCTGGATAACTCACAGAGACATAATCCCCTATTTTAGAGAACAAATTGAGCATTTGCTTGCGATCTTTGTCTAAGATAATTTTAGGCTCTTTCGTACAGAAAGACATCAAAGCATATAGATGCACAGAATCATATAAATATGCAAATCCATTGTCATCATAACAGAATAAGGGCCATAGTGTCCATTTATCTATATCTTTTATCTCGGTGTTATTTATATATAATTTCGTCGTCATTAGATATAGATCTTCATCTTCTTGTATATCTATTGACATTCTAATTTTTTGATCTCTAAAATATATCTGCTTGAGATCTGATTTTCTTGGGGACTGGAATTGCGCTGAAACACCTTTTACGACATAATGTAAATTTTCTTGCAGTCGTTCCATATTATCACTCAACAACTTCCAAAACCCGAGTACCACAGAGCGGCTGTTGTGATCATTATGATAATATTCATCCACTAATTGTCCATACAAAGACCTCTGCTCTCGCGAAAAATGTTTGGGACTATCAGCCATTTCTATTTTAGAAGCAAGCTTCTCTTTTGATTTAGTTAGTTTACCTTCCAATAAACTAAATTCGGGTAAGAGCAAATCACTTTTTGTATATCTCCATAGGTATGCATTGCCCCAATTTTGATCTTGAATGACAGTCCGCTGTTCTAAAAGCTCATGCAAATGCTCATGGCTTATTTGCTCCTGACTGACATCTTCCTGAGCCAACATAATGTCATCTATCGAGATCAATGCTTTTTCTGATTCGACTGCATAATATTTTTTATCCCTTAAATGAACCTCATAAGCTAAATCAAATAATTTTTGACTTACGCCTAAATTTTTAGTGAAAAATTGGGAGACGCCTTGATAGCTTAGTTTTATATTATTTTTCAGTTGATGATGTACGTCATGATGTGTTAGAGCTTCGTACTGATGCTTACAGAGCTGATCACTCTTCACGGCACACTTCATACACTTAATATAATAATCACTATCATTTTGCTTTATGCAGACTGTAAGGTCATCATGCTTCTCAGATCCAAAATAACCCCATTGAGGAAGCTTTAAATTTATTTGTAATTCTGAGGCCTTATTAAGCAGAATCTTATCAACGCTGTACTCATAACGGCTAAAGTCTTTTCGGCTATTATAGAGACCGTTCCATATGTCAGCGCTATCTGAATCCTCGAGAATAGGTAGTTTCCTGTATTCATTCAAGGTACCTTTTGTCAGTTTTAGTTTAACTTTTTTATGTTTTGAAATCTGATTTTTTCGATTAATCTTATGATCAGACATTTTATTAAGTAGATATAGGGAAACGATGATATGCATGCAGTCTTGATAATCTGAGTCAATACACGTACAGAATAATTCATCAATATCATTTTCTTCATCATACTCCAAGTATACTTCATCGTCCCCTATATAGCAAGTGATTAAATGTTGGCTTTCATCATGACTAAATTCCAGAGGACGAATTTTATTAGCTAGTTTCTTTGCTAAACTCAGTTCATATGGATTAAACTCGTTTTGGAGTATTTCGGTTATAGCTGGAGATAGAAACATAAGAAATTTTAAACAAGCCTATTGAAATCATTAGAATAAAGAAATCTAAATTATAAAAGATTCATATATTATGATAATCTTTCATATCTCTATCTGATCCAATAGATAAATCCATATACAAAATATATGATTTACTATCTCAAAAACCTCTGCTTGCTATAAAGTATAGATTGTTAAGATTAATTCTCGGTAGTTGATTATGGTTTTGATCTGAATAGACGGTAGATCCATCTAAGTATTATAAATATAATTATGATAACAGCAATCCAGATCATAGCAGACATCACGACTATAAATAGATCACTTTGAAATAAGTCCATCAATGTTTGTTTTATTTTAAGATTCTGATTTTTGCTGGTAATGTGAGAAGATGTAAATCTGCTTACGTAATAGACAGATTCCATTGCTCGCTATACTCAAACAGGATGAATTCGTCTGGTTGAATCGAAAATTTGGGGTCTCATTCACTTTCCCGATACAGAAAATCGGGGTAAACTGATATTCGATAAGTTATGTAAATTAAGTACAAATAAGATACGACTGCTGCTTATTTCTCGATTGTAACAGCTTTTTGAAGACCTCGTTTGATGCTTTGATTTGAGCTTCAAATACAGGCAATGCCATTCAACAGTTTTTGAGTTTGCTCTTTGTCTTTACCCGCAGCTTTTATTATGTTTTTTGAAATGTTATGGGAATTCAAAAAATATACTGTATAAATCAGGTGTGTTTGTTAAATCTCTATCAGCAGTCACCAATGGTATGTCCTTAACTAAAGAAGTAGCAGCAATGATGCTATCAGGAGTTTTAAGCTTACAGGTCAATCTCAAATCAATTGCCTTATTCATAATCTGTTCATCGGTATAAATAATCTCAAATGCTGAAAACAGTTTATTACCAAAGAAATGTCCTTTTTTGTATTCTTCCAATAACCTATTGTTTCTATTGCTGTCACAAAGGATATACAAATATCATTATCGTTTAAAATTGATTTGGTTTCTTTTACTCCTTTCAGATAATAGATAATGATATTAGTGTCCAGTAATAATCTAACTCCATTCATCTCTCATTTCCTTCTGGATTTCTAAGGCTGTCTTTTTCTTATCGAATTGAACACTACCAAACGTATCTTTTAAAATCTGCCTTTTCAACCGTTGTTTTCGTTTTCTACGTTTTAATTCTAAAGACTCAATGCGCTCTTGGCTTTCTGATCGTTTACTTCCTTTTTTAAGTTTTACAGTCATATTTCTTAGTAACAAGTTAGTATAAAGCAGGGTTTAAAGCTGATGTGCTCTTTTGAGATTCTGCTGCAAAGGCTAAGGCAGCTAAGATATCATCAATATTTAACTCTGGAAAATCAATAATAATATCTTCATTCGTCATCCCTGATGCTAAATAGCTTAAAATGTCAGCTACTGTGATGCGTGTATCCCCAATACATGCTTGACCACTTCGCACACTTTGATTAATTGATATAAATTCTTTATAAGATTTCATCTTAATACAAATTTACATAATAGTATGAGTTAATGCTGATAAACTCCCACGTTTTAAAACGTATACAATTACCCTGTAATCTTAATAGGCATCACCTTCTTAACATTCGCCAAATAAGCCTGATCTTGCTCTGTGGAAGCCATTACCTGTGTAGGTTTAGAGATATTTTACGCCTTATTCGAAGATTTTCCCATAATCTATATGATAGTTTCTTTTTGAGATATTCTGTTATTTGGGTACAACAAAAATAGTGCTTTTCTCAGATTAATCAAATACACCATACTTTTTAAGGGTCTATAACTATAATATCGTCTTACATATTAGGGAGCTAAAACACAATACTCAAACGGGATGCATTCGAAGACGCAAATCATAAATTTGCTTTCTCATTCACTTCCCAATACAAAAAGTGATAAATATTGACAATCAATTAGTTAGGCTAATTGGGCAACAGATGGGCAACAAAAGTCTGATAATCAAGAGAATACAAAGGTAAATAAAGGCAAATTCCTTAAAATGATTGGACAATCGAATATAGACCTTTTTTCCTTCTCTTAGCTTTTAAATGCAATTCTTGATAGTTGGGTAACTCATTGCAATAAGTCTTGTTGTAGGGCTTTGCATAGCCTTGACGGATCAATATTTCATTCAACGTATTGCCGTTAGGCAAGAGGACGTATGCAAGAGTTCTTCCGAACCTGTCAGTTCTGTTTTTAAGCTCTTGAACAATAGTTACAGGTTTGCCAATCTTAGCTCTCTTTTTAAGAAATTCATATGACTTTATTCCAAGTTCTCTCAAAAGTTGAGCTGGTATATGTGTCTCTCGTTCATCACTTTTCATCTTTCTTCCAATACTTAGTTCCGGAGCATCTATTCCGTAGAGCCTAATTTCTTCTTCTTTGTTAGTGAAGATATTTTTGACAATTAAGCCGTCTCCATCTACCACTTTTACTATTTCAAAATGGTTTCTAATTATCATTTGATGGGTTACGTTTATTTGCATCTGCCTGCACTGTTTAATGAATTGAATATCAATAAGTTACAAACTAAATTTATAACATTATTCATTAGAAGTTAATTCTATAAAAATTATAAAATTATGGCACGACAGAAAGGCCCATTAAAGTACGTAGGAACATTAGGAGATGTTCGACATTTTAAAATCAAAGGAAACGAAGGTTTCTTCGCTGGAATGATCGGTGGTCCTACTGCTGAGCAAATAGCATCAGATCCTGCATTCAAAAGAACTCGTGAAAATATGAACGAGTTTGGAGGAAGTGCTACCGCAGGAAAAGCACTAAGAACTCCTATCATGGGATTGATCAGGAACAATGGCGATAGCCAGGTGACTGGTCGATTGACTGCAATTATGAAGAAGATCAATTTAGAAGATGGATCTGAGGCAAGAGGTCGAAGAGCGGTTCTAATATCTGCGGCACCGCAATACCTACTTGGATTCGAGTTTAACAAAAACACTTCGTTAGGTGGAGTATTCAATGCAGGCTATACTATAACACCTACTGCGACAAGAGAGAGTTCTACTTTAGATGTACCGGCATTCAATCCTTTGGATAGACTTTTTATTCCATCTGGTGCTACGCATTTCAGATTGATCAATTCTATTTCTGTCCTTTCGGATTACGAGTATAATGAAACTACAAAAGTGTACGAAGCTAAGGACTCTGCAAATGACGGATTAAAGGATGTACAGTATTCAGCTTACATGCCTGTAAATGCTATGACCACTGCTATTAACTTGGTAAGTACTCTTCCCAATACTCCAACCCTTAGTGCTGATGTATCTGTGATCAATATATTGGGAGTAGAGTTTTATCAAGAGGTCAATGGAACACAATATCTTTTTGCTCAAGGTAATGCAATGAAGATTGATACGATATTCTAATTTTCCCATCAGTTAATTAGAAATTTCAGAAAGTCGAAGCCTGTCCATTTGGACGGGCTTTTTTATTTGCATCAATTTTCAGTAGAAAGGTGACTCATAGTGCCTTTAGGTATTATTTAAGCATAGCTTATGTACGAGTCAGATTGATAACCCCAAGTAGACAAGATCTACTCAGGTTTATATCAATTCTTAATACTCAGAAGGAAAAAGCATTGTCGTATGCTGTCTATCAGCTTCTGTAATAATCCATACCTTCTCACTCATTGCTTTAATAGATGTTGGCAAGTTATAAGATGAGATAATTCGACTGCCATTCTCTAAAGAAAAAATGTTTTGTAATGCATCATCTTTACAGACATCTCCCCAGTCACAGTTCTTGTGTCTTGCAATTGCAGAGACTGCAAACTTTGCAAAGGCTTCAGATTCTGCAATTAGGTTGTTGATGGTTGCAGTTAGGTAAATTCTTCCTGTTTGAAGTTTAGACATTTTGTTGAAATTTATTGATTAAAAAATATTTGGTCTGAAAAACAGACCTGCAGGTGATAAAAACCATATGCAACCAATTGAGCTAAGGAAGGATTTTTACAAGGTGGATCGCTCCGTAGGAGTGCTGTGTAGAGCATTGAGGGTGGGAGACCTTGTAATAATACTGACGCAGCCTACCTTGCATTTTGGTTATTTTCTCTTGTTGAAACGTGAACTCAAAAGATCATTATCGAGACTCATTTATCTCTTTGATTCTAATGCTTTTAATTTTCGCTGTAAACTCAGACGAGTAACAAAGGAGTGAAGCTGTAATGCAATGAAAGCGAAATGACGACTTACGAAGGATGACACGGGCAGAAAGCGGGCGACGGCAAGGTGTGAACCGAGAATGTGACGCAGGAACATGTAGGTGAAGTTGCTGCTTTTGCGTTGGCTCGTAATGGCAGCCAGACAACGACTGCAAGGAGGCGACTGGTGAAATGAGAAAGGGTTGGCAGCATTGTGGGTTAGCCGCAGCGAGCTAATATCCCTTTAAGGGATGTCGCTGAAAACATACCACCAGAGGTGGTAATACTACAAAGAGATTAGCGAAGCCGCAGCCGTCAGAGCTGCCCGCAAACAATAAGTGACGGTCAGATACAGAGTGCTATAATGCAATGGTACGGAGAGAGAGAACGAGGCGATAGCCGTAGCTGAACGAATGTAGTAATAGCTCTATGGATATGAGAGTAGTCACGTGTGACGAAAGGAGGTGAAGCTGCAGATATGATGACAAAGCTCTACGTAATGCAATGGAGTAGTGCTGTTACTCTGAGAATGACGATCTGATACTAAATGCTTGGCTTTGTGGGATAGCTTAGTAGCGGTGAGGAATGAAAGAGTATGGCGACATATATGCCAAGCCGACTGTAGGAACGCCGCTTTACAGCGACTGGTGAGGAATCCCCTCGATGGGGTGACGAGGCAGAATTTACCGAGGCAAGTTCTTACTGGAAATGCTCATCTAATTCCTCTTTTAATAATACTGCAGATATATTGATCAAGGCTTCTGGACTTGCTTTTCCACCATCTCTTATAAACTGACCTATGCGACTATCTAATTCAGTATTTAAATGATCTGGTACAGTCTTTCCTGTAAATTTATTGTAGGCGTAGGATAAAGTGTTCTTGGTATGTTGTACAATATCATCCCATCTCCCCATGTAGAAGTGTCGTAAAATACCTAACCTATTCTCTTGTGAAATAAGTTTGGATTTAAATGCAGTATGAGAAGATGATAAGGCGATTATCTCAGATGATGATGTATAATCGGCTATAGATGCAGGAGGCCCAATAGTATCAAAACAATTGGAAGAAAATACAATCATCATTCTATTTAGGAGGAACAAGTACGGTTCAGAAGAGTAGTCAATAAGGATTGCATTTTCACTTGGAAGACCTTCAGATTGATCTAAAGCATATATTGCAAATTGGAAACAGGAAATTACATCCATGTTCTCTTTTGCTTTTATCAACATGTCATTTACTGTAGCTTCCTGAAGTACTGGTAATAGAAATCCTCTTATTAATTCTTCATAACCTGGGTCAAGATTCCAATCATTATATTTCGCTGCTGACGCTCTCCAAATATTAATTAAGAGAAATACATAGGATAATAGATAATCATTCTCAGATCCTTCATAAAGTCCTTCCGCAGAAAAGTTATCTGAATCTAAAAGCTTCTTATAAATCTTCTTTACAAAATCAGTTTCTATAGGTACAAATGATTTCTCACAAGATCTACAGACTATGTTTCTATCTATAAATGGATTATTAGTAGTTGCTTCTATGTCTTCGTCTGTTTGTTTATATCCAAGAATAGATTCCCTAACTTCAGGAATTACTGCATCTCCAAAATAGCTAAACCCTATGTCTTTATAGGATAACGTACCAACCGCTTCATAATCGCCCCTCTTTAATTTTCCTTCTATATACACCGCTGATCTAATAATAGCATCTGTAAATATATGTGAACCAACATTGTCAAGATCGTTGACTAAACATAGTTTACATTTTGTATCATCTGGTATATGAATCATTACTCGATAGTCTAATGTTGTTAACTGTTTACTTGCAAGTCAAATGCTTGCTCCACTAACTCAATGATATAATCTAAATCCGAATTACTATCTAAGCCTACTTCTACATCTCCATTACCCCATCTTCCAAGACCACTGACATCTTTACAAATACCTTTAGTGTCCTTGATTTCATCGAAAGAGATATTTAGAGAAAGACGTAGTCTTCTCTTTTGAGGTACTACATCTACGAAGTTAGTCTGAGATTTGAACGCTATATATAGTTTCTTAAATTCAACTCTTGCTGATGCATCTATGTTTAGTACTCTCTTTTCAAATGACTTATACAATTCCAGCATTTCATCTTTTAGATAATCATAATCATCTATAGAATACTGCACATCGTTTTTAGACTGTTCAGGTTCTTTGTAAATATCTAAGATGTCTTGCGGCAATGATGGAGCTGGCCATACTTTCATCCCTCTTTCTGCTAATGCTGAAGCTCTAAGATTAATAGCTGCTTCATTCCATGTCTCTGCTGTTCTAACCGACTGATTTAAAAACAAAGGACTGTCATTAAAACCGCCTTTAATTGTCTTCTTGGTCTGAAATGGATGATCTGATAATTCTGAATTGTAAGCTGTTAAAGAAAGATTGCCTAAACTATGTAAATATTTGTCTTTTATGTCCTTCCATTTCTCACCTAACTCAGCTTGCCATTCGGGTGAAACATTATCATTCTGTGGTAGAATGTGTTCTATAGTATAATTCTCGGCATTTACGAGTTCCTTTCTTTTGTAGTTTTCTAACGACTCTAATAAGTAATTTCTTGATCTGAAATTGTAGACATCTTTGATTTTAATCTCTCTTTGAACCTCAGCATCATCAGGATAACGTCTATAGCCATCCATGAGTAGAAAGGCAGCTTTTACTGATTCTACATATGTCTCTCTTTTGACTCGTTTATAGAATGTTGCAAAAGTCTTGTTCAAACTGTTAGTAGGTATGCCACAAATAGCCCTTCTAAAGACATAGTTCTTTGCATAATTTAAGACCTCTAATAGTTCCTCTTTATTGATTGTATCATTCTCATAATCACCATAGACTGCTAATAGAAAAGGATATGAGGTATCCATTCTCAATTTCCCTATTGCCTTGAAAACTGGAAGTAAAGCCTTATCTGTCTCTTTCCTTAAAGCTAACTTGACGTAGAACTGAGAATATCTAAACAAGTCTTTTACAACTCCTTCAACACCTAAGTCCTCTTTGTGCTCCGCATAGTAATTTTTAAATGTATCATATACTGCTGCAATGTTTGGTATTGCTCCCATTTTCATTGTCAAATAGTCTCTCATGAACCATGGTAGGGAAGTGATATTTTCGCCAAAGCTCTGTTCCATCGGAAACCAATACTGTTCGTATAGCTCTTTTTGGAACTCTGATTCTTGACCCATCAGGATATAGTTTCTAATCAAGTCGGCTTGAGATAGATTGAGTCCTGTAGAGTTAAGACTTTCAAATATCAATTGAGGATTATCCTTATCTCTTTCTAATGCAACATCTACTACTATTAGCTTCTGTAATCCTTGATATACTGTTGCTGCATTTTTAGGGTTAAGTTGCTTATAGAAATACTCGAAGTTTTCAAGTATTCGAGTGGATGAGTTATCAGGTTGTGGTCTATTGGATAATAGGCATTTAAGGGATTCTTTGTCTCTTCTTGTAAGCAACAATTTATAATATAGATCTGACTCTTCTTCCGCATTGAACAAGTAATAGTTCTTTAACTTTTTAGCTGTTGTTCCTATATCAGTATCAGGGTGCTCCTCTATGAATTTTACTAATGCTGCTATGATAAGAGTGATCGTAGTCAATCGTTGCTGACCATCTATTACCATGTACTGGTGTATCTCAGCTATGGTATGTATATTAGGTTGAAAGTATACAATCGAACCTATGAAATGTCCTTGTGTAGAACTGGATGCCGCCTTGATGTCTTTAAGGATTTGGACACATTGTTTACTCTGCCAACTATACGTTCTCTGATATATCGGGATTACAAACTGCTTAGGTTCTTTTATGATGGAGAGTAGATTTTTCGCTGATGCTTTCATGTTTATTTTTTATAAAAACCAAAGGTTGTTCTTTCCGAAGTCTGGTATTTTATCTCCTTCAAAAAATGGAAATATCTTTGCTACCATTTCTGGATATTTAATTGTAACTGGTAGATTTTGCTGTCTTACTGATTTCCAATACATTCTGCTAAATTGATACACTTGGTCTATTACTTCTTTGATATTATCGCTATCATTAAAATAGTCGTCATCTGTACAGAAGAGAGATAACTTGACTGGAAAATGTTTGATACGTGGTGAAGCAAGCTCAGGGTTATGTCTTGCATTATTGAAGAGAATAAACTTCCCTGTCATTATTTCAAAGTATGTCCCACTTACTGGCATTAGGTCTTTGCTATCATTGTCAAAGGCAATGAAGTCACTTGACTCAGTCTTGTTGATTGTAACTACAACTATAGGTATCGTAAGTCCTAACTTCTCTAATGTCTTTCTTATAGGATCTAATTCTCTTGTGCTGAATGGCTTGTAATAGTGAATCACTAACTTATCTGCATGCTGTCCATGATCTACAAAGAAGTTTAGTATCTTCTTTTCTATTTTCTGAGCCAATAAATCTAACTCATTATCTAAGAGACAATCGAATCCTTTAAACTCACCTTTGTTGTTAAAACAGAATGCACTTCCAACATACCTTCTGTTTAGTTGATTAGATTTAAATGCTCCAATGCCTACTATTAGCTGTGGTTGTAACTCCCTATCTAATCTCCATGGAATACCGTCAATCTTTGCAAGAATAGCTGGTGCTATATTTTCAAGAAATGCTCCGAAATAATTATTCAGAATGCTCTCTTTATAGATGACTTGTGATGTAATACTATGTTTTAACAACTCTTCTTTGACCTGGTAGTATAGCTCATTATGTTCTTCAGCTTCTTTATGGATTGGACTGACATATATTGCTACATATCTTGTGTCAGGTACTTTATTGAGATTTATCAAGTGGGTCTTTAACTCATGGAGAGCTGTCTCGGGTGATTCATAAGCAAGGCTTGTGCCTTTGTCAATATGAAATGGTTGTTTGATATATTTTTTAAGTGATGGGAAATAAGTTTTGTAACCCTCAGTGAAATATTTCCAAAGTGGTGTGACATATTTTTCTCTATCTGGTTGGTGGTATATAAAGAAGAATCTCACATTTGCATGAGGAGAAGGTTTGTAAGGGCCACTCTTCATTCCGGCCTTAGGGTCAACAAATGTCTTTGAGGCAAATTGAAGATTGTTAGAACTTTGAGATGTACGCCTAATATCCTTTGTCGGAATTGTTATAAACCCTTTGCCATCATGTTGGATAAGTTTTTTGAACTCTGGAGTATTTAGATACTTCGCATAGACCTGTTGGATCTTTGTGTTATAAGGAATGTATCTATTGTTGAATGGTTTATTAGTAGAAGCGATGCATAACTCTATTTGCTTTGGAATAGACAGTAGAGGATATATCTGATCTAATTTCTGCTTAACATCATCTGGTAACTTTTTGAACTTATATAATCTTCCATCACAGAATACCTTGCTGATACTATTTGTTGGCCATTCCAATTCTTCTAAACTCTTACTACTTGCTTTTGATATTCCATCGTATGATACCAAGAGTGCTGGACCTTTAGCAATCTTGGAAAAGTGAACCTTGATTGTAAACTTTTGATAACCCTGATATAGTGGCTTAGTCAATGTCTTGTCCTCAAACCATATCTCTACATCATTTACAAAATTGTAATCTACAACTGCTGCTTTGTCTTTGAAGTATTCTAAAATTAGTTGGCTGTAATAATGCTTAACAAACTTGTTATCCTTGTAGAAGTCAACCTCTCCGATATATTCGCAATCGGTAGTGTCCTTGAAGTTGGAGTACAAATATTTAGTATTATTAAAGTCATCCCAATGCTCATTAGTGATAACCCGAGGTAGTGTTGATCGATGGACAGGAAAGTAGCCATCTCGTTTCTCAGTCGTAAAGCCAAATGATAAAGATTCATTTGGATGAGAGAAAGGAATGATATTTAATTTGATGTTATTCAGGTATTATTTTGTCCAATGATTAGCTAATAATTCTGCTTGCTTTAATACCGTATCAGTTGCCAGCTTTTGAAGGTCAGGTGGATAGCCGAACTTCCTCAATGCTCTTTTTACCATCACCTTTAATTTAGCTCTTACACTTTCTTTTATAGTCCAATCTATTGTCGCATTATTCTTCACTACTTCTGATAGATATACTGCTAACTCTCTCAATATATCATTGCCTAAAACTTCCTTTGCACTGTCGTTTTCTGCTACTGCATAGTAAAAGGCTAACTCTTCTTTTGATAGTCCAGAGTCCTCATCTTCTTTGTCTTTATCCTTTATACTGTTGGCTAACTCAATGAGTTCTTCAATTACCTCTGCTGCTGATATAATTTTATTCTGATATTTTTTGATTGAGTTTTCTAACATTTCCATTAGAGACTTACTCTGAATCAAGTTAGTTGAAGCTCTTGATTTTATCTCGTCACTTAGTAGTTTTTTCAGTGTCTCCAATGCTAAGTTCTTATGTTCCATCCCTTTGATTTCAAGGAGGAAGTCTTCAGATAATATAGAGATGTCTGGCTTCTTGATTCCTGCTGCATCAAACACATCTATAACTCCTTCTGAAACTAAAGCCTTATCAATTACCTGCCTAATTGCTGATTCTATTTCATCGTCCGATTTTCCTGTACCTGTTGTGTCAAACTTTTGTAATCGTGATTTAACAGCTTGAAAAAAGCCAATCTCATCTTTTGCATCTAAGGCTTGCTCGTGAGGTATTGCTATAGCAAATGCCTTTGATAATGCCGTGACTTGATCTATGAATCTTTTCTTGCCATCATCTAAGCTGAGTATATGCTCCTCTGCTGCAAGAATTATCTTCAACTTAGTTTTAGTATCAGCTGTAAAATATTCTTCGTAAAGAACTTCCTTGTGCTTAGATAGATATGGTACTGATGGATCGGCTGCTATCGAAGTATATTCTTCAGAATAACCTTCTTGTGGCTTCTCTAAAAACATTTGCGAGACCACTTCTAACTTCTCTAACATCAATTGTACAGCTTGCTCCTGTGCTATTGTCGGATCTCCTTTCCCTCCACTATCAGAGTAGAATGCAAGAGCCTTTTTTAGATCAGATGCTATGCCCAGATAATCAACTACTAAGCCTCCAGGTTTGTCCTTATAGACTCGGTTGACTCTTGCGATAGCTTGCATCAGATTATGCCCTTTCATTGGCTTATCTATGTATAGAGTATGCATAGATGGGGCATCAAAACCTGTCAACCACATATCTCTTACTATTACTAATTTCAGCTCATCTTTAGCATCTTTCATTCTGTCTGCTAATTCTCTTCGTTGTTGTTTCGAAGTGTGATGTTTTGCCATTTCTGGGCCATCAGAAGAGGAGGCTGTCATGATTACTTTTATTGCTCCTTTGTCTAAGTCACCACTATGCCATTCTGGTTTGAGTTTGATTATTGCTTTATACAATTCTGCAGCTATTCTTCTTGACATAGCAACTATCATTGCCTTACCTTCAAATACTTCTTGTCTCGCATCAAAGTGATTTACTATATCTGCTGCTATTCTCTTTACTCTTTCTTCACTTCCTACTAAGGCTTCTAATTTTGTCCATTTAGCTTTTGACTTTTGAGTCTCCGTAAGATCTATTTCTGACAGTTCTTCATCTAAATCCTCTACCATCTTTTTGCCCTCTTCTGATAAGGCTATTTTGGCTAAACGACTTTCGTAGAATATTCTGACTGTGGCTCCGTCTTCCACCGCTTGTGCTATATCATAGATGTCTACATAATCTCCAAAGACTGCTGAAGTATTTACATCAGTATTCTCTATAGGTGTTCCTGTAAATCCTAAATAGGTCGCATGTGGCAAAGCATCTCTCATGTACTTAGCAAAGCCATAGACGACCTTACTTCCTATCACGTTACCTGCTTCGTCTTTAACATCTATGTTCTTAGCCTTAAAACCGTACTGAGTTCTATGTGCCTCATCTGCTACGACTACGATATTTTTTCTCTCTGATAATGTCTCGAATACGTTTCCTTCTTCTGGTTGAAATTTTTGGATTGTGGCAAACACTACACCACCTGATGCTACCTTTAGTAAGTCTTTCAGATGCTTTCTATTTTCAGCTTGGACAGGCTTTTGTCTGATGAGCTGGGTAGATGAAGCGAAGGTGTCAAAGAGTTGATCGTCTAAGTCGTTTCTATCTGTGATCACTAATATGGTAGGGTTATTTAAGTTGAGTACGATCTTACCAGAATAGAATACCATGGACAATGACTTACCTGATCCCTGTGTATGCCATACTACACCACCTTTGCGATCTCCATTTTCTACACTTGCTAATTGAGTACTGATGACAGCTTTGTTTACAGCATAGTACTGATGATAAGCTGCTAATTTCTTTATGGTCTCTATGGTGGTTATTCCGGTCTTTGAGTCTTCTCTTTTTGATTTCTCAAATACGATGAAATGACGTATTAGGTCTAATACGGTTTCTTTATTGAGCATCCCATTGATCAGTGTTTCCATCTGAGGGATGAGATGAGAGGCTTCAGATTTGCCATCTGACGTCTTCCAAGACATATATCTTGTAAAGCCTGCTGACAAAGAACCTGCCTTTGCTTCATTACCATCTGATATAACACAGATGCCATTAAAAGTAAATAGACATGGAATTGTGGCTTTATAAGTTTGAATTTGCTTGTACGCTGATCTTATAGTCGCATTTTCATCTACGGCATTCTTGAGTTCTATAACCACTAAGGGTAGGCCATTGACAAAGAGGATGACATCTGGTCTTTTATTGTTGTTGTTTTCTATAACCGTGAACTGATTGATGACATGGAAGGTATTATTATCCACATTATCAAAGTCTACTAATTTGATTTTGTCACCTCTCTGGTTGTCATCTTTTTGATAGGTAACTGTTACGCCTTCCGTAAGTAATCGATGGAAGGTCTCATTGTCAGTCAATAGATCAGGTGAGCCAATCCGCATGACTTGCTTGACTGCATCTTCTTGGGCTGTCGATGGAATGTCAGGATTTAAGGTAGCTATAGCATCTTTGAGATGTTGGGTAAGTACTACTTGATCATAGCTGGTACGTTGCGAGTGATCACTATCTGGACCTATCTCAGGGCCATATATGTACGTATAGCCAAGGCTTTCTAACTCTTCTATTGCATAGAGTTCTATGTCGTTTTCTGTTATCTTTTTCATATAAGTACGGTATTACTTACCTTTGCTCTATCTCGCTGTCCATGAGGCAAAGGAGAAAAGAAGCCGCTCTGATCAAGCGGTTTCGGTGTTTTATAAGGATAGTATGTTCTATCTATCAAATAACCATCAAATAAACAATACGTTGACTTACAGTGATTTATGATAGCTGCCGTTGTGCTATTCAGTATACCCATCAAATAAGATTTGTCTGATTTCAATTGTGAGAATGTCCTGTAGAAGTGCCTTTTTAAGGCAAAATAGCTATCAAAGACAAATTCTCCGATAGAATGTCTCATAGGAAGATTGCTATTAAAAATCCTGTCTCTATGGGACAAAAGAGAATGTCAAAAATGAATGCTTAACAATAAAAACGGCAATTTGGCAATGTCGTAAACTGCCGTTTTGAAGTATTCTCACTAAGCCATCTTTTAAGACGGCAATAAAAACGGCAATCGGCAGTAACTTCATACCTATATCTGGCCATTTTTCGACCAATCCGGCCATGATGTTTTGACCGAATAACGGCGATTTCTTAATACTATATTCCGAGAATAATCCATTTATTCATTAATCGCTTTATATGCTTGATCTGGATGTTTAATCATATCTGGATGCCTGTACTGCAATCTTCCTTGATCAATAAGAGGTTTTAAGTATTCTCTTCTAAGGTGTTTCTCATCCTTGTTCAATATATTAAAAAGTTCTGAAGCCTTGAGTTCTATCCATTTACATAGCTTCACAATGCCGTCTTTAAGAACTTTTTTATCAGACGTTCTTACGCCTATTTGATTTACACCTAACTGTAGATCATCAGGCAATGTATCTTTTACATGTTTGCCATGGGTGATAGGATCGCTACCTTGGGAGATAAGGCTTTTGCCATGGGTGGTAAGCCCTTCACCTTGTGTGATAAGAGTTTCAGCTTGTGTGATAAGCCCATCGCCTTGTGTGATAAGCAATGATCCCGCGATATAATATATGCCTCTGCCTTTTACTTTTTGCTTCAGTAGTTTGAGTTCTCGTAGAGTTCGTAACTCAGTGGTAGACTTCATATAATCTGTATCTGACATCTGACGATAAGTAGGATTATCAATTGCCCCAACTTCTCTCACAAATATCAAAGCTCGTTTTTGATTATCGTTTAGATCAAATTTAGCGTAATACTCCAACCATTTTAAGTCGTCTTTACTTAGAAAATGTTGCAACAAGAGCCGTGCTGAAAATCTACTATCTGAACCATGAGACTCGAAAGCCAGTGGAGCCAAATTTGCTGCAGCAAATAATCTTCTCATTCTAATTATAGGCTCCTTAGGAGCTGAACCTTTGTAGCCCAACGCCATAATTCTTCTTACTAGCTCCAGAGGAGCGACACCTCTAATCAATCCATTCATACAAGTATTTTTCATTGTATTCAATTTCAAAATTTCTCAAGAATTGAATGTACTCATCTTTGAATGTTGTCTTTTTGTGATGTTCAGGTTGATTGGCTATGTACTTCACGACAGCATCGATTTGTGATTTAGAATAGCTGAAGGCACCAAATCCCTCTTGCCATTTGAATTTTCCGATGATCATCTCTTCTTCATTCATCCATTTGGACGAACTGGCTTTGATGTCTCTGGTCATATCAGAGACGGATATTGCTGGATGCAATCCGATTAGGATGTGGAGATGATCCGGGTTGCAATAAATGGCAATCGGTTTTGATTTTTTGTTAGATACAATACCGCAGATGTATTTCTCAACCTTTTCTCTTATGCCTTCTGAGATAAGATTCTGTCTACCTTGGACGGCAAATACAATTTGGACGTATATCTGGGTGTAGGTATTAGCCATTTTGTTGTTTTTGTGTCGCTCCTACGGAGCTTGGGTTTTTGTTGGTTTCTTCTATTACAAAGTTTTTGTCCCGCTGGGACTTTAACCGCAATCCCTCCAAGCTCAATTCATATCCTCTTTCCATTAATTCTCTCGGGCTATATTTATTTCCTTTTTTATATGGCTCCATTCTTAGTTCATTTTTACCTGCAACTCACCACTCATCAGCTTGGGAAGTAAGGTGTCTCGTAGCTTGGTGAGTTTGGATTTGTCTTTCGTTTTGACTCTGTTTTTGAAAAAGGTGTTCTGCTATGTGATTATATTTCTCAACATAGGTTAATGGATTTTTAGGGCAAGGGAAATCAAATATCGTATCGGGTGAAATCCTCTGACTACCACTTGTCCCTCCAACACCTTATGAAATTTCTCTATAGTTAACATTTCTTGAGGTTAGTAATTTATTATGTTTCTTACTTTGTCAGCCAGCCACAATGTTTACAATTCCACTTCTATAGATTTGAAGAGTTTTGCCAGTGTTTTCAGATGGTCTTCTTATATTGGTTTTTCATTGTTTTCGACTTTGCTTATAAAAGCTCCATCTACTTCAATGACAGCTCCGACTTGTCGTTGAGCCATTTGATTTTCTTCTCTGAGTTGTCGGAGTTTATCGCCTAAAGTCAACATAACCAATTTTAGACTTATCCAGTTTTGGTTAAAAATATGAAATTGAATCTCATGTTTAGGTGGTGGGTGGGAATAGATTGCGGGATGGCAGAAAAGTAATAAGTCTGAAAGAGTCTTTACTCCTTTGAAGGTTGGGAAACTTCACTTTATGGTCTTGGTTCTGATGTTTTATTTATTGAGTTTTTAGTGCCTCGCATGTGGATTACTTTTATATCAGCCACTATGTGATCATAATTCCATCCTATCAAATTTATAAGGAAATTAAGCTATTAAGGTAAATAAAGGGCGAGCATATAAACATACACTTCAGACCTTGGCTACACCTCAGGCGTTACATAGCTGAGGCTGCCGATTAACGCAAGATTTACTGGCTTTTATCCACCTATTGGTGTACTGTTCTTTCAGGATTTCATAATTTCGGTACATGTCACTCACACATAAAGTCATCCAGCCTGAAGAATTAAACGCCAAGGTGTCAGCAATGCACGCTTCAGATCAGGTGGTATTCACCAATGGGTGCTTCGATCTGCTGCATCCTGGGCACGTGGCCTATTTGGCAGCAGCCAAAAACCTCGGAGACTTACTCATCGTCGGTATTAATGATGACGCTTCTGTCAGTCGACTTAAAGGTTCCAATCGACCCATAAACAATCTGGCTGACAGGATACGCATGCTGGTTGCTCTGGAGAGTGTGGATACTGTTATAAGCTTTTCAGAGGATACACCTCTGGAACTCATCAAAAAAGTAAAACCTCAGATCCTAGTCAAAGGCGGAGACTACCAGAAGCACGAAATAGTCGGAGCTAAAGAAGTAGAAGCACTGGGTGGACAAGTCATCGTCATACCTTTTGAAAAAGGCTATTCTTCGACTCGACTCATTGAAAAAATAAAGGCAAGCTGAATATGCAATTACAAGAGGTCATAGATTATCTGCACGGCATCGCCCCTAACGAATATCAAGAGGAATATGATAATAGTGGCTTACTGGTAGGCAACGTGCAGTCAGCCGTCACTGGTATAATGGTCAGCCTGGATGTGACGGAGGCCGTCCTGGAAGAGGCGATAGCGCTGGGATGCAATACCATCGTGAGTCATCACCCTATCATATTCAGCGGACTCAAGCGCTTTACGGGCAGCAACTATGTACAACGCATCGTGCAGCAAGCCATCAAGCAAGACATAAACCTGTTTGCGATCCATACTAATCTGGATAATGTCTACGAACATGGTGTCAATACCAATATTGCTCAGATACTAGGATTGCAGGATATGGAGATTCTTCAACCCAAGCCGGGACTGGAGGCGGCTAAAGTGGGCTCTGGCATCATCGGTCTCATAAAGGAGATGGAGGAACTGGAATTCCTCACACATCTGAAAGATAAAATGGCTGTCAATTGTATCAAATATACCGCATTGAGAGGTCAGAAAGTCCGTAAAGTTGCTATCTGCGGAGGTTCTGGGCGATTTTTACTGCCTGCTTCCATTGCCAAGGGTGCTGACATATTCATAAGCTCAGATTTCAAATATCACGAGTTCTTTGACGCAGATGGTCAGATCGTGATTGCTGACATAGGGCACTTTGAGAGTGAGCAGTTTACGACTCAGATGTTATGGACGCTTCTATCAGGGAAATTTAGTAAATTTGCAACCCATTATACGAAAACGAACACAAATCCAGTGAGTTACTTCGTATAACATATTAGAATTTTCAAAATACATTCAATAAATGGCAAAGAAAACTACCCTATCCACTGTCGAGGAAAAATTGAGAGACCTCTTTGAGTTACAGACCATTGATTCCAAAACAGATGAAATCAAGATATTGAAAGGTGCCTTGCCTATCGAAGTCAGTGATCTGGAAGATGAAATCATGGGGTTATCCAAGAGAGTGGACAGACTCAATGAGCAAGTCGATGAGATAGATTCTAAGATCGGAAAGCACAATGAAAACATCAAAACAGCTGAAGCGCTGAGTGAGCGATACAACAAGCAGCTGGACGAGGTTAAGAACAATAGAGAATTCGAAGCCTTGCAGAAGGAAATCGAATTGCAGTCTCTGGAGGTGCAACTCTCAGAAAAGCGTATCAGAGAAGCAAATGAGGAAAAGGTCAAGAAGCAAGAGGTTCTTACGACTGCTCAAGAAAACATGAACGCTAAGAACGAAGAGCTCACCAAGAAGAAAGAAGAGCTGGAGAAAATCATCACCAAGACGGACAAAGAAGAGAAGACGCTTAAAAACAAATCTGACAAGCAACGAGCCAAAATCGAAACGAGATTACTCAAGGCCTATGACAAGGCTAGAAACGCTTACAGAAATGGACTGGCCGTCGTGACATATAGAAGAGGTTCTTGTGGTGGATGTTTCAATAGAATACCTCCTCAATTACAAATAGAAATCGGTATGCGAAAAGAAATTCTTGCTTGCGAGCATTGTGGAAGGGTGCTGGTGGATCACGAGATCGCTGGAATCGCTGTAGAGGAGGAGGTGAGTTGATCACGATAAGATATAAAGAAAAAAAGCCCATTGCATTTCTATGATGTATGGGCTTTTTTTCTTTGTCATTCTTGAATACAATCAAAGAATTTCCGATTCAATGTTTGCTTGTCTCGCCGACGAAGTAAACCTTGCTTTCAAGATAGTGAACCTCGTCAACAGCCGAGGCATTGGGTAAAAATTCAAGGCTGGGGCCACCCATCCGCTTTCGCGGTTCTCAGAGCTTTCGACTGCACAGTAGCGGAATCAGTCGTTCCTAATTCTTAAATATTTTAAAAAATGGAAAGGCAAACTCCCATAAAAATTAGAATCGATGAATTTTCTTGACGCTTCTTAGATGGGTTATTCAGAAAAACTTATTGTATAGTATCTACACTACCCT
>ENA-ORXT01001494-ORXT01001494.1-marine-metagenome-genome-assembly--contig:-NODE-1494-length-31218-cov-10.638676_pt1 | contig 31218 bp, 24 predicted proteins | sample MGYA00237868_ERZ511482 | MGnify/ENA metagenome assembly ERZ511482 | reverse complement strand
AATTAGCAGTTATTATTTATGGGTCACAACAATCTTTTAAATTCCATAGACTTACTACCGAAATTTATAAGCAACCCTACTTCTAAATATATACACAGATTAGCGCAGATTTTTGGATTGCGCAGATTCTAAATTGGCAGTTATTGTTTATGGGTCATAACCAATCTTTTAAACTCCATAGACTTACTACCGAAATTTATGAGCAACCCTACTTCTAACTTATATGCTTGTAGATAGTTTAGTGCTTGAGCATAATGAGTAGGTTCTAGTTCTGCTCTAGCCTTGAGCTCAACAAGAACTTTCTTTTCTACCACAAAATCAGCACGTCTCCTACCAATAGGCTCTGGCAAACCTTTATAGTAAATATTCTGCCAAAGCTCTTGCTCAAAGTTCAACCCAACCTGACTAAATTCCCAAGCAAGGGCACGCTGATAAATAATCTCTTGAAAGCCATTTCCAAAAAATTTATGTACCTCAAAGGAGCATCCAATTATTTTTTTGGTAATATCTTGATACTTCAGATCGCCCATGATTCACTCATACTTATCCATAAACTTACGATACAGCGCCGATTGCTTGTTATCCAAATCCACCTCACGACCTTGAATAAATGCCTGCAAAATTTTTGAACTCTTCATGTCCAAAACATCTCCCTCGCATATAATAAGCGTAGCATCTTTGTTCTTCTCAATAGAGCCCGTAGTAAAACCGATCCCCGCAATCCGTGCAGGAGCTAGAGTAATCGCCTCAATCGCCTTCTCGTAAGGTAGCCCCTGACCGACCGCCTGACCCGCTTGAAACGGTAAATTCCTTACCTCATAAAAACCAGGCATAGATAAGGCAAAAGGAATACCCGCTTCACTCAAAATACGGGGTAGCTTATATGGTAAGTCCACATCATTTTCATCTCTACGCGGCAAACGTTGAGTCTGATCCAGCACCACGCTCACGCCATTCTCTTTGAGAAATTCTAAGACAAGATGACTTTCTGCAGCGCCTACTATGACAGGTTCTAGCTTATGAGATTTCACCAAATTGGTAGCATGCATGATGCTCTTCGCTTCATTGGTATAGACGAATATTTTTTTCTTACCTGCATATACATCCTTTAAAACTTCAAACTTGAGATTGGTCTCTTTAGGACTAGTATTTTCTTTATACGCTTTTGCTTGCGCAAGAAAATCTTCAATCTTAGCGATCTGTTCAGCGTACTTTGGATTCGGTTTTATAGGCCCAAAGTTTGGCCAAGAACCCGATCTGCGATACGCACGCGGCCAATTGATGTGTACTACATTATCCATAGCGATCACGGCATCCTCCCAGTTCCATGCATCCAACTGCACCATGCTTGACTGACCAGGCATGACATTTCCTTCGGGAACAATCTGCGCAGTTAAGATACCGTTCGATCGCACCGTCGGCGTGACTTTGGAATCCGTATTGTAGGCGATAATAGAACGGATACTCGGATTAAAATCTCCAATTTCATTTCCATCTCTAGTCGCTCGCACGGCAGCTACTTCTACCAATCCCAACTTTGTATTCAGTGCTACTAGCCCAGGATAAATGTCTTTTCCTTTTGCGTCTATATTTTTACCTTCTGGTAAAGACGGCGCAGCAGACAAGGGTCCAGCGTACATGATCTTGCCATCCTTGATAGCGATAAAGCTATTTTTAACTACAGTACCATCACCGACGTGCAAGGTCCCTCCCATGATAGAGAAAGTACCAACTTGTTCTTTAGCAGGAGGCCCCTGTGCAAAAAGCGCAGCGCCCAAAACCAAAAATATTAAAGAGAATATATATTTCATTTTGTAAATTTTATTTATTTAAAACCAATCTTGTCCAATTATCGATTGCGCATTATTTTTGTTTATAATTTGTAATTCTTTTAATGCATTTCATCCTCCGCATCATCACAGTGATAATGCTTATGCTCCTTGGCACTTGGCTTACGCGTCTTGCCGCCGCCATTTTTCACAGCGAGCATTTTTTGCACAAGTCTAGCCCGTTCCGCTTGCAGTGCTGCGCGTTTTTTCTTATCCTCCTCTAAGTCATAATATTTTACACCATCTACAAAAGTCATTTCTGCCTTTGCATAAACCGACATAGGATGATCACTCCATAATACTACATCCGCATCTTTACCAGCCTTAAGACTTCCTACACGCTCGTCAATGTGCAATAACTTTGCAGGATTCAAAGTGACAAACTTCCAGGCATCTTCTTCAGAAAGATTTCCATACTTGACTGCTTTAGCAGCCTCCTGATTTAGGCGACGTGCCATTTCTGCATCATCCGAATTGAATGCAACAAGGACACCCTGCTCGTGCATAATCTCTCCGTTTTGAGGGATAGCATCTATCACCTCATACTTATACGCCCACCAGTCGGAGAAAGAAGAACCGCCTGCACCGTGTGCCTTCATTTTGTCTGCTACTTTATAGCCTTCTAAGATGTGGGTAAATGTATTGATTGTAAAGTCAAAATCATCCGCGACGTGCATCAGCATATTTATTTCGCTTTGTACATACGAGTGGCAAGAAACAAAACGCTTGCTGTCCAATATTTCGTTGATGACTTCCATCTCCATATCCTTACGGAAGTCCGCACCGCCCGCTGCTTTCCTCTGTTTATAATCTCTTGCCCGCGTGAAGTGATCCACATATACCTGCTCCACACCCATCCGGGTATCTGGAAATCTATTGTTCCGAGAGGATCTAGATTTCTTTACATTTTCTCCCAGAGCAAATTTTATGAAACCATCCGTATCCTCAAAAAGCATCTCTTCTGGACTTGCGCCCCAACGCAATTTGATGATGGCCGAGCGTCCACCGATTGGATTGCAAGATCCATGCAGCAAGTGCGAAGTAGTCACTCCGCCAGCCAGTTGTCTATAGATGTCGACGTCGTCACTATCGACAACATCTTCTATGGTAACCTCCGCAGTAGATGCTTGCGTGCACTCATTGACACCACGCGAAATAGCGATATGTGAATGCTCATCGACGATACCGCAAGTGATATGTTTACCCGTCGCATCGACTTCAGTAGCACCACCAGCGCTCAGATTTTTTCCAACCTTTACGATTTTGCCATCCTTTATAAGTACATCTGCATTTTCTAAAATACCATCCTCTTCGTTGGTCCAAACGGTTGCATTTTTAAGCAGTATATTTTCTTGCTTAGGTTTATCTTTCCAGCCAAATGGCACAAACGGATAAGTAATATCTCCTAAACTAAGCGCCTCCTTATCGCCTTTTTTATCTTTCTCTTTTTTATCATCAGCTGCTATATCTTTTTTTGCTGCAGACCATTTTTCCCAATCTCCATTTCCGAGAACAGCTTTTCCTTTCATGTCCGAAACATTACCTGTAAGGCGAACATAGTTGTCTTTACCATCTGGTATGAAAGATAGATTTATCATTCCTTGTCCGACTTTAGTGATGACCTTTACTTTAGTGGTATCGTTCACGACTATTTCCCCTTTGTTGTCATCGCCCATTATCTTCAAGGTGTAATTTTCTCTTCCTACTTTCAGATCATAAGTACCCGCTAGTTTCGGAGCGCTTATATCTCCAAATACGTTCGGTGTACCCATCACCCAGTTCTGTAAAATCTTAGTTTCGCCGTCAAAAATATTCCCACTACAGACGATGAAGTTTGCTTGCAATCCAGACTTTAGATCACCTACCATACTTTCTGCTTTGAGCATCTTAGCAGGATTCAAAGTCATTGCCATTAGCGCATCTTTTTCACTCAAGCCGTATTCGATAGCTTTACGAATATTTGCCAAGAAGTCCTTTTTCTTTTCCAGACCATCCATCGTGAATGCAAATTGGATGCCCTCCTTAGCGAGGTAGGCAGCGTTAGCAGGTGCCAGCTCCCAATGCTTCAGATCTTCCAAGCTTACCATCTGCGCATCGTAAGGATCCTCCATATCATATGCCTCTGGAAAGTTAATGGGTATGATGAGCGACGCACCATAAGATTTGAGTTCTCTCATTCTTTGGTACTCATCACCAGTACCTTTGATGATGAATTTTTTATTCTCTTCTTTAGCAAGTTTGAGTGCGCGCAGTGCTTCTAGTTTTTCACCCACTGCAAATATTTGTGGCAAGTCTTGCACATCATTCCATGCTTGTAATGACAGATCTATTTGCTCTTTTGAGCCAAAATTTTTATACCATGTACCGTCCAAATAAGTTTGTTTGAGTAGTGCGAGACAACCCATCAAAGAACCAGGATAAGCCTGCGCCGAAGATCCTTTTTTGAACGAAAAGTGATTTGCAGATTTCTGTTTCAGGATTGTTTTATTTTCTCTACCTTCCGCAAGACTTACCAGCGAGGCAGTTCCTCTACTGATCCCGTCATGCTGATGCGTGGAAACCGCACCAAACCCCAATTTGAGTAACTCTTCTGCTTGTTTATTTTTATAAGTGAAGTTTTCTGCCGCATTTACCTCTGGTTTTAGCGCCTCATTCCAACCATAAGGCCCAGGCTTTTTGGACTCCATTTGCTGTGGCGCTGACCAGTCACGGCCACCACCTTTTGGTGCAGCGGGCATCCCGTAGTCGCCATATATTTCTACAAAGGAAGGGTAGATATGGTGCCCTTGCATGTCCACTTGTACTGCTGATTTTGCGGTACCCTTATTTGAGTTGACGGCAACTATTTTCCCCTCTTTAATTTCGAGCGAGCCATTTTTTAGTACTGTCCCATCCGCTTTTACTACCTGCGCATTGTATAGTAGGTAGTGACCATTCCGAGTATCTTTTACCCCATTTAACGGGAAGTATTCCTGTGCTGAAAGTAGGATGCTGCAACACAGCAGGCACCATACCAATCCAATTTTATTATTCATTTTTTTTGTATTGTTCAAGGCTAAAATAGGCGTTAATTTTGGTCTTTTAGTGATTTGTGGATAGTTTTATCTTGATAGTTAATTAGGATATGCAAAACAGGTTATTAGATTTAGCCTGATGTAGATGATTTGGGGCCATGCCGACTGAAAAGCGTCTCCACCGCGCTGTCCGTCACTCCATTTCATTCCGGTCCCAGGCTACTCTTCCTTTCTCCTGCACGGGACTACTCCTTTCGGGGCGAATGTGATTCGCCCTACAGTTGTCTGACTACCATCCCTTGTCCAAAAAAAATATTGGTGGAAAACATTTCCTCTTAGCTTATGAATTGATTTTCCTTTTGGTGATCTCGAATGTTTCCATTTTGCTTTCATGTCCATAGCGAGTTGCTGCTATCCCAAAAAGTATCGGAACTGCCAATGGCCCAAATAAAGGAACACTCAATAGCAAACTTGCGATCACCCCAAAAAGAGCGGATGCTCCAAAATGGCTTTGGATACATTTAGCACTGTGCTTAATTTTAAATCCATGCTGCTCTAAATAATTATCTAAAAATGCGAAACCAAGGTAAAATCCATAAATCAAAAACATAACGGCGTCTTTGAGAAAATCTGTTCCAGTTAATCCGCAGACTATTGATATAAGGATATACATCAGTAAACCATATAACCATTTCCGTCCCATCACAAGAATCATCCGCTTTTGCGCTTTAAAGAAATCTTTGAAGATCAAAACCTTATTTTCATTTTTTAATATATTATTTGTTTTAACCGAGAAGTGAAAGATAACAACCTCCAATAACACAAGTAATAGAAATTTAAGACTTCCAGAGAATAGAGGTTTGTGTTTTTTCGTAAGTTTTTCTTTAGTATCTTTTAATGCTTCCTTAGCCGTGTCCATTCCAGCTAGTCCCTCTTCGGGAATCATTTTTTGACCTTCCTCAAGTAATGCGATTCCATCATCGAGATCGTCGGTCGGAATATCAACAGGAGTGACTAACCCACTAGGTTCAGTAAAATAAATGTAAACATCCTTACAAAAGATATAAGAGAATAAGCCAGCAATAGCAATGGAGAAAATCAAAACCCATTTGTGGTCGAGGAACCCTTTCCAGAGTTTGTTCTCGATTATAAATGTAGGAGTACTCAGCAGGATTAAAAAGGAATCCTTTATTTGCCCTATTCCTTTAGAAAAGTCTACATGTGATAAATCATATTTCATTTGGTCTTATTTGGAATCTCAATTTACATTTTTCGCTTTCCAATTCCTAAATAGAACCTTATTTTTAGATAGACCAGGCAGTATGACTGATGAATGTCAGTATTTTTTTAATGCATAATTTATTATTCAAAATACATAATCCTTTTCCTATACCATACCCATTGTATAATCCCTCTCGCCGCCATAAATAAAAGTAAAGCTGCCCAGAGCCCATGGTTTTGAAACATAGGGAACAGAATAAAGTATGCGATCAAATATATAACCAATGCAGCCAACATAGTTTGTCGCATAGCATGAGATGCGGTTAGTCCTATGTAAATCCCATCCCAGATATAGCAAGGTGTACTGATGAGCGGAAACAAAAACATCCAGAATAAATAAGGAGTACTTGCAACGATCAGGTTTTGCTGGTCGGTAAAAATGCGCAGGAGATTTTCTCCAAACACAAGATAGGCAAAGCTAAAGATTAGCGCTAGAACCATTCCCCACACAAAAGATAATCGTATGGATTGTCGGAGACGGCCTAGATTATTAGCACCTTTATATTTACCGACTAGACTTTCGCTGGCATACGCAAATCCATCTATTCCATAAGACATCCAATTCAAAAATTGCAAGAGTATCACATTCACTGCAAGAATGACTTCTCCAGCGTTGGCGGATCTGCTGTAGAAAAATCCAAAAGCAAAAGTTAGGCAAAAAGTTCGGATGAAAATATCTCTATTGATTAGGAGAAACTTTGATAGGGCTTCTATTTCGAGCGTGGCTTTTCGGGTATAGTGTTGCAGATGTTGTCGATACTTTTTCCAAAACAAGATCAACGCAAGTGCCAAGCCTACATATTGAGCAACTACAGTTCCCCAGGCTACACCCGCTACGCCCATGTTATACTGTTTCACCAGTAGAAAACTGAGTAAGATATTAACTACGTTGATCACAATAGTTAGCACCAGCGGATAGATCGCATTTTGCATCCCAAAGAACCAGCCTATCATAGCAAACAAACCTAATGTAGCGGGAGCCGCCCAGATGCGGATATAGAAATACTCCGCTACCAAGGTAGTTTGCTCATCTGAAATATTCATAAGGTAAAAACTCCCTTGACCTATCAGATTTTGAAAGAGAATAACTATTGTAGCGAGTAGAAGTGCTACCATCATAGCTCGACTGATTGTGAGCATCATTTCGGATTTGTCATTCTTGCCAAATGCCTGTGCGGTCATACCCGTAGTGCCCATGCGTAGAAAGCCGAAATTCCAGTACACGAAGTTGAATATCATAGAACCTATGCCCACTGCACCAAGATGTAAAGTTGACAGGTGTCCCATCAATGCAGTATCTACTGTGCTCAGCAGCGGCACAGATATATTGCTGAGTATATTAGGTATGGCGAGGCGGAGAATCTCTTTATTCATTAGTGCGTAAAGTTAATACACTTTAGGTATTGATTTATGGGTATATTTTTTACAGTCACGAGTTATTGGTCTTGCGCATAGTATATGAAGTCGCCTTTGTTTTTGACATAGAAAGGGATGCTATTAAGCGCTAAAACGACATACACGCAAACAGGTCGAAACGATGAAGACTTTCCGATGGTAGGAATGCGAAAATATACACAACCATTCCCTAATGTTAGTTTTCGAATTACTGATATCGCTTATTAAAATCAATCAGCTAGCAGATTTATAGCTTACCATAATCAATCTTAGAATGATGCCTAGGATCCCTAGGTATCTCCACCCACCTAATACTAAAGGGATGAAAATCTAAATTGGCGATTATTTGTTGGACTCCGATTTTATTTGAATACTTTCCTTCAAGAACAAACTCTACACCATCTCCTTTTTGGAGTATAGTACCCATAGTAATACCCTCCAAGTTCAAGAGAAAATCTTCTATCAAGAAAGGGCAAACCAATTTTTCGTTATGATGAAATAGTGTATTGCATCGGCCAGTAAGGAATAGCTCCCCATGAGCGTTGAAAAATCCGCTGTCACCAGTTCTGTGCCAAACCGTGTCTCCTAATTGTATTTTGTTCCTTTTAATGGCCTCCTCATTATTAAAGTACTGCTTCAGCACGTGCGGACCAGCGACTATGATTTCTCCAACTTCACCATCAGTCAGTTCTTTGATTTTAGTCAATGCTTGATCCTTCCAAGCTATTATTTTGGCTTGAGTTTTATGATAAGGTTTGCCAACCAAGAGGCCTGACATCATTTCGTTCGTTTTTTTGCTAACTGCTACTTTCTTTGCATCTATCAGGCTGATAGGCTCGGCCTCCGTAGATCCATATGCAATCTTAGTTTGAGCAGGAGAAAATGCCTTGTTAAAAATTGCTGCTTCGTATGGGAAGACGGGGGCACCGCCCGTGAAAATGTATTGTAGACTAGGGACTTTTTTGTTTTTTAGGATAAGCTGGTCTGCGATCCTTCTGAGGAAGAATGGAGAAGCCGTTATTCTATTTACCTTGTTTGTTGTCAATTGATGGATGATCGAATCAGCATCTAAGTCTGCTGGTTTCTTTTGATTAAATTTTGCAATAATCGAAGTGGCTCCAGCCCCAAGATTGATTAACAATACGATAGGTAATGTAGTCATATCGACATCGCCAGCTCGAGGCTTAATTTCTTCTAAGAGCGCATCAAATTGTTCTTTTAGAAAAGCGTGTGTTCGTAGTGCGGCTTTAGGCACTCCGGTGCTTCCAGTCGTAAAAGTGATCAATGCAGCTTGATCGGAATTTGTGTTTTCAGTTTGACTACACGGCATGTATTTTTTGTAATCCTTATCATTCAGCTTGATAGGTATTTGTCGAAGCACTTTGATAAACCAAGCCATGAATCTGACTTTTCGGACTGCGACATATGCTTTACAGTTGGCGAGGTTGCAACATACTTTCAATCTATCTAAATTGACCCACTCATCTAGAAATACTGCTGTTGCTCCTATTTTATATAGTGCCAAGACAATCCTATATAAGTCGATCCCCATAGGAACAAACACCATCACTCGGTCGCCACTTACGACACCCTTATCCTTGAAGTAGCTCGCTGTTTTTGCTATAGTTGTTTTTAGCTCGTCATAGGAGATAGACTTTTGATCTTCAACAATGGCTGTTCTTTCGGCATGGAGTACCGCAGCGTTTTCAAATACAGAATAGATATTGTAAGCTTCCATTTTCACAGTTATTTCGATAAGCGATACAATGCATATGACTTAGCCTTTTTTCCAGATACCTTTGTGGATAGAACATTGGATACATTATCTTCTTCCATAAATGCATTGACTCCAAAGCTACATTCGTCTTTAATTGCTTTTTTCTGCAGAAGGCCACTTAATACTGTCCCAATTCCAGCGTATCTGCGGTCAGGTAATCGCGCTAGTGTCTTTGCTATATATGCCTTACTGCCGTCCGGAGCAAGAAAACTCAGGGCAAACATCATTCCGACCAGTTGATCCTCCGAATCCACTGCCATCCAAATATAATCTTCTTGTATATAGCTTTTTTGTTGCAAATACTTCTTTTTGAATGTTTCCTTTTTTATAGGAGAAAATAAAAAGCTGTTTTTAAAACTACTGATACATAGATTGTAGACCTGGTCCAATTCTGAATCAAATTGGTCGAGGTCTATATTTCTAATACTTACTCCTACACTTTTTAGCTTCTCCATTTTCCTTGTAGCCTGTTCTTGATCATAATTAAAACTTGTTACCCTATGTGAAGCGTAATTTCTAGCCATTTCAAATCCTGCTTCTTTTAATAAAGCAGAATAGTAAGGTGGATTGGCGATATCCATTGGGAACATGATTTGATCACTGTTGAGTGATAATCGATATTGATTCCACGTGTTTCCATTGATGGGAGCAAATAAGATCTGTTGTGCTTTATTCACTTTTCCTGTCAAGTACTTTACCAAACTCTTCACTGACTGTGGATCATCGAGAGATTCGAAATATCCAAAACAGACGACCTTTTTGTTTTCATATGACATTTCTGTCTTTGGGTAGTAGATGCAACAAGAGACTATTTGCTTGTCGCTATTTGTCGATACCACATACGCTAGCTCTAAATCTGAATTAAGATCCCCAATTGTTTTCCCTTTTCCATAGATGGAGCTAGTAAGGTTTTGGTATGCCTTCTTAAAGTAGTCGAATGTCTCAATGCTTATTGTATACATACTATTGAATGAATAAGTAAAAATTAATAAGTAACAAACTAACTATTGCTGTAGTTGGGATGGTGATGTTGTCAAGGCCGTGTGGAGAAATGGCTTCTACGATCATAGTAGCACAGGCTGTCAACAAGGCGGTATGAAATAATAAGTTGTTCGAAAAATCCTTTTGAAACAAAGCCATTAAAAATCCTGCTAGCAAGACGGCTACCAATAAAAAGCTAAAACTTCCACCAATCGATTTTCTTCCGTTTCCTATTTTAAAAGTTTTGATAGGATACTTCTTTCCTACTAGTGCTGCTACAGGGTCACAGAGTGCCATGATTAATATCGGTAAGTAAAAGAAGAGTAATGGATGCAAAAAGGAGACTCCTCTTGCATCTACAAAAGTATAAGTTAAGAACGCAAAGTATACCGCTATCGGGTACGATAAGCTGCCAAATGACTTTCGACCAATTGCATTGACTGATTGAAGAAATTTTAGTTTAAAACTAGCCATCAAAATAACGCTAAAAGTGGTACATAGAATCAATACTTCCCAATGTGAATTTAACAACACAGGAAATAGCAAACTGAGAATACCTGTCCCCATGTGTACAAACTTTCTAGTATACTCTGCTTCAACCTTAAATGTCCGATAGATGAATTCAGAAATGGCAAATAAGGCTAGGAATGCGGTAGCCAAAAATAATATGTTATTGAGATTATCCATTGCTATTCAGTTTTTCTATGATAAAATTATAGTAGTAAAAACCTTTATCTTCCGCTGCTAATTGATTGCCGAGCTCCTCTAAGTGTTCCAAGTCGGAGAATTGAGAGGATAACTTTCTTGGCACCATCAAATTCCAATAGGCGATCCTAGCTCCTGGCTTAGCAATATTCAATAATGCTTTTCCCGTTTGAGAGAAAATATCTGGATTCATGTATTCAAAAATATTACTGAGGTTCATAGCGTCGAACTTTCCATATTTGACCCCAGCTTCTTGCGCATATCCTTTGAAAGTCTGAATAGCGTCTATATTGGTTTTTATTTCTAAGAAGTTTTCTTCTCTTAGGTACTCCGGCAATAGCGATCCAAAGTCACCCGTGAGGTTATATCTCAACATATGGTTGTTGTGGGCCAGTTTACTACTAAGCTGTTTTTCTGCTTGAGAAAAAATGAAGTCTGCTACATTGATTTCGACTTGACGAAGAAACTCAGGATCTCTTCCAAGCCAGCCCATAACCTTTTTGCTAAAGAATAATTTGAATAAAAGTCTCCAACGCCAAGTATTCCATTTTGTATTGTAAAATTCTTTTTGTTCTGCTGCGGATTTTACTTTTAAGAGTTTTTCGACTTTCTTTTTGGAATGTATAAAAGGTAAAATTCTCTGACTGAAAGTTTGAAAGTACTTTTCAAATTTTCCACCGTGGTGCAATCCAGTAAGCATTGCTTCATGGTTGTTATCCCAGTATTCTCTAGTTTCAGTTGGTAGCGATTGTTTTATTTTCTCATAGACCTCTAATGGATTCTCATTGTTTGTGAATCCCAGTAAATTTAGCACCTCATTACGACTAAGGTGCTTTATAGCGGTTTTTTTTAACGCCACTAAATGCAACTGCGCTTCACTCAAATCTGCTGCGACTACTAATGAAGGCTGATCTTTCAACAAGTAGAAACAATTGTCACCTGCAGAGGCAATACTGAGTACTTTCTCTCCAGCTTGTATCTGGAGTGCAGCTGCGAGTACGGATGCATCTTCCCAAACATTGGCGTATCGAATAAAATCAAACTTTGCTTTTTCAGTTAAAGTCATGCTGAGATTATTTAGAAATTCTTTGGATGATACTTACTTTACCAGTGCTGCCATTCATTTCCACCAAATCCCCTGATTGGAGTTTTTCCAATAGATTGTCAATTGCAACTATGCACGGGATTCCCATTTCTCTAGATACAATGGCAGAGTGGCTGAGTAGGCTGCCCTTCTCTACCAGTATTCCTGAGGCGGTAGGAAATAACGTTACCCAACCTGGATCTGTACTGGTGGTTACAAGGATATCGCCATGGAGTGTTCTTATTTCTTTAGGGTCATGTATAATTCTAACCTTTTTTCTTATGATTCCTGGACATGATCCAAGCCCTTGTAAGGTTTCTTTATTATTCTCTTCAGATGTTTTATCGCTTTCTTCGGATTGACAGTGTAATGTTAAATCATTAACTGCGTAAACAACACCGTCTGTACGTACTCTTTCCGCGGGTTTAGGTTCGGAGGCGAATTTCTGATATTCATTTTTTCTCAGCGCTACTAGTTCATGGTATTTTGCATGCAGACTAGTTCCTTGCACATAATCGAATATTTCTTCTTGCGTAAGGTAGTGGATATCACTAGGGGTTTCTATTATTTTTAAATCAGCGAAACGGACACCTATTGCAGAAAAAATTGCTCTTACAACTCCAAAACCTCTTGTCCTTTCAAATCTTAAATTCTCTCTGTTGCTAACCAAGCGTCTTGTCCTTTTCAGTACCCAGTTAAACAATAACTTTTTTAGCCACTTACCTTTTAGCTTTTGTGCTACTACGGCTTCGGCTTCTTCTCTTATTTGTAGATCTATATTATTGTCCTTTTTTCGGATGCCTTGTTCGACATAAGTTTTTATTATTTCAAGAAATACTACTGGGTTTTGCTTGTAAGTTATAGTCTCCAATTTTAATTCGCCTACGCAGCGATCACCCCACTTTTGGATATAGGCAGAGATTTGATTTTGAATGTCTATTGGAAAAGCTTCAGCCCTATATTTTTCATAAAGATTTTGAGCGGAATTGTCTATAAAAATTTTCTTAGTAGCAGGGTCTGACTGAATACTTTCAGACAGTGTTAGACACCTGTTTACAGGTTCGGTAGAAATAATATCTCTTCCCCCACAAAGTAAATTATTATGTAATGTAGCAGTTTTATCAATATTGTATTTAGTGACTAGTTTTTGCAGGACGCCGAAGTAGATCATCGCATAGAAATCATTTACTAGTGGCGCTTTCCATTTTTTCAGCAGGGTATGTTCATAGTCTTTATATAAGCGCATCAGCTCCCAGCTATTTTTTTCTGATAAGTTTATGGCATTGTATTTTACCATGACCTGATTAAATTCTTTTTGAAAACGCTTGGTCATTTTTGGCAGTCTCCACAAATTTAGGAGCATGATTTTGACCATGTTCAGTACCCGTAACCTTTCCGCAAATTTGCTGCGAACAGGTAGGTCTTTTAGTTCAAAGCGCTGCTTGACACCCATCATCTTTTCCATGAATTCGGCATTGATAGCATAACCAGGAAGTAAAGCAAGAATGCGGTACCAACTCAGTAAATTGTAGTAAACTCTACCCCGAAGTAAACCAAGCATATTTTTGAAAATATTGCTGTTGTCTTCCATTTCTTTCCTGCTAACACCCATGATAGATGTAAACTGAATATAGACAGCTTCATACATTTTACGGATGAATGAAAAACCTAGAGGTAGAGAGTAACCAGGATAACTTTCTACAATATTACTGTTATCCCAAATGATAAAGTCTCCTTTATTTTGGACAGTTTCTGTTTTGGCTATCGTAGTTATTGGTCTAGTTTGTAGGAGAAATAACTCACCGTTTTCAATTCCAAACTCTATGTCTTGTGGATATTTAAAATGTTGCTGCAGTTCGTCAAGCACTACAACTATATCTAAAATTTGAGTTTCGCTTAGGCTAGCTGATTGTTGTCTTTCTATTGGAATAGATTTTTCAATATTTCCATATCCAGCTTTACTGTCAAATACCAATTCAGCCTTTTTTAGAGCGATTTCACTTTTTATATTTTTTTGCTCGTCTACCACAAAAGTATCTGCATTGTATTTCCCAGAGACGAGACCTTCGCCCAAGCCAAATACCGTAGAAATTACTTTTTCCTTAGTGTTACCAGATACAGGATGCATCCCAAATGCAACACCAGCAACTGCCGGGTCTATCATTTTTTGGATAATAATGGAGATACTATTACTACCTTTTATATTTCGTTTCTTCCTATAATGAAGTACACGTTCACTTTGAGCGGATGAATGTACTTCCTTAATAGCATCCGCTAAACCCTCCGTGGTTACATTGAGGAGTGTGTCGAACTGACCAGCAAAGGAATGCTCTTGTCCATCTTCCGCTACGCCAGAAGAACGGACTGCAAATCTTGCATTTTCATTTTTAAACAAGCCAGATTGCAGTGCTTGCTTACTTAAGTCAGCCCAAAGAGAAGGATTGCTGTCCACTTCAAACTGATCAGCAGGAATGATGTAGAAGGCAGGGACGTTCATCTTGAGATCACGTAACTGGCATAGATTAAATGCCTTTCCCCCAATGTGCTTTATTTCTGGATGTATAGATTGATCCGTCATACTATAGATTTGATCCATGAAAAAATAACTGACCACCGCCCAGTACTAAGTACATAGCTACAGTCCAAATGCCAGATGCGATTTCGATACCTTTCGTATATTTAGCTTTTTTGTTTTTCAAAAACAATAAAGCGGGAATAGAGGATAGCAATAAAAAGCCGCATAGTATAATATAAGTATCCCGATTGTACCCAGCATGATATGCTGCTAACATTGCTAGTATCCAAGTGCAAATTAGGGCGGCCAAAAAACACAAGGTGGCTTTGTTCATACCCAGCTTAGTACTATAAGTGTTGATTTCTTCTGCTGCGGGAGTTTTGATCTTGCGACCAAATTCTAGAACTATTCCATTCATAAAGGATACGGCAAAAAACCAGATCAATGTACTAGGAGTATCCTCCCCTTTTAAGAACCAGTCCAGACCACTTGCATAGATATCCACTAGAGGTATGATCATCATGTGAGTGATGACGTACCAAAAGTGATGCGCTACCAGCCATTTTGGGATGAAAAACTCTACCGACATAAGACTCATGTATATCATCACGACTCCATACAAGAACAGCATGTTAGGAAAGAAAATTAACTGTACTAGAATCTGCAATAGAATTACAGAGATGCCTAAAATACGCAGCTCAGACAAATCTACCAATCCTCTCGGAACAGGTAGGTGGCTACGATGTACTTTATCTTCTTCCGCATCCTTGAATTCATCAAAAATCCTTAGCATCAAGAACATGGTAAATGTTATAAAAACGCCAGGCAGAAATATGTTCCAAGCAATTAATCCAGTCTTGCCTACACTTAATCTTGCATAGGAAATAGCTGAAAAACTAAAGACGGCTATCATGACCCCATGCTGAAAGATAGGAAACCTTTCTTTTTGGTATATCCAAAATCTGCTTAAAATGGACCCAGCTGGATTTTTTTTATTTTGACTCATTACTACGATTAACGTTTTATGTACGATTCAAAAGTATGGAGACCTGTCCATTCTTTCAAGAATTTTGGTCGCTTAGTATGAGAAAGGGCAATATGATATTCCCAAAAAATGAGAAAATAAAGACGAATCTAACAAATGAAGTGATCAAAATGGCTATTCTTACTACTAACAAGAAAGGGACAGATAGTAAAGAAAAAAGGCAATAGTACGCTGTTTTGTCAGACACTAGATTAGCATATGGCTGTAATGGTGCTATTTCTTTCTTCCAAACTTGGCGTGCGCTGTTGCAAAGTGCCCAGCGGAGAGCGCTGCTGCAATAGAAATTTCGCCAGCCAAGGCTACCGCACAACAAATCTCTGCAAACTTTCTCGCTTTATCTTTTCCTGCACAACCTATCATTTCTAAGCCTTCATTTTGCCAAGGTAGCCAAGTGCCACCGCCCACTGTTCCGACTATTAAGTTTGGCAGCGTTACCGATGCGTATAGCGTATTATTCTCCGTACACTCCATCCGAGTTACTCCTATAGAAGTCTCTGCAACACAGGCTACATCCTGCCCTGTAGCGATAAATAATGCACACAATCCATTGGCAACATGTCCTTGCGCACCTATCGCTCCAGACTGAATTACCCCCATGGTTGATGACCGCCAATATTCCGCCATTGCCTGTGGAGTAGTCTTTAATACACGCTGAACTATATCAAAAGGAATTTCTACTTCTGCTACAGCCTTTTTTCCTCGGACTTGAGAAAAAGAAAGCGCCGTTGCCTTTTTATCACCCGAGTAGTTTCCTTCGATGAACCAAAATTTTGGGTTAACGGGCGAGTTGGCGATGATCCATTGACAAATATTATCGGTGCAGAGTGTTACCATATTTTGACCAGAGGCATCTCCAGTAGTATACTCAAAAGAAAGTATAAGATGGTTTCCTTCAATTGCAAAAGTGACATCTCTCAGCGCGGCATAGTTACTTTTTTGAGCCACCAAGTCATGAAATTTATTTTTTTGTTGCAGTACCCAAGAGACAAATTCGCCAAGTAAAGCGATGTTATCAAATTTGAAAACGGGGCTGCGTTGTACACCTTCAGCGATACATACACTCGTGACGCCACCTGCCATTCTGCACGCTCTAGCACCTCTATCATAGGAGGCAACCAATGCGCCTTCGGTGGTCGCCAGAGGAATATAAAAATCACCCTGCGCTTCAGAGCCAATTATATTTAGGGGCCCAATCACACCTACTGGCATCTGCGTGAAACCTATAAAATTTTCAATATTTCCATGTAGAGTATCTGTCTCTTTAAAGTCCGCCAGACCGGTATAATACGGTAGTACAATTCCTTTTTGCGCTAGATAGTCCAATCTCTTTTGCGTCGCCTCGGTATCTTGCCCACCTATGGGAATCCTTTCTTCAGGCAATGAATTTGCTTTCTTATTTTTGATAAGTTTTATTAACGGAGATCTATTCTTGATGGCGTCAAAAAAACGTTGTGCTTTATTTGCTGAAGTGGGCATCTTTTATATTTTTCTAAAGGTAATGGTTTTTCAGGAATAGGGACTTGATAATTTGGGTGTGCCCCCAGACGCTCATTGTGCTGCTGCTGAAAACGCAGCAGCACATTGAGCGTCTGGGGTCGGGTCGTCCAGTACTTCATTTCATTACGGTCCTGCAGCGATGAAAAATCGCTTTGGACTGCGCCTGAAAAAGGCGCATACTTACCACCCCTCACACAAAAAAAAGAATCGTAGTATTGAATGATTTACATGTATGTGGATTTTTTTTGGACAAGGGATCGGAGGCAGGCGACTGCAGGGGCCAATTTGTATTCGCCCGTTTAACAGGCGCAATCCAATTGGCCCCGAAAGGAGTAGTCCCCCGCCTAGCCAGTCGGGCAAGCCTTGGGACCGTAGTGAAACGGAGTGCCGCAGAGCCCGGTGCCGACCTCTTCGTCGGCATGGCCCCAAATCATCTAAATAATAAGACCACTAATTCCCAGTTAATTACTTACTTTTATCTTTGGTCTAGAAAAAAGAAGTGAAACGTGAAATTTGAAGACTTATTACAGGATTTTGGTAGCGACTTTATCAATAATCAACAGTTTATTCTAAATGCTTTGTTGGCGGCTTTGCTTGCTTACTTGCTAGGGCGATTCTATATCCGCTTTGGCACAACGATTACGAATCGTAAAAAGTTTGCCTCTATATTTATGCTGCTTGCACTAGCGACAATGCTGATCATCTTTATTGTCAAAAGTAGTATTGCGCTGTCGCTAGGTCTAGTGGGTGCCTTGTCTATTGTACGGTTTCGTGCGGCGATCAAGGAGCCAGAAGAGTTGGTCTATCTATTTTTTGTGATCGGTATAGGACTGGGCATGGGTGCGAATCAACCAACGATTACACTGCTGGCTTTTGTGTTAATAATTTCCCTGCTTACAATCCGTACTTTTTTGGAAAAGAAGACTTTACTCTCTACTCCAGAAAATATGATACTAAATATCTCAACGCCTACCTTGGATGTTCACAAAATAAATGCGGTATTGGCGAGGTATTTTTCACTTGTAGAACTCAAGCGACTGGATCAAAACAAAGGGACACTATTTCTGTCTTATGTAGTGGAGACAGATGCGATGGACAATATCGTAAAAGCAAAAGATGAGCTGATCGCACAATCGTCCGAGCTTGACTTTTCATTTGTAGAACAGCGAAATCTTGCTCAATAAATGCGCTGGCTCCTTTGCATATGTATGTGCTGGATGTGTGGAGAACTTGCTGCGCAGGCCCGCATAGAAAGTGAATATAAAATTAGTGTTCCCAAGGAAAATATGGATTCCCTATGGCAGTTTTTGCAAACTACATTTGTGAATAATGCAGCTGGAATATTGCCCTCAGGATCTACTACGCAAACAGCTACAGAAATATTTTACGATACATACTTTGATGATGTAGAAGAGACCTTGCTGGGGTATCAGGCGGGGGCACGGTATAGAGAACGTTATGTAGGAGACAGCTTGATGAAAAGGCTTTTGCAACTTAAAGTACCTACACTGGATAAATTGGGAATTGCACGGACGGAACATAAATTTTCTCCTGAAGATAAATTTGATATCAATGATAGAAGTGGCTTGCATCCGTTTTTAAAACACGTCAAAGCAAAGGACCTTGACGATGTGGATTTGGTGCTGGGCCAGTTCGGTACGGCGGCAAGAAAAATGAACGACGCGCTCAAACTGAAGCAGGTTCGTAGACGAGTATACATCGCGGATAAGCAAGGTGCGTTGATGACTTTTACACTGGATGAAGTTTCGGCAATTTATTTTCCGTATTCTAGTTTTGTGGAGTTGGAGTTAGAGCTCAACGAAGTTCGTTATACGTATGCCAATGCAGCAGAAAAATTAAATTTGGAAAGCATGAACGCCAAAGTAAAACAAGTAATATTTGAGCGCTTTGGAACGCTGCAACAAGATCAAACACCAAAGTACAATAAAATGCATGCTACATTAGCAGCACAGCCGAGTAGTTGGGTGTATAATAACTTGATGTATATTTTACTGGGAGGGATCAGCTTTTTTGCAATGACTATCATGATAAGAAAAGAGCCACGCTTTGCAAATACATAAATCAAAAAATAAAACTAAAAGAAAGCAAACGCTGTGGTGGATAGTGGGCGCTGCACTGCTCGTACTGGCATTATTCATTGTGAATTTCAATTTGAAAAGAGACAGCATACTCTGCGATATGGAATCTAGGACTGCAGATGGAAAACGGTTCATCAATAATGGAAACTCATTTTCTCATGGCCAAACCCAGTCCGATCATATGGCTCGCTCGGGAATGTATAGCGCAAAGCTTGATAAGAATACACTCTATGGTCCAGGCTATGAATTTGAGCATGTATATAGTGGTGATGTTTACGAAGCGAGTGTCTGGATGAATAATGACAATGGATTTGGAACCTTGGCATTCTCTGGAAGTTGGGGCTTTTTTGCATATCAGAAAGAAAGTATCAAGTCGGAAAACGGCTGGCATTTTCTCAAGAAAAGAATAACGGTGCCAGTAGGGGTCTATGACGCAACCTTGTTGGTGTATACTTTTACCAACAAAGATAGTAATGCGATATATTTTGATGATATACGAGTAGAGAAAATATCTAGCGGTAACGCTGCGGCACTGCCAACCTTGTCTGACGATCCTAATAAAAAACTAAATATAATAGTAGATAAGGATGCCTTAGATAAACTTAAGGAGAAAAGAATCGACGCTTATACACATGGTAGTTTGATCAGTGGGAAAGCAGATTTGGTACCTGCAAAAATAGAAGTAGGGGGGCAGTCTCTAGATGCCGAAGTTAGGCTAAAAGGAGATTTACTAGATCATCTAAGTGGGAGAAAATGGTCATTTCGGATCCACACTAAAGACGGCAGCGCTTGGCAGGGGATGAAAGTATTTTCAGTACACAATAGTAAATCTAGAGATCATTTGTCCGAGTGGGTATTCCATCAGATGCTGGCGCAGGAAGACGTGCTGACTACTAAGTATGACTTTGTAGAAGTGGCGCTCAATGGCGAGTCTTTGGGGATGTATGCTTATGAGGAACATTTTCTCAAGCAGCTACTGCAAGCACAGGGGCGCTCGGAAGGGCCGATCTTAAAAATAAGTGAAGATGCACATTGGCAATATGCGCCGCGTAGTTTTGGGAAACATCTTGCTTATTATGAAAGCGCGCAGATAGAACCTTTCGATAAGGATGCGCTTAAAAATAGTAATACCACGCTTGCCGCTTTTGAAAAAGGTCAGGAATTGTTGTATGGTTTTATCCATGGTGATTTAGAGGTGGAAGACGTGTTTGATGTCGAGCGATTTGCTAAGTTTATGGCTATACAGGATGCCTGTAGAGCGTGGCACAGTTTCAATTATACCAATCTTCGGTTTTACTTCAATGCGCAATCAGGTCGCTTGGAGCCCATCGGGTATGACGGATATGGGTCGGATGGATTGACCTATGCTAAGGCGCTTTACATCCTGGGGTCGCAAGTCAATTCGTCGACAGATGAGTTACTTTCTACAGATAAGTTTGTCAATAAATTTCACAAAAAGATATTTGTCAACTTGAATTTTGCGGAGCGGTATACACATTATCTTGCGCTATTTACCAGTGCGGACTACCTAGAAGGATTCAAACAAAAAAATGAAAAAGCCTTACGAGAAAGAGAGCAGTTTATCAAACAGGTGCATGTGAATTATTCTTTTTCATGGGATGACTTTTTTATTAAGGCAAAGGATGTGCAAGAGGTGATGGCACCTGCCGCGGAGCTATCTCTCAAAGCCTACCGCGATGGCTCAGAGGTAGTGTTGCGTTCATATCATTTACTGCCCTTAGAGGTATTGGGTTTTGGGAATAAGGAAATGACCAGCAAAGTTTCAGAGCGAGTAGTTTTGGAATCATACGACAAAAAAGAAAAAGTCCTTGAGCAAAGCGTTGCTGATCCGACACGCGCCAAACGAGTATTCGTACGCACCCTAGGAACTGGTATGATCAATTCCTTTCCTATATACAAATGGACAGCACCGACGAATGAAAAAGCATTGGCAACAAAGCTGATTACAAATATTGATTTTCCATTTTTGATTGATAGCCCCGAGGCATATATCATACCGAGCGGCGCACACGTGTTGCGAAAATCACTAGTGATCAAGGATAAACAACTGATCATCCAGTCTGGTGCTGAACTAGATTTGCAAAATGGAGCGAGTATCATATCCGGGCATTCCATCCAAGCGTTAGGAAATGTAGATTCACCTATAGTGATCCGTTCTAGTAATACTACTGGACAGGGGCTAGTGCTTTTAAATGCACAGGTAGCCTCTAATTTTAAATCCTGCACTTTTGATAATTTACAAAGTACCAAGCAATATAGTTTGTACACGGACGGCGGAGTCAATGTATTTGGTAGTGAGGTCAACTTTACCCGTTGTGTATTTAGCAACGCAAAATCGAAGGATGCATTGCATCTTGATCGTAGTCAGTACGAACTTCTCGATTGCATCATTACGCAATCAAGCGGAGATGGCATTGATGCTAATTTTAGTACGGGTCAGATCAAAGGTCTAATCACCCAAGATATAGGAAAGGATGGCTTAGAAGTAAGTGGCGGTTTTTGTAGGGTGGATAATTCTCAGTTAAAAAATACGACTTCCTGTGCAGTGAATGTAAATCATCACGGTACTACGGAACTGGTAAATTTATCGATTTCCGATAGTGCCGAAGGGGTGAAGAGTACTGATTTGGCGGAAGTAACTATTAATAAACTTCAGCTAAAAAACGTAGGTACTGGTGTATTAGCTTTTAGAAAAAATGATGAAATGGGCGGTGGCACGATTACCATTAAAGATATGGAATTGGAGAATGTCGCCAAGCGCAATGTGCACGATATGCATTCCACTATTATCTTGGACAGACAAGAACTACCGAGTCAATGAGGCACGAAAAAAAATATCGTATTCAAGAGAGCACTGCCAGTGAAGTAAAACAAGTACTGCTGGATCACCCTGTAAGTTTCCGTTCGGCCTTTCCAGATCGTTACATCAATAGTATATATTTTGACTCTGCTGATATGACTTCTTTTCAGCAAAATCAAGATGGTATCAGTGAGCGGGTCAAGTATCGTATCCGCTGGTATGGAGAGGATATGCTGACTGCTACTTCTCCACAACTAGAAATAAAAATACGCAGTAATGAATTTGGCAGAAAGGAATTTGTCGCATTACCTGACTTTAATCTAAATAGTCTCACGCAGTTAGAATCTATCGCCAAAAAGTATCTTCCTTCCGAACTGATGCCCAAGGTGATCACCCGCTATTACCGATCTTACTATCTTAGCCACAATCAAATCTTGCGCGCCACGATAGATGCGGGTGTCACCTACTACGGATTCGGCGGCTACCAGTATAAGACGACTCCTCACCTAGACGAGGCTATCATCCTAGAACTAAAATGTAAAAAAGACGAGGTAGAATTTTTGTCTCAAGCTTGCCAACATATTCCTTATCGCATTCAGAAAAACAGCAAATATGTTAACGGGGTGTTCGCGGTATAATCTTGGTTTTTCCTTCCACTTAATGTTTGTCTGCTTAGTTATCGTGTGCAATGCGGATAACACGGATCTGGGCGGATTGCAGTAGATTTTTTTTAATCTCTTATTTTTTCCTTCATAATTCATCCTTCATAATTCATCCTTCATAATTTTTCCCATACAGTCCCCTGATCAGAATCGGCATCAAAAATAAATCACTCAACAATGCACTCAACAAAGTCAAACTAATCAAAAAGCCAATATTGACCGAAGGCGGATGCGCTGAAAATAACATCACCATAAAACCAAAAAACAGAATAACCGAAGTAATACAAATCGCCTTTCCCGTCTCCATAAAAGTAGTGTGAATCGCCTCATCGACGGAGACTCCCTTACCAAGCGTAAGTTTAAACTTACTCAAAAAGTGAATCGTATCATCCACCGCAATTCCAAAAATTACGGCAAAGACAATCGAAATTCCTGCCTCCAAATCAATTCCAAAATAGCCCAAGAAAGCACCCGCTAGCAATAGCGGAAAAAGATTCGGCACCAAAGAAATAATAATCAAGCGCCAATCCCGAAACAACATCGTCATCAACATACTCACGATCAAGATCGCTCCAGCGAGCCCGTACAAAAGACTAGCACTAATATATTCCGCATTTTTATCGATGATCAATCCCGTACCTGTTCGAATAAAATCTATCTTACTCGTATCCGTATTGGTATTCACCCAAGCGTCAATATCCGCTCCTATTTGTTTGATCGTATCCGCACCCACATCTAGTATTCGAGATGAGATCCGCGCCTTGTCTCCATCCCGATTTACGAGCACGTTGAACTGATCTTGAGGCAGCTTATCCACCATGCGCTGATACCGATTAAAGGTCGCCTCATCTTTTGGAAAAGTATAGGCAGTTGCCTTATTGCCATTATTCATAGCATTGATCGACTTGTAAATTGCCGACAAAGAAGTGATAGCGCGTAGCGGTGCATACGTCCGCAGATGATCCTCTACTTTATTTATTTCGCTCGCTACTGCGTAGTCCGTCACCTTTGAAGAATCCTTGGTAATGACTGCAATATCCATCGGTCTAAAACCCGCAAAATTTTCCTCAAAGAATTTAAAGTCCTCCGTTATCTTGCTGCCCTTAGGCATATTATTTATAATCGAATAATTTGTCGTAATCAGCGAGATACCATATAGCGCAACTCCTAAAATTGCGACCGCTCCAAAACTTACGCGCCTAGGGTGAATCTTGGTCACATCATAAAACCACTGCATCAGTCGCGGCCATATTTCTAGACGTTTTCCTTCTTTGATCAACTGATTCCGATCCATCATGGCCAGCAGCACAGAGGTGAAAAATATCACCGTCAAGTAAGCGACCATCACCCCCATCGCTGCGTTGATTCCAAAATCACGAATCGGATAAACCTTACTTGTCACCAGTGAACCAAAACCCACTGCGGTTGTCAATGATGTCATCAACGTAGCCAGTCCTATCTCTCGGATCGTCACACGGATCGCATCTTTTTTCGTATTCCCTTTTTTGAGTTCGTCGATATATTTACTCATGATGTGGATCACATCCGAGGTACCCACTATGATCATCAGCACAGGGTACAATGCGGAGATCGCACTAAGTTCTCGCCCGAGTGCGCCAAGCAAGCCCATGAATACCAGCATGCCTAATCCTATAGATACCAGCGCAATCGCTATCCCATAAAAACGTCTATAAATCAGGAACATGATAAACATCACTAAAATACCCGATACGACACCTGAAAAAATAATCTCTCGCTTCTGCATGGCTACCAGTTCTTTCTGAAAGTAAGCCCGCCCGAGCAGGTGAAATGAATCAAATTTATATCCCTCGATCAAAGTCTGCAAATCTATCACCAGCTGATCCGCTTGAGCCAAATCAATTTCTGGCACCGTCTTGAGCAGGATACACATCGTCTTCGCATCTGGCGAAATCAAGTTGTATACAAATCGCTCATCCGCCATGATCCGCGCCTTATTTTTAGCATATCTCTCCGGCTTTTTGATGTCAATGACGGGCAAGGTAGTGATCGCAAATGGCGTCTTCAGCGGATAAGAAAACGTAGTTAAAGACTGCGACTGCGTGACCGACTCCAGCTTGCGGGCCTCCAAAGTAAGTTGGTGGAAATCTTCTAAAAAGGACTGCTCGAACGCCCCCTCATCTCTTCGAATCGCAGCGATCAAAAAGTTATCATCAGCCTCAAACTCCTCTACAAAATCCCTAAAGAACTCCAAGTCTGGATCTCCCTGTGGGAAAAATTGCTCGAAGTCAAAAGCAAATTTGAGCTGCGTCACGTAGTACCCACTCGCACCCGCGATCAATAAAAATATGATGAGCGACACCTTCCCCCATTTACCCGTTACGTCAAACATATATGGATACCTTGATTGTTAGCTTATTAAACCCCGAAGGTAGGTTCTTGTTTATTGTATTGCATAATGATTTGGTCAAAGTTTGAACGGGTGTGTTTGGGGCCATCCAGATCCCTCGATTTCGCTGTGCTGCACTCGGGACTGGACCACGTCGTCCGTGATGACGATTGCATTCGCGAAGGGCGAATGCAATTCGCCCCTACTACCACCTCTTGTCTCTACGCACTCCGTTTGTCGTGCTTAGTCGCCAAGGCGAGTCGCAACAGTTTTAGAGCTATCTATCCCTTCAAGAATTCTGTGTGAGTTATTCTAAAATATTGTTGTGATAATGTTCCTTTTTGTGACAAACTTTAGAAAAGTTTTAATTTTATAAATCGTTGATAATGTAATATATATATATACTTTTATTCATTTATAACCAAATTTGCTACACAAAAAATCTGTGTTTTTCTACTTTTTTTTGGATTGTCAGGTATCTATTTTTGCGGTTTTAAAACTTAACTTAAACTGATAATAAATGAGACTAATTAAATTATTATTTTTATTCCTTTGTGTTGGCTTGCTGCTTTCTAAATGCCAGAAGGAGGAGATTGAATTGGGGAAGGAGCATCCAAATACCACAGAAGTTTCTTCTTTGCAAAACACAGTCGAAAATAGAACCTATAGAAATGATGTTCTCCGTGCGATTTTTAAGATTGAGAACACTACCGTCGAGACAATCCAGTCCAGATCAAATGATGAAGAAATATTAATGGCTAATCAAGTTGTTTACAACATGGATCGTGAACAACCTTTCATGGAGGATTTAGTCGATAGATATGGCGATCCTTGTTGGAGTTGTGCTTATAGAAATGTAGACAATGATATTTTTGATGTTGCGGTACCATTTATGAAAAATGGCGAGGTGACTTCTGCTATTATTTTATTGAATAATGGACTAAGTGGTGATGTTGCTGTTCGATTTATGAGTAAGGCTTTATTAGAAAAAATCTCTAAGTACAAGAGAGGCATGACAATAATGTACTCTGAATTTATTTTTGATTCTTTCGATGCGACTGAGGATATAAGTGAAGTAGATGTTTTTGAGCGTTCGGGCTGCAATTGTCCTAAAAATTCGACGGTGACTCCTTGGGCAAACGAAAGTGGGTATAATACTACATTGGGCTCATTGTGTATATGTTATAATCAATCTACTGGACAGTTTTCACCTATCAATATTTCTTGTTGTGCTAATGGTGCTTTAGATGGAGGCCAAGTTGAAGGGGGAGCGCCAGAATTGAACATAAATAACTATGGGGATTATGAAACATGGCTTATTTGGTATACCCTATACCTGCAAAACTTAGATAATAATTTCGACCTCACGAATGATCCTACTCAAGATGACGATATAACTGGCGGTGGTAGCGGCATTGGTATTGGAAATCATGAACCAAATGGGGACAACATTTTTTGGGCTGTAACAGTTACAGAAATTGCAGAGGCATTACTAGAATTATTCGAATGTCTTGATCTCGCTGATAGTGCAGGATTAGGAGAGTATATGGATCAGCTTGAGGGGTATATTGAAAACAATACCAATCTGTCCATCGTCATACCGCCAATAACTAATAATGGATCATTAGGTGGGGTTGAAGATCTGTCAAAAGAGGCGATAAGCCGCTTTGGGACTGGAGTATATTTGGCAAGTCAAAATTCATCCTCTCCAGAGATTGAGGAATTGATAAATCTTTTAGAAGGTCTTGAATGTGGAGAGACACCTTCAAACTCACCTTCAGAACAGGAGATAGAAGATGAAATGTGCGCTAGTGCATTTGATGAATTTGTTGAGAAGTACAAACTTGATCTTGGGAAGGATTGGTTATTGCTTTCGCAACAGGTGCAGGAACAGATTGAAATGGATGGTTCAAGTTGTGCTGATCTAAGTGGTTATGAGGCGGCTTTTGCACAGATTTTATTGGATGAAGCACCGTGTAAGGAGGCTTTGAATACCGAGTTGAGTAATGCTCCCTATTTTGGAAATTATGAACTCAGTTTGGAAGAACAACTGGCACTTATTGGACCTTCTGGAACTGCGGATTGTGGAAATATGGTGGATTTTAAGAATGAGGTTGAAGATGCAATTAAAGCCGATCTTATTAATGATTGTTTTGATGGACTCTTAGTAGATGCTGTTATTGAAATGAATTTAAGTTTTGATAAGGTAAACAATTTATGCAGCGGTATTCAAGAGACAGATCCAATATGTACTGTTTGTGATGAATCAGCAGAAGTAGTCATATTTGAGGCACATGATAAAGCCTTGGATCTTCTTGATTGTGCCTATAATAAAATAGGCAACTTTGATGTTGAAATGCCTATTGAAGTTAAAAATTGTTTTACTGAAAACTTTGGAGGGGAAATTGGAATTATGGGTAGAAGATTACTTCAAGTTACGTTTCAATTGATAAAACAAGGTCTTCAAGATGAACAAAGTTATGATGTTTTGGATAATGGTGAGCTACCATGTGGAAATAATAATGCTTATGTCTTAACCACTGATTTTGAAGAAACTATTAATATATGCAAGCCAAATTGGTTTAATCAGTCAAGTGAAGAAAGAGCTGCAATAATAATACATGAGGCTACTCATTTGTATCTTGGGACTGCTGATCTTGGATATCTTGGTACGCCTGAATTTTCTGAACTTGGAATATCTGAAAGCTTTATGAATGCTGATAGTTTTGAAGAGTTAATTCAATGTTTATGCGACTAAGTACATTTATTATAACCGTTCTAACGTTAGGTCTTACTGTTTTATCATGCACGAGAGCCCAGAACTCATCTAAAGAGCATACAGTTCACATAGATTTTTATGAGAACAATATAGACTTTGATTTGTCTAAAATAACTTTATATAAGGCGGATATATCTGAAAATGATAAATTCTCAACCGTCAAATTTGAATCTTTGGAGGGTGGAGGAACCTATTTTTTTTTTATAGCTTTGGATGAGTTTCATGGAGATAAATATGGTGAAAGACTTACTATTAAATGTGATGAAAGCACGATTAAAAATCTTTCGGTTAATGATATATTAAAATGGAAAGTTCGAAAGGATGAGAAGCGTTTTATTTATTCAGCACCAAATTTCTGTTATTAGGATTTTTTCTTTTGCTTGTTTTGTATTTTGGGAAGAATTAGTCTAAAAGCAAGATACGAGTATGGCATCGAGGATACAATCCTCGACGAACTAGGAAATTTATTCAACTACATTAATAATCCAGTAAATGGGGGTCTAGCAACTGGAATGTCAAATGAGAATATAAGACCAGATTTAAGGTTTGATGAAAAACTAAGACAAAAAATATTAAGTATGGATATCATAAATATTATAGAATGTATTCATTCACAATAAAATTTGAAAATGATTGGTAAAATTTTTGTTGAAAATTTGAAGTACTTTGGAATCCTTAGCGCTGTTCTGATATGTATATTTTCACTATATTATCTTTACTGGAATATAAACTTATTGTTTGGGGCTATTGTTTTTGGATTTTATTACTACTTAATGTATAGTTGGTGTTATCTATTTTGGTTAATTACTCAAAACTTAATAATGTACAAGTTCTTAAGAATACATCCAGTAATACTTATAGCATTTTCAATTATATTCATTAGTACAATTTTTTCAATAACTTGGCATGATGGATATAAAGATTTTTATTATTTTTTGGCTGTGGCAAATGTTATCGGAATCATTCTAACTATACTCATTTATCGAAATGTGCATCCTATAATGACAAAAGAAGTAGGAACGCTCAATAATTAGGTATTTATGCTTAGAAAAAATTCTGATACTTCTGGATTTTAGATGCTTCTTGCCTTTGGATATCATGAATCACATGGTGGTAAATATAAAAATAGGATTAAAATTAAATGCTAATGTAAAAGTTCTAGATTTTCCCAGATAGTCGAGGTTTGTAAATGAAAAAAATATAAGTTCGTCGATGTTTTCAACATCGGTGCCATACTCTTGTTGTATTTTGCGAAGAATTAGTCTATATGCAAGATATGAGTATGGCATCGAGGATACAATCCTTGGCGAACGTGGGCCCCTCAAGTGACTTTAAGATTAGGCTGCTTCAAATCTCCCTAAGATTACTACAACAAGGACTCTTAGATAATCAAATTTATTTAAATGCTAGTGTCGCAGACTGTACTACTAATAGTGGTCAACAAGTTGGAGCTTACGTTAATGGAGGTAATCCTATTATTAATTTATGTCCCGTGTGGTTCAATCGCCCAGATGTGCAATCATGGGCAATAATTCATGAAGCCACACACGTTTATTTAGGCACAGTTGACCTTTCCTATGTTTGGCAAGATTCATATAGCGAGCTTAACTCTTTTCAACCATTTTTAAACGCTGATTCTTATTCAGCACTAATTGATTGTTTATGTCCCGAATATTAATTTTAATGTTGATAAGTTTGTGCTTAAATAGTTGTGTGAAGTATTCTAATATTTCAAGTGAACATGATATTTTAGTTGATTTTCATTCAAACAATAAGGAAATTAGTTTATCGGATCTTACAATACGAAAAGGTAGAAAATCCTTACAGAATAAATATTTCAATTTGATTTTTGAGTCAGCTCTTGGTGGAGGTGAAAGTTTTTTAGGGTATACTTATAGGAATGTTCATGCTGACACTTACAGAGGAAGATTTAGTGTTGTTTGTCCTGATAAAAGTAAAATAAAATTATCTGTGGAAGAAGTATTAAGTTGGCCTTCAACTGTAATTGATAATGATACTATACTAATCGCGCCACTAATATGCAGAAATCCCCAGTAAGGAATCGATAGTGGTACTACAATAATAGCAGGTTCCTCGTTAGTCAATGGCTACAGCCATTGATCCCAAGCACGTTTTAAATCAGGTTCCATTTTAAATCATGCTTGGATTGTGTTAAATTAAATTTTTTATATCCGATTCCCAGATCAATTTGTCACGGCTTCAACAAAAATAGGATATATTGTTGGCGAGCCGTTTATACACATAAATATTTGTGACCCGCATTTTTTTAGTTTTAATTCCCATTTTCAAGGAGGTGAAATTATTCATGAAGGAGCTCATATATTTCTTTCTGCATTTGACCTAGCCTATAGCTTTGAGCCTGAATACGCAGATCTTTCTTTTTTGCAACAAATATTCAATGCTGACTCTTTTAGTGAATTTACAAAATGTATCTGCCCATGAGAAATTGGACTCGTTCTTTGATTTTTATAATCTCTATTAGTACTCTAGTAAGTTGTTTGCAAAGATCTTCTTCAACTACAACTGAAGTTTTTAGTATAGACTTTTTAAAACATAACCCTTCTATAGAGTTAGAAAAAATTGAGATCATAAATGGGACTATTGCAGGAAATAAAATTTATACAACTCTAAGATTCGATCCTGTTGGTGGTGGGTCATCCTCATTTTTAGGAATTGAGATAAGCGAAACTGACCCAAGTAAATATAAAAGATTGAAAATAAAATGTAATGAAGAAGAACATAATTTTTCAACGATCGACATATCAAAATGGGAACATAAAACAAACAATAATAAAGTGGTATTGATCGCTCCAAAAATATGTAACAACTAAATCCCCCAAGTAAGGGATAGTAGTCAGAAGACCAGCGGAAGTAGTGCTCCGCGCCGTAGCAAAGAGGAGTGACGTATAGCCAGGCCCAAACAAACAAAAGCCCCACTGCGATTTCGCAGTGGGGCTTTTGTTATCTAAAGGGTACTGCCAAATATATATACAGATTAGCACAGATTTTTAGATTTCGCGGATTCAAAATGTACACATATTATTTATGCGTCATGACCAATCTTTTAAACTCCCGTTACGTCAAACATATATGGATACCTTGATTGTTAGCTTATTAAACCCCGAAGGTAGGTTCTTGTTTATCCATGATGGTCGAGGGTTATAAAATAAAATATAAGTTCGTCGATGTTTTCAACATTGATGTCATACTCGTGTTGTATTTTGCGAAGAATCAGTCTAAAGACAAGATACGAGTATGGCATCTAGGGTACAATCCTTGGCGAACGTGGGCCCCTCAAGTGACTTTAAGATTAGGCTGCTTCAAATCTCCCTAAGATTACTACAA
>ENA-ORXT01001492-ORXT01001492.1-marine-metagenome-genome-assembly--contig:-NODE-1492-length-31252-cov-4.291259_pt1 | contig 31252 bp, 27 predicted proteins | sample MGYA00237868_ERZ511482 | MGnify/ENA metagenome assembly ERZ511482 | reverse complement strand
TGGGCCGACGGCGGAGAATTCGATTACTACTTCATCGGCGGTCCGTTGCTTAACGACGTTGCCGCCCGCTATCACCAACTGACGGGAACGCCCGAAATGCCACCGCTGTGGGCGATGGGTTTTCATCAGTGCCGCTGGAGCTACTACCCCGAGAGCCGCGTCCGCGAACTGGCCAAAGCGTTCCGCGAAAAAAAGATCCCCTGCGACGCCATCTACCTCGACATCGACTACATGGACGGCTACCGCTGCTTCACCTGGAACAAAGAACACTTCCCCGATCCGAAGCAGATGATCTCCGATTTAAAAGAAGACGGTTTTCACACCGTCGTGATGATCGATCCGGGAATCCGCGTCGATAAAGAATACCACGTTTACGCCGACGGATTGGAAAGAGGAGCGTTCTGCCGCCGAAATTCCGGCCAGCTGATGGTCGGTCCGGTCTGGCCCCCGGAGTGTGTGTGGCCAGACTATACCGACCCCGGGGTGCGGGACTGGTGGGGCACGCTCTACGAGGAGTTGTACAACGACCAAGGGGTCAGCGGGTTCTGGAACGACATGAACGAGCCGGCGGTCTTCAAGATCAACCACCTGACCTTTCCCGACGACGTAGGCCACAATTTCGACGGGGAGCCCACCCACCACAAAAAAGCCCACAACATCTACGGCATGCAGATGACCCGGGCCAGCTACGATGGCCTTAAAGCCCTGCAACCGGCCAAACGCCCTTTCCTGCTCGGGCGGGCCAGCTTTAGCGGTGGACAGCGTTACGCGTCGCTCTGGACGGGGGATAACGTCGCCAGCTGGGAGCACCTTCGCATTGCCAACCGTCAGTGTCTGCGCATGGCCATCAGTGGGTTCAGCATGGTAGGTACCGACATTGGTGGTTTTGTGGATGACCCCAGCCCGGAAATGCTGTCGCGCTGGCTGCAACTGGCCGTTTTTCACCCCTTTATGCGCATCCACAGTATGGGCAACAACTCCGACGGTGCCGCCGAGGTGGAGGCCGAGGAAGTGAAACAAGCCGAAAAACTCAACCGCCAGGACCAGGAGCCCTGGGTGCACGGCAAACTTCACACCAAGCGCAACCGCAAGGCCATCGAGATGCGCTACCAGCTCCTGCCCTACCTGTACAGCAGCTTCCGCCAGCACATCGTGACCGGAGTCCCGGTACTGCGAAACCTGTTCTTTTACGACCAAACCGACGCCAACTGCCTCAAGTACGCCGACCAGTTCCTGTACGGCGAAGACCTGATGGTGGCCCCCGTACTCGATAAGGGCATCAAGTCGATGACCGTATACTTGCCCGGGGGTGACTGGTATGATTTCTGGACGGGAGAGCTCCTGCAGGGCAAACAAAAGATCAACGCAAAGGTGAAGCCGGAGCGCTTGCCGATTTACGTTCGCGCCGGAGCCGTAATTCCCACCGTCGACGTGGTGCAGTGCACCGCAGATATGAATAAGCTAAAACACATCGAACTCAGCGTCTTCGCCGCCGATTCCGGTAAGAGCACCTTTTACTGGGATGCCGGCGAAGGCTACGGGTACGCCGCCGGGCAGTACACCGAGCGTACTTTCACGGTCAGCCGGAAAGGGAAGAAGACGATCGTACGCCAGTCCGCCACCGGAAATTATAACGCCAGTTTTCGCGACGCGCAGGTGCGGATCGTAGGTCTTACGCAGCCTCCGACAGACTTCACCGTTGACGGAGTACAAAGAACTACCGGGATCTTTTACGCCAAGCGTGCGGTGGTGATTACCGTACCCTTCGATTTTGAGGAAATCACCATTGGCTGAATTGACCTTATTTCAGAACTGACAGCTCCGGCCGCCAACCCGGCGCGGCGGCAATCGTCAGTATTTCTGATGCTGCATCCACTAAACTCCCAGCATATGTTCACTGGTATAATTGAGGCTTCGGGCACCATCACCCGGATCGAACGCGAAGCGGACAACGTTCATTTTACGGTTGCTTCCCCCATAAGCACGGAGCTGAAGATCGATCAGAGCCTGGCGCACGACGGCGTTTGCCTGACGGTGGTAGCTATTGACGAAGGCACGCATACCGTTACCGCCATCCGGGAAACCCTGGAGCGCACCCGGCTGGGGGAGTGGAAAACGGGCGATACCGTTAATCTGGAGCGGGCCATGATAGCCGGCGCCAGACTGGACGGACACATTGTTCAGGGCCACGTGGATGCCGTCGGCGAATGCCTCGAAGTGGAAGAGGCCGGTGGCAGCTGGTATTTCACCTTCCGGTACGCCCTCAGCCCGGAGAACCTGCTGGTGGATAAGGGCAGTGTCTGCATCAACGGCGTTTCCCTTACCGTGGTAGAGCCGGAAAACAACACCTTCAGGGTGGCCATCATTCCATACACCTACGAACACACCAACTTCAACTCTTTTACCCCCGGCGTAAAGGTGAACCTGGAATTCGACATCATCGGCAAATACATCGCCCGGCAGATGGCCGCGTACCGGAGCTAATAATGTTAGGTTAAGGTTCATCCGATTCGTCGTTATTTATCTTTTTTGGTAAGACCTTGAGGCTACGCAACGTATTACGGTACTTTACGTGACTACTTTCCATTCCTAATTCCCTCCTAATCAAAATACGATGAAACTAATTTTACCCATCCTATTTCTGCTCTGCTCTTACCCTTCGTTTGCCCAATCGAACCGATTCCCGCCCCGGGACGAAGCGAAGTCGATCGGTGAGGTTCGGCAGGCTATTCCCTCCGAGACCTCTTCCTTCGGCACCTACGATAAATCGGTCGTGGCGGATACCATTTTTCCCACCATTCTCGCTTCCCAGTGTGCGATTGATTCGATTACTTTGTTCACGCCCGGTGGCGACGGTATGGGGTTTGTGGTTGGTACCAACTCGTTCTTCGACCTGGCTAAGATCCAGCGCATCACGCTCCCGGAGGCTACGAACTTTTCCATCAACCAGGCTTTAGTCGCCTTCGCCGTAGCGGACGAAACCATTGCAAATCGTAAGGTAGTAGTTGACATCTTCGCCGGTCTGGACACAGCGGGCAACCCGACCGGCTTTGCCGGTTCCAGCGATACCCTGCTGGTCAGTGACCTGATTGTTCCAGATCAGGGGCTCGTTTTCACCTCTTTCCCCTTCACTACTCCCGCAGAGCTCACCGATGCCGGCAGTTTCCTGCTGAGCGTAAATATGCTCGATCTTTATTTTAACGACCTGGATTCCCTCGACTACGCCGGCAACGTGGCGATCTTCAGCACCGTAGACGGGTGCGGAGACGGCATGAATACCCTGGAAACCTTTGCGGTTCAGGGAGGCCTCTCCACCGCGTCGCTGTTCACCAACTGGGGCGGTCTGAATACTGAAATGTACGTAGGAGCCATCATCGAACGCGACCCCTTCACCTCCACCCGTACACCGCTGGCGGATTACGCTGCGGTCGTAGCCCCCAACCCGGCCTACAACGCCTTTACCCTTACCTTCCGTGCCGCGGGCAACGATCTGCTTAACGCCTCATTGCTTACCACCGACGGCCGCGTTGTCCGCAGTCAATCCGTCAGCGCCGTTACCGGTCGGGTAAACTGGGCGGTAGCGGACCTTCCGGCCGGTCTGTACCTGTACCAGATTTCCGGTGCGGCGGGCGTACAGACCGGTAAAGTCGTGATACGATAACGGCAGAAAAATAAGTACGGCGGGATTTCCGCAGCTATAACCGAAAGGCATACAACGCCGCGCGTCGAATCCAGGTGTGATTCGGCGCGCGGCGTTTTGTTTTGCCCGTGCTGACGAATTATTCTTTCTTCCGCCACCTCACCGATTGCTCGTTGAGGATAACGCAAGCCTGACGGTCGTTCATGATCTTTTCGGCGATGGCGATGGCTACGAACAACTGTGATTCCGTCAGCTGATGAATAGCGGGACGCCCTTTGGCGAGCACCCGCTGCCATTTATCCTGGAAAAGATTGTCGTATACCACCCGCAGCATGCAATGATTAAATACAATGGGGTATTTCCCGGCGCGGGCGGCAGCGGGGAATTCGTCGTTGGCCAGCTGGCGTAAGCGATCTTTCAGGATTTCAGACACGTCTGTGGGGTTGGTGTACCCGGTTTAACGTGACGGGGTGGCGGGGTGTTTTGGCCCGGCCCCGGTGCGTAGCTTTTTGCTAGTGGAGAGATCACTTAGCCCAGATCCAGAAGTCCGTCGGGCAGCAGCATCGTGAGTACTTCTTTTTCCTTGTCAACCTCCCGCACCAGTTCCTCGTGCAGGGGAATGAGGACGTCTTTTCCGTCGTGGCTAAGTTCGGCCAGGTAGTGTTCGGGCATATCCATGATGCCGGTGATGGGGCCGAGCGGCGGGTAGCTCGGCGCGTCGATGGTATAGCCGATGAGCACGTCCCAGGGTGTGTCGTCCGTCTCGTCAACGGCGGTGACCTGGGTATCCATGAGCCAGAGCGGTTTATTGCCGAGCAGCGCCACCATTTCCCGGCTGTCGATCGTCTCGAATTTGGCGATGACGGCACCGCCGCCGCGCAGGTATTCCACGAAGTAAGGCACGGCGGGGTCGCCGATCAATAACGACTTGGCGGCCAGCAGATCGTCTTCGTAAAACTCCTGACAGCGGAGTTTGATCTCGCCCTTGAGGCCGTGGGGTTTGCCGGTCCAGCCGACTTCGATGAGGGTCATAATGGTGGGTGGTGGGTGGGTGGATAAAACCACCGTATTAACGGAGGAAGGTTTCGCGGAGGACGAAGCCCTTTTCGGCTTTGTCATTCCACGGGAGATCTATGCATTCACCGCTGTCGGGACCACCGCAGCAGACGTTACACTGGGTACGGCGGGCGTCGATGTAGCGTTCGATGAGACCGATGCCCGGCGCGTAGACCTCGTAGGCGACACCGGTGGCGATGAGGTTGTCCGTTGAGTCCTGCTCTACCACGGCTACTTCCGAGGGGAAGCTGAAGCCGGAGTTGGCCAAAATTTCGTCATCCGCCGGGATGTAGCGATAGTTCCACCCCTGGTAGATGGCTACGAACTCGCCGCCGACGACGATCTGCCGCGTATCGTCGAAAGCGGCGTGGCCGTCCCACGTTTTGCCCTGACGGATGGGGAAGACGAGCTTGGTGAAGGAGAGGTTGTCCTCCGTCCGCGTCGCCGTGGTGGCCGAGCGGCCGGCGGTGAACGTCTGGCGAAAACGCCACGGCCCGTCGGGCAACCGGCGGTCCCAGCGTTCCCCGCGAAAAGTTTCGGTTCCGTCGGGCGCGGTGAAGGTTTCGACGAGGGTTTCCCGCACTTCCAGCCGCGCGGTGTCGTACCGTACCCCGCCGGTGGTGCGGAAGACGACGATGCTGTCGAGGGCGTAGAATTTCGGCTGGTCGAGTTCCAGCGGGAAATGCGCGTAATCGGCGCTGAAGTCAAAGACTTCGGGCGGGTCTTGCTTGCAGGCGGCGAAGGTGACGACCACAAGGGCAAGAAGAAGGGATAAAGGCTTCATGGGGCGAAGGTAGGGTGATAGTCCGTTAGTACGTTAGTTTGTTGGTCCGTTAGTCTCTCCCGTAACGCGCACTCGTTACGGAATATTAACGAAAGCCGGGAGAAACCCCGCCGCGGTACTTCCGGACTAAGGGTTTCGCCCCCTCTGGGGACAATAGGCGGGGCACTCGGTCCGAAGACGTCGCCCGCCAAACCGGGACGTCGTACCTTCGTAATCACAACCGATCTTCGCATGGGCCAGCCACAATCCGACAACATCAGCATCCACGATTATCTCGACATCGAGCGGGAGGATAAGGTGCGGTATGAATTCCACGAGGGGCATCTGATAAGGATGGCGGGGGGAACGCTTGACCATAGTACCATCTGTAACAACGTCGGCGCGGAACTTAGAAGTCTGGCGAGGGCGAACGGAAGTTGCGTAGCCTTTAACTCAGAGATGAAAATTGAAGTCATTAAGAACGAGAAATACGTTTACTCTGACGGCGGTATCGCTTGCCCTAACCTGAACGAATCGGATACCATTACCGGAGCGATCAACAATCCCCGCGTCATCATTGAGGTCACATCGTCAGATAGTGGCGACTACGATAGGGGCGATAAGTTACAGTTCTACTTCTCGCTGCCCAGCCTGAGAGAATACCTTATACTGGATCAGCATCGCCCGAAGGCCGCGCTTTACCGGCGTCGTGGAGAAGGTTACCTTTTCAGCTTGCACACTTACGATGGTGTCGATCAGAAGATCGAACTTAAAAGCATGGACGCATACCTTGAAATGTCGGAACTGTATGCTGACGTGACTTTCCCTACGGACAAACTCACCGACAAAAACAAAGTATAACACCCATTTTCCTTAGCTTCGGCGTTCACTTAACCGCCGGCTGATGAAAATCAACGTACTTTCCATTGCTCTTCTCTGGCTTATGTTGGGGGCCCCTTGCCCCAACAACGCGGGCACCTGTGTGCTCGCCCAAAAAGGCGTGATGCCGAACCCGAACGGTTTCCCGGTGCAAGCGACCGTAACCGGCGGCGTCATCGAGGGAGATTACGATAATAAGACGGGGATACAGACCTACTTCGGCGTGCCCTTCGCTCAGCCGCCGGTCGGGAAACTGCGCTGGAAGGCACCGCAAACCGTGAAACCGTGGACCGGCGTCAAGCAGACCAAAACTTTCGGCCCGCGTCCCGTGCAGCAATTCATGTGGCCTGATATGATCTTCCGTTCCGCCGGGCTGAGCGAAGACTGCCTGTACCTGAACGTATGGACGCCGGCAACGCATAAGGACAAGGACCTGCCCGTGCTCGTCTACTTTTACGGCGGCGGAAACATCGCCGGCGGCGGTTCCGAATACCGCTACGACGGCGAGGCGATGGCGAGCGAAGGCATCGTTGTCGTCACCGTCAACTACCGCCTCAACCTCTTCGGTTACTTCGCCCACCCGGAGCTGTCGAAGCAAGCCCCTTATCGAGCCTCGGGTAACTACGGCGCCCTCGATCAGTCCTTCGCCCTGGGCTGGGTGCACGACAACGTCGCGGCTTTCGGCGGCAGCCCCGACCGCATCACCATCGCCGGAGAAAGCGCGGGGTCGATGGCCGTCAGCCTGCACATGGCCTCCCCGCTGTCGCGCAACAATATCGCCGGTGCCATCGGCGAAAGCGGCGCGTTGATCAACCCCACCGGCCCGCCCGTCCCGCTGGCGGAGGGCGAGCAAATCGGGGTGGACTTCGTCGAAAAGACCGGCTACTCCTTCGCCGAGTTCCGCGAGCTGCCCACCGCAACGCTCTTCGAGTTGTACCGGGAACACAACACCTACTTCCCGATTGTGCTCGACGATCACCTGCTCTCGAAATCGCTGCCGGAAATTTACGCCGCGGGCGAGCAAGCCCAGGTCCCGCTGCTCCTGGGTTGGAACTCGGCCGAACTACCGGCCGCCGCCTTCGCCAAAGCCCCGTTCCAGCGCGCGGATTTCGATAAAACCATCCGGGAAAAGCTGGGCGATAAAGCCGACCGCGCCGCCCGGCTTTACGCCGGTGATAACGGGCGGGAACTGGAGCAAAGCATCTCCGATTTCGGCTCCGATACCTGGCTGGTGTACGGCACCTGGAAGTGGTTCGACCTGCACCGCGGGCACAGCGAACAACCGGTGTACCGCTACCTCTACTCCAAGCTCCGCCCCGCCGACGACAAGGGCGAACTGACCCCGGCCATCGGCGCCCCCCACGCCTGCGAAATCGAATACGCGCTCGGCAACCTCGACCTGGTCCCCGGCTGGAACTGGACGGACGACGACCGGAAGGTCTCCGCCACCATGAAGGGCTACTTCGCCAACTTCATCAAAACCGGCGACCCCAACGGCGGCGACCTGCCCGCGTGGCCCTTCGCCAGCGACCCGACCGACGATACGCCGCCGGTCATGGTCATCGACGTGGAGAGTAAGGCCGTGAACGCCGAAAACGACGCCCGCTATCGCCTGCTCGACGAGCATTACCACCCTAAACGGTAATGGCCGAACGCAACCTCCAAAAGCTGCTTGCCGCCGCCGATCCCGAACTACGGCCGGGTGTCTACGTCTTCGTAACCACGCCCGAACCGCTCACTCTTTCAGCGAAAGACCTCATCATGCAGTTCCGGGAGGCGGAAGGTTGGACGCTGATCCTGCCGCAAGCGGTTGCCGACGCGCACGGGCTGGCCTACGAATACACCGCCGCGTGGATCACGATGCGGGTGCATTCCGCGCTCGACGCGGTGGGCTTCACCGCGGCCTTCGCCGGCGCGCTGGGGGAAAACGGCATCAGTTGCAATGTGGTGGCGGGCTATCACCACGATCATTTGTTCGTGGCGAGCGCGGACGGGCAGCGGGCCGTGGAGGTGCTGCGCGGGCTGGGATAACGGCTTACCGAATAAGAAATCACGAAGGAAGTTCACGAGTTCACCACACCACCAACATCGTCTCCCCCACCCGATCGCGCTCCGTCACCCGCAGCAGGTAAGCCCCGGCGGGCAGCCCGGCGACGTTGACCTCAAGCACTATCGGGTTACTATCTACGCGCACGGCGGGCTGGCTGCGCGCCAGACGGCCGAGGGCGTCGAAGAGTTCGGCGCGTGCGCCGTCGCTGAACACCAGCGCGTTGGTGGTGACGCGGACCTGATCGGTGGCCGGGTTCGGGGTGACGCCGGTAAGTCGGAAATCTTCCATAGCACCGGAATTGCAGGAGGCGACCAGCAGCCGCTGTGATTCCGCGACGTTGAGTACGCCGCCGGTCACCGTCCGGTTGAGTAACGAGCCATTGGCGGCCACGCCTTCGAGAATGGCGTCACGGACAAGCAGCGCCGCACCCGAAGGGTCGTTTTTGATGCGCTCCAGTAATTGCTCGCAGGGCGTGGCGTACATCAGGGCGACGGCACCGGTCACGTAGGGTGCCGCCGCGCTGGTGCTACCGAAAGCACCGTAGCTGTTGCCCGGCCGGGTCGTATGGCTGCCTTCGCCCGGCGCGCCGAGATCGACGCTCAGCCGGCCGTAACCGGAGGAGCGGTACAGCAGGTCGTTTTCGCCCAGATTCGTTACGCCGAGGAGGTACTCCGAAGTACAGTCGGTCGGCATATCGCCGTTCAGCTCCACGTCCCACTGACGGTTCGAGGTGCTGGCGGCGGTCAGGATGCCCTGCCGGCCGAGGTCGTCGTACAGCCCGCCCCAAACCGGGTACTGGGCGCAGGTACCGCCTTCGATGCCGAAGCTGGCGTTGGTGGCCACGACCAGCGCGCCTTCCGCTCCGTCGCTGTTGTTATAAAGTCTGCGTTGGTTGCGGATGTACTCGTAAGCTTCGATGATATCGGCCGAGGTGCTGATGCTGAGGAGCATCATCTTGACGTCCCAGTTCGTACCGGAGACGCCGATGCCGTTGTTACCCTTCGCGCCAATCAGGCCGATCACCTGGGTGCCGTGGGTGTTGAGGGGCGGGAAGGGGCTGCGGTCGATCATGTTCCAACCGTGAATGTCATCAACGTAGCCGTTACCGTCGTTATCCACGCCGTCCAGTCGCGCTTCGGCGGGATTTACCCAAAGATTGGCCGCCAGGTCGCGGTGATTGATGTCGAAGCCGGCGTCGAGGATGGCGACGACGATTTCCTGGTTATCGGTGGTGCGGCCGCCGGGCGTCAGGTCCCAGGCGTCGGGGTAGCCGGCGCGCTCGAGATTGGTCCGTTGTTGATCGAATTCACTGTCGTTCGGCTCGGTGCGGGAGGTGACGACGCGGTTGGGCTCGAGGGCGACAACGCCGCGCCTTCCCGTCAGGCTTTTTTGGGCGCGGTCGCGGGATGCCGTGGAAGGAAAAGAAAGTAGTTGGATGCGCAGGCCCTCGGCCAACCACCGCCCATCGGTCATCTCCGCCGGCGCGTACCGGCCGGCCGCTTTGGCGGATGCCCAACGAACGATCAACTCCCGGTCGGCGTTTTGCGCGGGCAGCACAAACGACAGACACATTCCGAGAAAAAGCTGGAGGAGTACGGGGCGACGGTAGCTCATCGTTGTTCGTTAATTTGGGCGGAAGACAAGGTAGGCAGGTTCGCGCGGTGCATTGGTCGTTGAAAGGACAAAGCCTTGTTCTTGGCGCGAAGCCGTCTCCGACGGCGAGTAAGAGCCCGCCGTTGGAGACGGCTTCGCGCCAGGCGTTACCGCAGCGATAACCGCTCCTTCAATACCCGCGCCCGGTACCCCACCCCCGCCATCCAAAACCCGAACAGCGTCCAGCCGATGATGATGGGGTAAAAGACCATCCGCATAGTATTGTCGAGGTCTTCGCCGCCCATGGCCGGGTTGCCCGCCGCGCCGGGGTGCAGGGAGTTGCCCGACAGCCGGGGCAGGATGTAGATCAGCGGGATCAGGCAGACGAAGGCGAAGATGTTGTACGCCGCGCCCAGACGTGCTCGCTGCTCCGGGTCAGGAAAGCTGGCGCGCAGCACGAAGTAGCCGGCGTAGATCAGCAGGGCGATCAGGGTGGTGAACTGCTTGATGTCCCAGCTCCAGAAGCTGCCCCAGGTGTACTTGGCCCACACCGCCCCGGTCAGCAAACCGAGCACGCCGAACAGCATACCGACGCTGGTGAAGGCGACCGACCAGTAATCCGCCCTGTCGCGGAAAGACACCACGTCGGGCAGCTCATCGCTCGCCTTGCCGGAGCGGCGGAGGTACTTCACCGCGTAGGTCACCGCGGCGATGAAAACGAACATCATCGCGAACCAGAGGCTAACGTGAAAGTAGGTGTTGCGGATGGTTTCGGCCAGCAGGCCCCGGTACGGGAAGGTGGTGCGCGGCGTGGCGCTGAGCTGCCCCTTCTGGATCGCGCCCTTGCGCCAGGCGGCCAGCGCGGCGGCGTCATCGCCCACGGTTTCCGGCTGGCGCAGGGAGATGCCCACCGCGTCGACGAAAGCACCGTCGGTCGGGCTGTTGACGATCAATGGGTAATTGCGCGTTTTGCCGGCCTCCGTTTCGGGCAGGTAAGCGGGCAGGTCGAAGGTGAGCACGGCCCGGCGGTCGTCTTTCACCTCGACGGAGGTAGCGGCGATGGCGTGTTCTTCCCCGGCCCTTATCCAACCTTCCACGGCACCCGCGTCCGCGCCCAAAGAAGTGTTGTAGCCCGTGATCTCCAGCTCCACCGTCCGGCCCAACTCCGCCGTGCGCGGCGAAACGCTGACCAGATTGGGCTTGAGCGGCACCAGCATCCCGGCGACAATGCCGTAAAGCACGAGCAATACGGAGAGTACCTTCCACCAGTTTTGACGCATGAATTTTTCCATGGTGTAAAGGTAAATGGGGGAAGGTGAAAAGGCGTAAGGGGGAAAGGAAGCGGTCCGGATTATGACTTAATTCCGATCCATCGTTTCTTGCCGCGGGCGCGTCCCGATCTTCCCGCCGCTAACATTTCAACCATCTTTGCCGTTGAAGCCTTATTACGGCTACGGCTGAAGCCTTATTACGGCTGAAGCCGCAACCTTACGTAGAAAGCCCTTCGGGCTGCTAGAATTCCAGGCTTACCGTGTTTGTATTTCCTCAATTATATCTCCTTCCATGCCCGCCCCCATCGCCAAAATAGCCTTATTACAACTGAAGCCGCAACCTTACGTAGAAAGCCCTTCGGGCTGCTAGAATGCCAGGCTTACCGTGTTTCTATTTCCTCAATTATATCTCCTTCCATGCCCGCCCCCATCGCCAAAAAAGTCCCCCATACCCTTACCGCCCACGGCCACGACCGCATCGATAACTACTACTGGATGAACCAGCGCGAAGACCCCGAGGTCATCGCCCATCTGGAAGCGGAAAACGCTTACTTCGATGAGCAAACGAAAGACCAGGAAAGTCTGCGCGACACGCTGTTCGAGGAGATCAAAGGCCGGATCAAGGAAGACGACGTCAGCGTGCCGTACACCAAAGACGGCTACGTTTACCAGGTCAAGTTCGAGACCGGCAAGCAGTACCCGATCTACGTACGCACCAAGGTCAGCGAGACGGAAGAGCAGGTGATGCTGAACGTCAATGAGATGGCCGAGCCGTACGATTTTTACAACGTCGGCGGCCTGAGCGTCAGCGACGATAACCGCTACCTGGCCTACGGCGAAGACACCATCAGTCGTCGCATCTATACCATCCACATCAAAGACCTGCTGACGGGCCACAACCTGCCCGACCAGATCCCCAACACCACCGGCGGCTCGGTGTGGAGCGCGGACGGCCAATACCTGTTTTACTCCGTCAAGGATGAAGCCCTGCGCCCCTACAAGATCATGCGCCACCAACTCGGCACCGCGCCGCAAGACGACGTGGTGATCTACGAGGAGACGGACGAGACCTTCCGCGCCTTCGTCGGCCGTTCAAAATCAAAAAAGTGGATCATGATCGGCTCGGCGCAGACGGTCAGCACCGAATACCACCTGCTGCGGGCGAACGACCCGCTGGGCGAACCGCGCTGCTTTCAGCCTCGGGAGCGCGACCTGGAGTACAACGTCGCTCACATCGACGATCGCTTCTACGTACTGACGAATAAGGACGCGAAGAACTTCCAGCTGATGGTCACGTCGGAAGACGCGACCGGCCAGGAAAACTGGGAGACGGTGATTCCGAACCGCGACGACGTGCTGCTGGAGGACGTGGACCTATTTCGTAAATTCATGGTGCTGAGCGAACGAAAAGATGGTTTGACTAAGCTGCGCGTGATGGTCCCCCCCAGCCCCCCAAAGGGGGGAGCTGCTTCCGATCAAATCGGAAGTAAGGATTCCCCCCTTTGGGGGGCCGGGGGGGATTACTACCTCGATTTCCAGGACGAAGCCTATATGGCCTACACCAGCCAGAACCCGGAGTTCGACACCCAAACGCTGCGCTACGGCTACCAGAGCATGACCACCCCGGCCAGTACTTACGACTACGACATGGTCAGCCGCGAGGCCACGCTGCTCAAGCAGCAACCCGTGCTCGGCGACTTCGACGCGGGCAACTACGTCAGCGAACGCCGCTTCTCCGTCTCGCGCGACGGGACGAAGGTGCCGCTCAGCATCGTCTATCGCAAGGACACGCCGAAGGATGGCTCCGCGCCGCTGCTGCTCTACGCCTACGGCAGCTACGGCCACAGCATGGACCCCTACTTCAGCGTGGCGCGGCTGGCCCTGCTCGACCGGGGCTTCATCTACGTGATCGCCCACATCCGCGGCGGCGAGGAAATGGGCCGGGCGTGGTACGAAGACGGCAAACTGCTCAAGAAAGTCAACACCTTCACCGACTTCATCGACGCGGGCGAATGGCTGATCGACAACCGCTACACAACCAAAGAAAAGCTGTTCGCCATGGGCGGCAGCGCGGGCGGATTGCTCATGGGCGCGGTGGCCAACCTGCGGCCCGACCTGTGGGCGGGCGTGGTGGCGCAGGTCCCCTTCGTCGACGTGGTCACCACCATGCTCGACGACTCCATCCCGCTGACCACCGGCGAATACGACGAGTGGGGTAACCCCAACGTGAAGGAATTCTACGATTACATCATGAGCTACAGCCCCTACGACCGGGTGGAAGCCAAGGCTTACCCCAAAATGCTGGTCACCACCGGCCTCCACGACAGCCAGGTACAATACTGGGAGCCCGCCAAATGGGTCGCCAAACTGCGTGAACTCAAGACCGACGATAATCAGTTACTGCTGCACACCGACATGAAAGTGGGCCACGGCGGGGCGTCCGGCCGCTTTGACGCGATCAAAGACGTGGCGCGGGATTATGCGTGGGTGATCAGTAGTGTGGTCTAGTGGTGCTATTGGTGCTATTGGTGCTATTGGTCTGTTGGTGCTATTGGTCTGTTGGTCTATTGGTGCTATTGGTGCTATTGGTCTGTTGGTCTGTTGGTCTATTGGTGCTATTGGTCTGTTAGTCTGTTGGTGCTACCGCATTTCGGAGGTGTGGCAAACGTTGCGGTAGTATTGTAGTACCGCCGCATTTTACGGGCGGGGCAGGTGTTGGAGGTGTTGAAATTAGCAACTGAACGCCTCCCCACGATGGCATGGCAATACGACATATCTAAAGTGCTACCGTACGGAATCAGGGCGCGGACGCGGGTACAAACCAAGGTACAACAAGCACCTCGTTGCCTGACCGGACCGCACAACTCCGCCTCCCGATCCGTTGAAAAAGATAAAAACCCAATGGACAATTTACTCTGGATGGCCGGTGCCGCCGTCGTACTGATCGCCGCTTACTTCTACTACCTCAAACTGGTGAAAGACCAGCGGGAGCGCAAAGCCAAAGAGCACGATGCGCGTTCGCACGTCGTCAATGACAGCAATTACAACATCGCCCGGGAAGGCATCGACGGTCACCGGGATGAGGGCCTGAACGAAGCGGAAGCCAAAGAGACGCTCGACAAACTCAAGCAATCCGGCGATATGCCGAGCCGGGAGGAGTTCCACAAATTGCGGGATGACATAAAAAAACCGTAAGATGGCAACCGCAACCATCGGTTGCGGACAACGGTCTTACTTTTACGGCGATCAAGGCTTACGGGCCTTGATCGCCGTTTTGTTGGTGCCACCGTAGGTCAGGCAACCTTCTTCCCCGTTGGACGTATCTACTCTTCCCCAACGTAAACTGAATTCCGCCAACCTCCATGATCAAACGCCTCGATAAACTAATGGCCAAGTCCTTCCTGGGCCCCTTCGTGATCACCTTCGCGATCGCCATTTTCGTGTTGATGATGCAGGTGCTTTGGCTTTACCTCGACGATATCGCGGGCAAGGGGCTCGGTTTTTTCACCGTGATCGAGTTGATGAGCTACAAATGCGTCGGGCTGGTGCCACTGGCCCTGCCGCTCGCGCTCCTGATCTCTTCCGTAATGGTGCTGGGGGGCATGGCGGAGAAGTACGAGTTGTCCAGTTTCAAATCCGCCGGAACGAGTTTGCTGCGGGTAATGGGCATCCTGGTCATCTTCGGGGTGATCTCGGCGGCGGTAAGTTTTTCGGTAGCGGATTATGTGATTCCCGCGGCCAACCTGCAGTTCGGCGCGCGGATGTACGACATCCAGCAGAAAAAACCGACGATGAGCATGGAGCCGGGCGTTTTCAACGAAGACTTCAACCAGTTCGCCATCCGCATCGGGCATAAAGACGACAACGGCCGGGACATCGCCGACGTGATGATCTATGACCACACCAAAGCCTCCACCGGTGAACTGGGGCAGATCACGGCCAAACGCGGGGAGATGTTCACCACGCCGGACGGCAACGCCTTCGTTATGAAACTTTACGACGGCGTGCAGTATGCCGAGCAGCGGCCGGGCGGCGGAAACGGAAACTCCCGCCCTTACCTGCGCACCAGTTTCAATACTTACACCAAGGTGTTCGACCTCAGCGAATTCAAACTCGGCAGCACCAACCCCGATCTCTTTCGTACCAACCGCAGTATGCTCGCCACCTGGCAGCTTCAAATCGCCGTCGACTCGATCGATAAAGACATCGCTTACCGCAAGCAGAACATCAGTAACCAACTGCTGAATTACATGCCCTTGCTGCGGGAGGATACCATCGTCTACAAACCGAAGGTGCGGAGTGACGAGGCTAAATTGCAAGAAAACTACAATGGCCGCCCGAAGATGGATTCCACCAAACTGGCAGCGGGCATCGCCGAAGGTCGACTGGACAGTATGGGTAACGCGGTTTTGATGAACGATCGTTCCGGACGGGGATTGAACGCATCCGGACGGGTGACCCGGACAGGCGATGGGCCCCGGCCCGATGTTACCCGCGGGCTCGTGACGCGCGAAGGCGGAACAAGTTCTAAAGACCGACAAAAGAAGCGGAACCGCATCCTCAACGGTGCCAAACAACACAAACTCGTTAAAGCCCTCGACGATTGGCGCGGCATCGACACCATCATGGCGGGCATGGAAGGCAGCGTCTATACCCGCGTCATGAACCGCACGCGCTCGGCCACCCGCGCCGTCACCGGTCAGGCCCAGGCGGCTTCCCGTATCCTGCCCGGCATCCGGGAAAGCCGCGTGAAGCACATCTACGATATGCACATGAAGTACAGTATGGCCCTGGTCTGCATCATCTTTATTTTCATCGGCGCGCCGATGGGTGCCATCGTAAGAAAAGGAGGATTCGGTTATCCCATCCTGGTCAGCATCATCTTTTTCGTCATCTTCATCATTCTGACGATCTTCTGCAGGAAACTGGCGGAGAGTTTCGTGGTCGACGCCGCTTTCGCCGGTTGGCTGCCCTGCGTCATCCTGTTCCCCGTCAGCCTCTACATCACCTCGCGCGCCATGAAAGACGCTAAACTGGTGAGCACCGATTCCTTCAATAAGTACTTTGGACTGGCCAAAGAGTGGGTACGGACGCGACGGACGAAGGAAGAGGCGGTTAAATAGAACCCGGTAAACAAGTCACCTGCCCCGTTCCCGTATTGAGTGCGCTTCGCGCCATCAGAACGAGGCAGTGTTTTGCACGGAGGGAGCAGACGTCACGGAAGGCACGGAATCAGATAAAGTTTTCTCCGTGCCTTCCGTGACTCCCGTGTTCTCCGTGCGAAATGCTGCCTCGTAAAGAAGTTCCGCTCGGAGCGCGCGCGCCCACACTTGAAATGCACGCGCGGAGGGCGATCCGTACAAAGACGATCAGCCCTACGCCTTCACCCCCAGCCATTCCGGAAAGAAAATCACGATCGCCACCAACACGACCTGGATCACCAAAAATGGAACGATCCCCCTGTACAGATGAATCGTCTTCACCTCCGGCGGTGCGACGCCTTTCAGGTAGAAGAGGGCGAAGCCGAAGGGGGGCGACAAAAAGCTGGTCTGCAGGTTGATACCCAGCAGAATGCCCAGCCAGACCAGGTCCGTCCCGAAACCGACGAACAAAGGCGTCACCACCGGCACGATGATGAAAACGATCTCGATGAAGTCGATGAAAAAACCAGCGACGAAAACCACGACCATCACCAGGGCCAGGAACTGATACTCGGTCAGATCCCCCGCCTCGATGAGCCGCAGCAGGAACCGATCGCCGCCCAACTCGCGGAATACCAGCGAAAAGGTGGTCGCGCCCAGCAGGATCATGAATACCATCGACGTGAGGTGGGTAGTGTCGCGGCAGACATCCTTCACCGTAGACCACTTCAACTTCCCCTGGCTCAGCGTCAGCAGGATCGCGCCGAAGGCACCGATGGCTGACGCTTCGGTCGGCGAAGCCTTGCCGGTCAGGATGGAACCGAGCACGGCAAGGATAAGCAGGAAGGGCAAGAACAGGCTTTGCAGCAGATCCTTGAAAAACGCCGCGTTCCACGGCACCCGCTCTTCGCCGCGCGGGAAGAGGTTCGGCCGCAGCACACCGAGGGCGAGAACGTACAGCACGTAGGCCCCGACCAGCAACAGACTCGGGTACAGGGCTGCGGCGAACAGCTTGCCCACCGACACCCCCAGCACGCTGCCCAGCAAGACCAACACTACGGAAGGCGGGATGATCTGCCCCAACGTGCCCGACGCCGCGATGACGCCGGTGGCGATGGTGGGCGGATAGCCTTTCCTGAGCATCGGCGGCAGGCTGATCAAACCCATCGTGATGACCGTCGCCCCGACGATGCCGGTCGACGCGGCGAGCAGCGCCCCGACGATGATCACCGACACGGCCATCCCACCCCGAACGCGGCCGAAGAGGTCGGACATCGTACGCAGCATCCGTTCGGCCAGCCCGGATTTTTCCAGCATGATGCCCATGAAGACGAAGAGGGGAACGGCGAGCAGCACGGAGTTGTCCATGACGCCCATCACGCGGTTCGGCAGCAGCGTCAGCACCACCGGTTCGAGGAAGCAGAACGCGTACAGCAGCGATAAGCCGCCCAGCGTGAAAGCTACCGGATAGCCGTACAGCACCAGCAGGAAGATGCTCACGAAGAGGATCAGGGCGAGGATGGCTAGACTCATGCGTTATCGGGTTCAGTCGCCGGTTCATCCGGGCCGCGATCGCGGTAATCCTTTAGCAGCCCGACGATGCCCTGCAGCAGGAGCAGGAAGGCGGCAAGCGGGATCATCGCCTTGATCGGGAAAAAGTAAGGAATGCCGTTCGGGTTGGGGCTCCCCTCGCCGCTCGCCCAGGCCTCGGCGGCGAACCGCCAACCGGTGACCAGCAGCACCAGCGCCCACGGCAGCAGGAAGAGCAACGCGCCGGCCAGGTTCACCAGCCGCTTGTCGCCGCGGTTGAACCGCTCGTAAAACAAGTCGACCCGCACGTGCCGGTCTTGCTGCAAAGCGTACGGGATGCCCAGCAGGAAAATCACCGCGAACAGGTGCCACGACAGCTCCCCGACCCAGGCGGCCGTCTGGTCGAACAACGCGCGCAGCGTCACGTCGACCACGATCAGGGCGATCAGGACGAGGTTGAGCAGGCCGGCGGCCTTGCCGATGAAAGCGATGAGGGTTTCAATGTGGTGGAGAAGGCGGTTCACGGCGTCAAGATAGAATTTTTCTTGCGTTGCCGTTTGCAAGACGGGTGAGGATTTGCAATCCGAATGTTAGGCGGGGCGTCACACTTTCCCGTCTAGCATTCGGAGTAAAACTCCTCAACCGTCTTACCGAAAATACGCCGTACCAACCTGGAAACGGTAGCTACATTCCCACCACCGGCCCTCCCACTCCAGGCACCGGTCCTTCCACCATCACTCCAAATCTCCCGTTACAACTCCTTTCCCCTCAAGGTGTTATCTTTGTCTACTTATGCTAGGCTTTACCTATTATCAACAGCTGGAAGAAATGGACTGCGGCGCGGCTTGCCTGCGCATGGTCGCCAAGCAGCACGGGCGTTATTACAGCCTGGAGCACTTGCGCGAGCGCACCCGCATCAGCCGCGAAGGGGTAAGTTTGCTGGGCATCAGCGAAGGGGCCGAAAGCATCGGTTTGCAGACGCTCGCCCTGCCCGTTACGCTGGCGCAACTCGAGAACGACATCCCGCTGCCGTGCATCCTGCCGTGGAACGAGGAGCACTTCGTGGTGCTGCATAAAGCCCGTAACGGCCGCTTCCACATCGCGGACCCCGACCCGAGCTTCAGCAAGCGGGAAATGACGGGCGCGGAGCTCGTCCGGCACTGGACGATGACCGAGTCCGATAACGGCGCGCCGACCGGTAACGTACTGGTGCTGGAGACCACGCCCGATTTTTTCGCCAAGGATCAGGAAGGCATCGACAAGAGCAGCTGGAAGTACGTTTTCGCGTATTTCCGTAGTTACAGCAACCTGCTTTGGCAGTTCGCCGCGGGCTTGCTGCTGGCCAGTATGTTGCAGATCTTGCTGCCCTACCTGCTCAAGAACCTGGTGGATTTCGGCATCGTTCACAACGACTATAACTTCATCGTACTGGTGGTGCTGGCGCAGGGTGTTTTGCTGCTGACCACTACCCTGCTGGCCGCGATTCGCCGCTACATCATGCTGCACATCGGCGGGCGGGTCAACGTCGGCCTGGTGAGCGATTACATTCAGAAGCTGACGCAGTTGCCGTTGGAGTTCTTCGACAGCCGCAGCCGGGGCGACCTGCTGCAACGCATCAACGACCACGAGCGGTTACAGAATTTCCTGGTGGGCCCAAGCCTCGTACGTGTATTCAGTATGATCAACTTCGTGGCCTTCGCCTGCGTGTTGGCCTTCTGGAGCACCGACCTCTTCCTGGTTTTCCTGGCCGGTACGGTCATCAACATCCTGTGGGTAGCCTGGCAAGAGAACCGCAAGCGCGACCTCGACTTCAAGCTGTTCGAGCAGAGCGCGGCGGGTAAAGAGCAGCTGATGGAGATCATCGACGGTATCCAGGAGATCAAACAGGGTAACGCCGCCCGGCAAAAACGCTGGGCGTGGGAGCGCAAACGCTCGGGGCAGTACCACACCCGCGTTCGCCTCAGCAGCATCGACCAGTGGCAGCAGACCGGCGGTACGGCCATCAACCAGGTCAAGAACCTGGTCATTACGTTGCTGGCCGCGACGGCCGTCTTGCAGGGCAGTCTGACCATCGGCACGCTGGTGGCCATTCATTACATCCTGGCGCAACTCGACAGCCCGATCGACGATTTCACCGAGTTCATCCGCAGCTACCGCGAAAGCATGATCAGCCTGGAACGGATGAACGAGATTCACGGAAAGGCGGACGAGCAGGACGCGGCGCACCGCCTCAGCGTCATTCCCGGCGACGGCAGTCTGCGGCTCGAAGGCGTGGGTTTCCATTATAATTTACCCAACGCGCCAACGGTGCTGAAGCACATCGACACCGTCATACCGGCAGGTAAAACGACGGCCATCGTGGGTACCAGCGGCAGCGGAAAATCAACGTTGCTGAAACTGCTGCAGGGCTTTTACCAACCTACCGACGGCGAGATCCTGGTGGGCGGCACGAAACTCTCGACGCTCAACAAGACCTTTTGGCGCGGCATCTCCGGCGTTGTTTCGCAAGACGGTTACATCTTCAGCGACACCATCGCGCGCAACATCGCGCTGGGCGAGGAATACATCGACCAGGAGCGGCTCGTCAAGGCCGTAAAAGTGGCGCAGATCGAGCGCTTCATCGACCGCTTACCGAACGGCTACGGCACGGTGATCGGCGAGGCCGGAGCCGGCCTGAGTAAAGGGCAGCAGCAGCGGTTGCTGATTGCCCGGGCGATCTACCACCAGCCGAAATACCTGTTCCTGGACGAGGCGACAACGGGCCTGAACGCCTTCACCGAGGTGACGATCATGGATGAGCTGTTCGAGCATATGGCGGGCTCCACCATCGTCATCGTGGCCCACCGGCACTCCACCTTCGAGCGCGCCGACCACATCATCGTGGTCAACGACGGTGTGATCGTCGAGCAGGGCAGCCACAAGGATTTGATGGAGACCCGGTCGAATTACTTTCGGTTGGTTAGGAATCAGACGCTGTTAGGGAACTAGGTTCAGACCGTTAGAAGTTAGTATTTAGAAGTTAGCTGTTCAACATGTTAACTTCTAACGATCTAATCATGCGCGGCCGCGGGATGCAAGGCCGGGTTTTCAAAAACGTCGTTCTCCGCCCCGAACCAAGGCCCTTTCCTTCCTACCTTTGAACCCGCGCCCCCGCCCAGATAAACCGGGAGCCAGCCACGAATATGGAGTACGCCGAGCGCAGTCAGGACATGGAAGAGATCATCAACCGGCCACCGAGCTGGCTGACCTTTTACGGCACGTTGTTCCTCGTACTGGGCATCTTTTTCCTGGTCTTGTTCTGCACCTTTTACCAGTATCCCGACACGGTGACCGGGCAGCTGGTGCTTACCACGATCGACCCACCGCGCCCCCTGCGCGCGCCGCAGGATTTTTTCGTCGACCGCCTGATGGTCAGCCACGAAGACTCGGTCAGAAGCCGGGAGGTGCTGATGGTGGCCCGTAGCCAGGCCAGCTTTGAGCACGTCTTCGAGCTCTCCGAGCGGCTGTCGAAGAACGGCGACCTTTCCAACGACGGCCTCGCCGCTTTCCACATCCCGCCCAGCTGGAATCTCGGTGAAATCCAGGAAGCCGTCTATGACCTGCAGGAGAAGCAGGAGCTCTATAAAAATCTGAAAGACCGCCGCCTCGACGGCCTGACCACCCGCGAACTCGAACGGCGGATTCAGCGGCGGGAACGCTTCATTCGCGATCAGCGGCAGCTGCAATCCCGCATCGAAGACCAGCTCGTCCGCTTCCGCTCGGTGGCCCGGCGGGAGGAGCAACTCAAGGAAGACGGCGTGGACAACCGCGACCGCCTCAACACCGCCCGCCGCCGGGTAGAGAAGACCGAAGACGAACTCAACGCCAGCCGCAGCGAGGTGCGCACCGCCAGTTTCGACATCGAGCTGATGCGCAACCAGATCGAGAGCTACCGTGGCGGCCTGCCGGGTACGCTGACCCAGGCCGCCGACGAGCTGCGCACCTCCTACGACGGGCTGCGCGCGGCCGTCTCCGCCTGGGAAGACAACTTCACCATCATGAGCCCGGTGGACGGGCTGGTGCTGCTGCGCCGGGAGATCCGCCGGGGCGGCAACCTGCTTAAAGGCGATAACATCGGGATGATCATGCCCGCCAACCCCGGCGGCATCGTCGGCCGGCTGGACCTGCCGAATAAGGGTTCCGGTGCCGTGGCCGTCGGCCAGCGCGTGATGGTGCGCTTCGACAGCTACCCCTTCCTGGAATACGGCTCGGTGGAGGGCGAGGTGGTCAACGTCGGTCAGCTCATCACCGGCGGCAAGAAAACCGTGGAAGTTACTTTCCCGAATGAGTTACTGACGACTACGGGTAACCAGCTTAACCCCGGGCCGCTGATGGAAGGAGAAGCCAGCATCATTACGGGGTCGCGGTCGTTGCTGCAGCGGTTTTTTAACCGGCGGTAAAAACGCCGTTTCTCTCACTACGATGGTTGAGGAGCTTTGCTCCGAACGTTTGAAGGGCGGCCACGTTTTCCCCGTCTGACGTTCGGAGCAAAGCTCCTCAACCATCGTACGACCGCCAGAACCCCTCACGCCCGCATCTCTCCCCCATGCTCCAAAAACTGCTCCCCTTCCTGCTGGTCGCTCTCCTCTCCAGCTGCGCTGACGACACCACCTCTCCAACTCCTCCCGCCAACTCCAAAACCATCCAGCCCGCCCCCAACGGTTCCGTCTACTGGAGTTGGGACGGGCAAACACCGGTGCTCCTCATCGGTGGGACCAAGAGCCGCGCGCCGTTTCTGGACGAGGACTTCAAGTTGGAGCTGACGGCCCTGCGACAGGCGGGCGGCAACTACGTCAATATCTTTTTGCCGACGATGATCGACTCTACGGGCTTCGCGCCGTTTTTGCGAGACTTCGATGCCCCGCCGGAAGAACGGCAATATCACTTTTTACCGGAATACTGGACCGCCCTGCAAGGCTTCCTCGACTACGCCGCCGAAATGCGGCTGGCCGTAGAGATCGACCCCTGGGACCGGGCGGCGTTCGAGCCGGAAGGATGGTCTAAAAACGTTTTCAATTATTCCGTACCGTTGGATTCCGTCAAAGTGGGCCGCCCCGATCAATGGCTGCCCGGCGAGCACCCTTTCTTCCAAACCGTGCCCGGGTCGATAATGTACCACTCCTCGCTCGATGGCCTGCGGGAGTTACAGGAGCTGTTCCTGGATAAGCTGCTGGAAACCACGCTCCCCTACCGCAACGTGATTTATAACGTGGACAGCGAAACGACACTCAATGTACCGTGGACGGCCCATTGGGGTCAGTACATCGAACGGGCGGCGGCGGAAGCTGGTAGGACGGTCTTCGTGCGGCTACGGACCAAACCAGTGGTCCCCACCCGAATCGCCGACTTCAACGCGCGGGTGCTTGCCGGTCAGCCGATCGCGCACCACCCCGCCCCGCCCTACGGCAACGGCGGCAACGGAGCCGCGCTGGCGAGTCTGCGCGGCATCCGCGTCGTGGAGCGGCACCTGAAGTTCTGGGATCTGCGTCCCGCCCCCGAGCTATTGCTGGAAGAGAACAGCCTGGCCACGGCGGCAAAGGACGGCAAAGGCAATTACCTTATCTACCTACCCTCCGCCGGTGGCGTGACGCTTTCGCCGGACTGGACCGAGCAGCGGCCGGTGAAAGTAACGGTGGTGGGGTACTTGGGTACGCAGCGGTCGGAGACCCTGCAGCCGCCGTACGGGGATAGCTTCCGGATGTATACGGAAGAGGAGAAGGGAGGGTGGATGATTCTGGAGCCGGAGGGGTGACCACTTTCCGGGTGAGGTGCTCCAAGCTCTAGCCTGGGTAACAGCACTCTCCGAGTGCGTGCGTGCGTCTTCATTCCCACGGAGGGGAGGAGAGGAGGAGGTGGAGGAGAAATTCGTGCGGTAGCATAAAGACTCATTGTTTGTAAGGTCTTTTCCGAGTTCCAGTCTCCAACGGTTAGCTGAAAATCAGGAAAAAGCGACGCGTAAATCACCCTCCTCAAACGTTTTATACTTTAGGACGAGCGTACCGTTGGCTCGAACACCTCCTCATTCTCCTCCCCTCCTCCCCGCCGTGGAAACAAAATTTCGCGAAGCGAAGACGCGCTCGGAGCGTGCCGGCACCCGGGCTAGAGCCTGGAGGGATCGACGGCAACGACGCCCCGCTTGGCGATGACCTGGGCGCCGGCGCGGTTCGCCAGGCCCGCGATCTCGGCCAGGGGCATACCGGCGGCCAGGCCGCAGGCGGCGACGCTGATGACGGTATCGCCCGCGCCGCTGACGTCGGCCACGTCGCGCGCGTCGGTGGGGTAAATGGCGGAGGCTTGGCCGTCGTGCACGTAGATGCCGTGCTCGCTGAGGGTGATCATGACGGCGGCGCAACCGAGTTGGGCGAAGGAGAAAGCGGCGGCGCGGTCGAGGTCGGCCAGCTTGGGGCGGACGGGAAAATCGACCTGCCGCTGGATCTCGCGGAGGTTGGGCTTGAAGAGGTCGCAGCCGCGGAAGGCCCAGAAGTTGTGGTTCTTGGGGTCGACGGCCGTAGGAACGGCGGCGGATTTGGCGGCGGCGGTGGCGGCGGCGATGACGGGAGCGGAGAGAACGCCTTTATTATAATCCTGGAACAGGAGCAGGTCCACCCCACCGGCTTCCAACAAGCTTTGCACCCCAACTTCCAATGCACCCGCGGCCCCGCCCTGAACGTCGTGGGTATCCTCCCGGTCCACGCGCATAAGCTGCTGCCCGCTCGCTACCAATCGTGTCTTGACGGTGGTGGTACGGTCGGCGTCCGTGACGATAAGTTCGTCGCTCAGCTCGTTCCGCGTCATCAGCTCCCGAAAAGTCGTACCGTTAGCGTCGTCGCCCACTACGCCCGCAAGGATGGGCGTTGCGCCGAGAGCCTTGAGATTGAGGGCGACGTTGGCCGCGCCGCCGAGGCGGTTGTCTTCCTTACCGAGGCGCATGACGGGCACGGGGGCTTCGGGGCTGATGCGCTCCACCTTACCGTCGAGGTAGCGGTCGATCATGACGTCGCCGAGGACGAGGATGCGAAGATGGGAGAACTTGATAGTAATGTAGTAATGTAGTAATGTAGTAATGTAGTTCGCGCGGCAATGAGAGACGGGCACTCCATTACTACAAAACTACATTACTACAGAACTCGTTTTAGGCGAAAACCTCGGTACCGGCGAAGTGGAAACCGCCTTCGATGGCGGCGTTCTCATCGCTGTCCGAGCCGTGCACGGCGTTCTCCCCGATGCTGGTGGCGAACTTCTTACGGATGGTACCTTCGGCGGCGTCGGCCGGGTTGGTGGCACCGATCAGCTTACGGAAATCGGCAACGGCGTTGTCTTTTTCGAGGATGGCGGCGACGATGGGCCCGCTGCTCATGAACTCTACGAGCTCACCGTAAAAGGGGCGCTCGGCGTGGACGGCGTAGAACTCACCGGCCTTCTCGGCGCTGAGCTTGGTGTACTTCATCGCCACGATGCGGAAGCCGCCGGCGTTGATCCGTTCGAGAATGGCACCGATGTGACCGTTACGTACGGCGTCGGGCTTGATCATGGTGAAGGTGCGATTGGTCGCCATAGTTGTTTGGTTTTTTCTGGTTTGAGGGCGCAAAGATAGTTTGTTAGTTCTTTAGTCTGTTAGTCCTTAAGCGCATTAGACCGACAGACCTAACGAACTAACCGTCTAACGAACTATCTTTGCGCGTCTTTTCTACCTCAATGACCTTCATGGAACCGAATATCGAAGAAGTAAAAGCCCTCCTGGCCAGCCCCAAAGACGTGGTGATCTTCAGCCACCGCAACCCCGATGGTGACGCGGTAGGTTCCAGCCTCGGTCTGTTTCACTACCTGCGCAGCCAGGGTCACCAGGTCAAGATCGTGCTCCCGTCGGACTACCCCGACTTCCTGGCCTTCCTGCCGGAAGTGAGCGACATCCTTATTTATGACGACGAAGAGGAAGACGCCCGCCGGGCTATCGACAACGCTAACCTGTTCTTCATTCTCGACCTGAACTCCTTCGACCGTATCGATAAGGTCGCCGCCGGGCTGGATAAAGACAAGCGGCCGCGCATCATGATCGACCATCACCTCTACCCCGAGCCGATCGCCGATTTCATGTTCAGCGACCCTGGCTCCAGCTCTACCTGCGAGATGGTGTACAAATTCATCGCCGACCTCGGCCACGCCGGCTGGGTAACGAAAGACGTGGCGGATTGCCTGTACACCGGCATCGTGACCGATACGGGCGGCTTCAAATATTCCACCTCCCCCGCCCTCTTCCGTACGGTCGCCAAACTGCTGGAGGCCGGCTGCGACGATTACAAAATCCAGGACAATATCTGGAACAGCATGACCGAAAAGCAACTGCGCCTGCTCGGTCACTGCCTGGCCAACCAGATGGAGATCGTCTCCGAGTTGCGTACCGGTCTCATCTGGCTGACGAAGGAAGACTATAAGCACTTCGACATTCAGCGCGGCGATACGGAAGGCATCGTTAATTACGTTCTGCGCATGCCCGGCATGATGATCGCCGCCTTCATCCATGAACAACCCACGATCGTAAAGATGTCTTTGCGCTCCAAGGGTACGATGGACGTGCAGCAAATATGCAAGTCCCACTTCCGGGGCGGCGGCCACAAGAACGCCGCCGGCGGCGCGAGCTTCGCCCCCCTGGGTACTACCATCAAAAAATTTAAAAAACTGCTACCGGACTACGCCGCTGAAATTGACGCGGCTTACCACGAATTCAACAATCAATAACTATGCGTTCTATTGTATTTATCCTGATGGCGAGTGCCCTCTTTTCCGCCTGCGACGACAAGAGCGGCGGCGTCATGCAAGTCACCGATAACCAAAACCGTTACCAGCTCTTTTCGGGCAATGGCAGCGGCGAGATGGTCAAGGAAGGCGACTTCGTATACTTCCACGCCGCCATGCGGACGGAAGGCGACTCCACCCTGTTCAGCACCCGTAAGGGCGGCGGCGAAATGCCCGTTGTCCAGGCCGCACCCGCTACGGCTACAAAAGATGAGGTCGGCCCCGTAGAGGACGTCGTCCGCAACATGCGCGTCGGTGACAGTGCCGTCGTTCGCGTTAATATCAACGAGTTCCCGTCCAAGCCCCCCGGCATGGAGAACGACAGCGTTGTGCTCTACGACATCGTCGTCACCAAGATCGTATCAGAAGCGGAATTCACCGCCGAGCAGGAGGCCAAGCAGGCGGAAGCCGAAACCATGCGCTCCGCCATCCGTGAGCTCGAGCCCGAACGCCTCGCCTTCGCCGCCCAGACGGTAAAAGATTACAACGCCGGCAAACTCGACGGCGACATCAAGACCACCGAGTCCGGTCTGAAGTACGTCATCCACGAACAGGGTGACGGCGCGGAAGCCGAAGCCGGTAAGGGCGTCGTCGTTCAGTATATCGGCTCGCTTGTCTCTGACGGCAGCGTCTTCGACCAGTCTTTCGGCCGCGGCGAAGGCATTCCCTTTCAGCTCGGTACCGGTCGCGTGATCCGCGGTTGGGACGAAGGCATCGACCTGCTGAAGGAAGGCGACAAGGCCACCTTCTTCATTCCGTCCGAAATGGGCTACGGCGCACAGGGTACGCCCGACGGCAGCATCCCGCCCAACGCCGAACTTTCGTTTTACGTAGAGCTGGAGAAAGTACAGTAAGCTACCCGAACCGATTATTAAATGCGAACGGCGCGTCAACTTTGAGTTGGCGCGCCGTTCGTGGTTTAGGGAATGCGTGAGGCGTTGCACTCCCCCCGTCTTACGAGCACGACTAAAGCTACCCCGCAATCGTCCGCACACCCAACAGCACCAGAAAGCCCGCCCCGATCAAAGTAGGCAGCCAAGCCAGAGCAGGGACGAACTTTTTAAGCAATAAATGCGCGCCGACGGTGATCGCCGCAACGATGAGTGGGATGGACAGCACGGCCAGCAGGATCATGCCCGCACCGTTAGCGGATTCCGCGTTGGACATGGCGAAAAGGCAGAACAGGGCCGAGAGCAGGATGACCGGAAAGTTGTATTGGAGTTGAGCTAATTTTTCCATTCCCGGTTATTCTCCCTTGAAGTTCGCCACGCGCTTCTCTACGAAGGCTGTTGCCCCCTCCATGAAATCGCTCGTGGAAGCGGCGCGCCCGAAGGCTTCCGCCTCCGCGGCAAAATCGCTGTTCGCGTAGTAAGCGTTGACGGCCTTGATGGTTTCTTCGATGGCGACCGGGCCCTTGGTGCCGATGGTGGTCAGCATCTCCAGTGCCTTGGCGCGGGCCTCGTGGGCGGGCAGGCAGTAGTTGACCAGGCCGATGGAATGGGCCTCGACGGCGTTAACCATGTTGCCGGTCAGGGCAAGCTCCATGGCCTTACCCTTACCGAGCAGTTGGTTGAGCCGCTGCGTGCCGCCGTAGCCGGGGATGATGCCGAGGTTGACTTCCGGCTGGCCGAAGCGCGCCGTCTCGAAGGCGATCCGCATATGACAAGCCATCGCCAACTCGCAGCCGCCGCCGAGGGCGAAACCATTGACGAGGGCGATGACCGGGCGGTGAAAGTTTTCGATCAGGAAGAAGATGTCCTGTCCGCGCTTGGCCATCTCGCGGCCGGAGCCGTCGGCGGCCACCCCGATGAACTCCTTGATGTCGGCGCCGGCCACGAAGGCCCGGTCGCCGGAACCGGTGAGCAGCACGCCGACGATGTCTTTGCGGTCGGCGTAATCGGTTCCGAACAAGGCTTCCAGCTCCCGCATGGTTTGCTGGTTAAGCGCGTTGAGGGCTTCGGGGCGATTGATGGTGATCTTAGCGACTCCATCATCGGTTTTTTCATAGAGGATGTCCTCAAACTCTTGAATGCTTTTCCACATAGGCACGTATTTTACACAATGTAAGGATCGAGTCCAAGAGAGTTAACACTTTATCAACTCAATCGATCAGACAAATTTTACGTTTTGAGCCAGAGCCTGCGCCAATTTTTCCATATAGTATTTCTTAGAAATATCAATACAGCCAAAACTCTTAAGATGCGGGGTGCTCCACTGAGTATCTAGCAGGGTGAAATTACGACGACGCAGACGTCTTACGAGACTAACCAGAGCCACCTTTGAGGCGTCTGTTTTCTTGCTAAACATCGATTCTCCAAAAAAGGCGCCCGCAATCGAGACTCCATAGAGCCCTCCTACTAGCTCCCCCTCCTGCCAAGCCTCCACCGAGTGCGCAAAACCCATACTGTGGAGCTGTTGGTAACTCGCAATAATTGTTTCATCAATCCATGTCTCTTTTCGACTGCCACACTCTCGTATTACATCAGCAAAGGCGGAATTGATTCGTATTTCAAAGAGCGCCTTTTTGAGTGTTCGCTTTAGGCCATGAGGAATATGAAAGCTCTCCAAGGGAATAACCCCTCGCGGATCGGGAGAGAACCACCCCAAACTACCGTCATCCATAGCCATAGGAAAAGCCCCAATGCAGTAGGCATTGAGTAGGTCACGGGGCTCTATTCGTAATCGGTCGTGCATTTCGTTTTACTGGCTGCGACTAATCAATACACTAATCCTGATCAGTTCTCATTTATAGCATATTAAATTACTCCATACCCAAGAGATAAAATAAATTGTCTAAAACCCAAGCTTCGCATTGATGATGCAAAGAGCGGGGTCTTTACATTTCTGCGTTGTTCTTGCTCAGTCGAAGATGTATATCTTCTCCTTCACAACGCCTAGCAGAAAAGAAAATCTCCTCGCTCTATCGGCTATACCTCATTTTAAAAAGCTGTAAAAAACAAATGCGCAAAGCAATCTATCCGGGGAGTTTTGACCCCATCACGCGAGGTCACTTAGATGTTATTAAAAGGGCCGCCGGACTCTTTGACGAATTGGTTGTTGCCGTAGCCACTAATGACGAGAAAAAACCTCTCTTTTCTCGTGATGAAAAGATTCGTCTTATTGAGGAATCCTGTGCTGGACTAGAAAACGTCACTGTTGATTCTTTCACTGGATTGGTCGTCGACTACGCCGCCGAAAAAGATGCTCTAGCTCTGGTTCGTGGACTTCGAGCTATCTCCGACTTTGAGTTTGAATTTCAAATGGCTCTCATGAATCGCCAGCTCTCCCCTACTTTAGAAACCGTATTTTTAACCCCCAAAGAGAAATACAGCTACATTTCCTCACGACTGGTTAAAGAAGTAGCCCGTCTCGGTGGGGACATTCAATCTCTCGTCCCCAAACACGTAGCCAAAGCCCTACTCGAAAAATTCTCATGATTCTCGATCTCGTAAGACTCAAGCAAGACAACCTCTACCTCGAAGGCGAATATACAGAAGATATTTTCGAGCTAGAGGCAAATGACTTCATCCGCTCAGCAGGTAAAGTCTGCTACCAGCTCGAAGCCAGCCTCCAAGAGGAGTCCCTCTTGCTCAGCGGATCGGTCTCGAGCAGCTTTCAGGCCCAATGCACGGGCTGTTTACTAAACTTCTCTCTCCCTGTACACCTAGAAAATTACTACCTTCTTCACGAATTTGAAGGGGGCAAAAAGGAGGCAACCATCGACTTGACGGATAGGATCAGAGAGGATATTCTCCTCGCCCTTCCGGGCTACCCTCGCTGTGACAAACACGGTGTCGATGGCGAACAAACCAACCCTTGTTCCGTCAAAACACACCTCCAACAGTTAGGATCAGACCGAGAAGATAGCCAAGACCAGAGTAACAACACTGAGAATGGTAACAACACAGGTAACTCTGGTAAATGGGATGCACTCGACGCACTAAATTAGTGCCACAAAGAGCAGACTAGGAACCAGTGCAAGTTACGATTAGAGAAATCACCTCAAGAAAGACAAAACCATGGCCGTCCCAAAAAGAAGAACTTCCAAGATGAAAAGCCGACACCGTCAGGCTTCCCTGCGCTGGCACGCGCCCAAGCTTCAGACCTGCCCAGAATGTGGCAGTCGCACCCCAGGACACATCGCCTGCCCAAGCTGTGGTTACTACCGTGGTCGTCAGGTACTCGAAGTAGATTCGCTCTAAAACAAGGTCACTGAAATTTTAGATTAACCTGAGCTGTTTCCCAAGTAGCTCAGGTTTTTTTGTGCCGTCGACATAACAAAGCTCTTGCTAGCCTATAGCTCTCTCTATACTGATATAATAAATAGTTCAGTTTACTAAACTACTTATTACTCATGCTATGAAAATCGCTCTCGATGTTATGGGCGGGGACTACGCCCCCTCACACACCATACAAGGGGCTGCTATGGCTCTGGATGAACTTCCCAACCTCGAAACCCTCTACTTAGTTGGAGACCAAGCCCTTATTGGTGAGCAA
>ENA-ORXT01001491-ORXT01001491.1-marine-metagenome-genome-assembly--contig:-NODE-1491-length-31256-cov-9.761923_pt1 | contig 31256 bp, 24 predicted proteins | sample MGYA00237868_ERZ511482 | MGnify/ENA metagenome assembly ERZ511482 | reverse complement strand
GCTCGTCGCTCCGATCTGAACAGAACTTTGAACGCGGTAGAGCAGAAGCTCTCACCCAATCACCTGATGGATCAGGCCATGGAGTATTTCGGTGACAATGGTAGTGACATTGCCCAATCGGTCAGTCGATCGTTCAAAGACAATCCCTTGCCTTTAATTCTGACAGGTGTTGGATTGGCTTGGCTCATTTCTAGCCAGTCGCGCAGCGGCGGACGTAACCACCATGAGACCTACTACCGCGATCAAGTGTTGAGAGACGGGGATGGCCGGGGTCGAACGACCAACGACACAGGTGATGCGTACCCGTATGCGCGTGTCAATACTCCCTCAGCACACCGCTCTTATCAGGCCGCTTCATCGTATTCCGGCGGATCTGTCGATTCGGACGATGATGGCTCCATGATGGATAAATTCGGTGAGCGAATGAACGAGTGGACTGACACTGCCGAGCAATGGAAAGAGGATCTGAGCTCTCAGCTGACATCAATGAAGCAGGAAGCAGGGGAGTCTGCAGAGGACTGGCAGGCACGCATTGTCAGCGCGTCGGTTGAACATTCACAGCGTATGGACCAAAGTATGCGTCAGGCGCATCGTCAGGCCAGTTTTAAAGCTCGAGAGCATGCGCAGTCGGCGAAGAACTTTATGCAGGAGCAACCATTGGTCGCAGGAGCGTTGGGGATTGCAGCTGGCGCGTTGATTGGCGCATTACTACCTTCGACGTCGGTGGAGGACAAGTTGATCGGTGAGCGTGCCGCTGACGTTAAATCTACTATGACTGATAAGGCAGCCCAGGTGAGTTCAGAGGCGGCATCGGTTGTCTCTGATAAAGCAAAAGAGCTTCGAGAGAAAGGTGAAGAGAAGCTTGGTGAGGTAGAATCGAAGAGTAAAGACGCTGAAGATCGGGTCAGCCCTGCATGAGAAAATGCTCTAGTGGTGTGGGGGAAGCTTGGGTAGTTCCCTGGTGATCATCAAGGGCCAGCGATGTGAAGCTGGCCCTTTTTTGTGCCCGTTAACAAGTGCTGATGCTCAAGCCTGTGTATCGCCTAATTCATCTGCCACAGTGGCGCCGCGCGCTGACCCATCGGCTCGTCAGGTCCGCTGGTCGTATCACGCGCAGTCTGGTGTTCCATCTCAGCATTTAGCTCGCCGCTGATAACCAGCACGATGACCACCAGCCAAAGCCAGGTGAGAAAACCTACGACGGCGCCCAGGCTGCCGTAGGTTTCGTTATAAGTGCCGAAATTTAGCACGTAGTACGAGAACAGAGCAGAGGCGACTACGATCATCAACCCTGCAAAGATAGCACCTGGGGTGATCCAGCTCCATTCAGGGCTTTCGCGACTCGGTCCAAATCGATAGAGACAGGCCATGAATACAATCAGTGCCGATAGGGCAAGTAGGGCGGTGAGCGTGGTTGTAAGCCAATTCGGTAGTGCTATACCGATCTGATCTTGAAAAGAAGTGAATAGGGTGCTGAGTATGAGTAGCGACATCACACTGAGGATCGTAATCACCGTAAAACTCAAGGTGACTGCATTGAGTGTAAAAAAGCCACGGGCCTCTTTTTCGTCGTAAGCTACATTCATCGCCTCAAACAGTGCTTTCATACCCGCGTTCGCACTCCACAATGCGATCAACAGTGAGGTGATAAACGCGATACCTAAAGCACTGTCTTCTGCGTTGGTGAGACGCTCAAGCTGCTGATTCAAAATCTCAATTGCACCACCGGGTACCACACCGGCCAGAGATTGGACATGATCGCTGATGTCGGCTGTGTCAAATGCCAAGCCATAGATCGACACGAAGGCTGCGAGTAGTGAACCCAGAGCGAGCAGAAGGTAGAACGTCACTCCTGCAGCGACCAAAAGAACGCGATCGTTTGAGATCTCTTTAAAGACTCGCATAGCGATATCTTTCCACCCGGCGGCCGGTATATCAGTGGGTACCTCAGCACCACGACCCCGACCGGCGTGAATGTGCCGATTCGGGGATGTGTAAGAGTTTTGTTTAGTGCTAGCGTTCATCATTTGTCTCATCGAATTTGCTGGTGATGTACGTCCTGTCGAGCCTTGGTGATAATGCAGCTACGGACTCGAGACGTTGCGATAGGTCTGGGACAGTGAGTGCCCCGTCGACATAGTAGGATGAGTGGCTATCCACCTATCGCCGATGTCGTATTTGCAGGGACGGTTAATCCTGCACTTGGACACTAGGTTTGTAAAAGCGAAGATCCCCTACATCGGGTCAGCAGTTGGCTGTACGCTACGCAAAGATGACGAAGGCAACTATTTTTATGTCGTCGATCCCTACCTTTTTACGTACTATTAGCGTCCGCTAAAATGGCTCGAGACGAAGATCATGGATCGTTCACTGGCTGATGTCGGGTTTGGTTTTCGGGGTCTACGTGGGTTCGTAGGTGTTTTTCAGTAACGAATGGTCAAATGTATCAATATAGGTAGCATATTCGTTGAGATCGGCAGCCTGCGAAGTCGTTTTGTTCTTCGGGTAAGCTTTCATCATGAAAAACCCCAATTCAATTCGACCGCTTTTCAGCTTTTCAGAATTCACTGCCACTTCCACGTTGAGGGGTATTTTTGGTGATCGGTATTCTCGAATTATTATCTTGCGATGGAAAAAAACGGCAATCCGTTACCGATGCGGGCACCGGTGTACATCCAGATACAATCGTAAAACTCGTCGGGTGCGTGATCTGTCTGCCGCTAGCTGACGCATCTATCTTGCGTTTAACCGTTGGCGTATCAAGTGTCCCCGGTGTACGTCCGTGCACGTAGAGCATTTGGATTGGTTGGCTAAGAATCCGCGATACACACACCGCTTCGCCATGCATGTGGGCAATCTGTGCCGCGATAGGACTGTGAGTCGGGTTGCCGAGATCGAGCGATTGCATCACACCACGGCGAAGGACCTAGACAAATTGTATATGCGTCGACAGATCGAATCGGCAGGTGCATCAACACCGCGTGCTATTGGTGTGGATGAGTGTTGGGCGACAATTATCCTGGCCGGTCGCGGAGCGAGCGGACAAAGTAGTTGACGCCGGACAGATGAGATATCGATATGCAAGGGACACAACTACCGGGTCATTGTTAGTGATCTGGATCGCCGGCGTCCCATCTGGGCTGGCGGTGAGGGTCGCAAGGAAATAGACCTGGATGAGTTCTTCGAATTCATCGGTAAAACAACGAGCAAACGCATCAAGCTGGCCGCTATGGACATGTGGAAGGGCTTCAGGAAATCAACTCTGAAGAATGCACCTCAGGCATTCACCATCTACGACAAGTTCCATATCAAGAGCCACCTGTCCAAGGCTCTAGATCAGGTCCGTCGAGAGGAATATAAGAGACTCAGCGGGCAGGACAGAAGCTATATCAAAGGCCAACGATACACCCTTCTGTCCAACGAGGAGAATCTGGATCTAGACGGGCGCAGGGCGTTGAAGAAGCTGTATGTTGCCAATAGCCGATTGAATACAGCCTATCTGCTCAAGGGAATTATTTGACAACTGTGGGAATACATAACAGCTCGTGGTGCTCGTGCATTCTTCGAACGTTGGAAAGATAGTCTGAAGTGGAAAAGGCTAAGACCGTATGTGAAGTTAGCAGCAATGATGGAAAGGCACTGGGATGGAATTGCCTCGTAGCGCCACCCTGACAACAAAGTGAGCCTGGGCCTGGTCGAAGGCGTCAACAACAAGATACGAGTGATACAACGCAAAGCTTATGGCTTTCGAGATGCGGAATATCTAAAGCTCAAAATCATCGCATCATTCCTGCTCCCACTACCAAAATGCCCAAATCAACCTACACAGACCTGCGTAGACCCTGTTTTCGTGGACTATATACACTGGAGTACTTCGGTCCTGTTCTTGAGAATGGGGTAACGTCGCTAGTGTCGAACTAACGATCAGTTCACTAGTGCGTTAAGACGTAGAGCCCGATACTGCTATGACTGAAACTACATCAGTCCCTATACAGAAACTTCCATTAAGGCTGTTGAGCAGACGCTTCGCGTGTCTGATGTATCGACTACTAGTTCAGCACCAACGCTCATCAAGTCATTCAATTGCACAAAGTTGATGTTACCCGTTATACCTAGTTCATAGGCAAGCGTAGGTTGATCGATAGGTTCACAGACGTAGCGACACTTGTATCTATCTACGTGTACATATTTCCAACAGTATATTTGTGTAGGTATATTCGTTTATGTTTCTCCCACGATATACAACGCGATGTGTTGACGACATCGTTTCATTGTTTAAAGGAGATTAAAATTAAAAACTATACAAACACGCGCTTCTCGTTAACTCCGCTCTCTGTACTGCTTGGGACAACCATGTTGATCAGTTCGCCTGTACAGGCGCAAGACTCAGATGATTGCACGAGACTCAACATACTTATCTCTGAGGCCGGTAACAATCTGCGCGAGGAGTTCAGAGACGTTCGCGATGTAGTCATAGCCGATAAAGCTGTCGACTGCCGTACAACGCTAGGGATGATTGCCTCACGCGGTGGATTATCCGATACCGCTACCGTGCAAGACACACAATCACTGAATACAACGATTGATGTTGAGCAGCAGGCTACCATTGAGGGGCAGGTAAATGTCACATTGCCCGATCCAGAGGTCTCCATCGAACAGGGGCGGGCTGATGTTGCGGTCACTACCGAGGCACCTACCGTGACGGTCTCTCAAGGTCAGCCCACCATTCAGGTCCGCCAGGCTCAGCCTATTATTACGGTCAAAATGAATCAGCCAACAATCACAGTCGAGCAACCTGCGCCGGAAATCATAATCACCATGCCGGATCCGGGTGTAGATGTTGCTAACGCTCAACCGCAGGTACAAGTGACTATCCCGGAGCCTACCGTCACGGTGAGGCAGGGCGAGCCTACGTTGAACGTTGATCTGACTACTGATGCGACTGATACCGCGCGCTCCACGATGGGATCATTCAACCGTATCGATGCAGCGGGTGTCATGACAGTGACGGCTAGTGGCGAAGCGAGCAGTGAAACCGATGCCAATATCAGTTTCATCGAGCCAGAGAAAACGGCTAATATCAATTTTGAAGGTGTAGAGCCGAAGGTTGAATATATTGCCGCTGAACCTCAGGTCATAATGGACACCGACGGCGAGCCGACCATTGATGTTGTTCAAAGTGGCGACCCAAAGATCGTGATCAAGCAATCTACTGAAGAAGACGCAGCGGCGAGCACTCAAAATCTGGTTAGCACTCCTCGATCAGCTGATACCCCATGGCAGCCAAACGATGCGTTTGCACCGAGTGACTCTCGTACTCTTGAAGGCGATTCAGGTACGTTGAGTGTTGCTGATATTGAAGGCATGGACGTTGTCAATGCACGAGATGAAGAACTGGGAACTGTTGATCGGGTGGTCAAGAACGGGAACGATACTTACGTAGTCATCGAACATGGTGGTTGGTTCTTCGGGCTGAACGATAAAGAGGTAGCCTTCCCGGCTCAGGATCTGGTAGTCAATGGTGAGCAAATTTTGCTTCGTGGCTTGACCGAGGAGCAGATTAAAGCGATGCCGGACTACAATTATGATAATGAGGTTTCTCTCGCTGCAGAGGAGAACATTGAGCTGACAGTTATCGCTCAGTAAGTAAATGGTTTTCTACGATTGAAGTGACGGCGGTGGTGCTCTATCTGAGTAGAGCGCCACCCATCGATATCGTTTTGGTCAGAATCAACAGGCGCTCAAGGTCAGAGAATGAATTGATACTTTTGAGATGGAGAGAGATACTATATTTCGTCGGTCTTACCTGCTTTATTTCATCACCTGCCGGACCTCTTGCTCTGTGACATCCTGGTAGACAGTAGTGACTGCCGACTTGTGGCTTAACATTTTTTGTACGGTCTTTAGATGCTTACCTTAGTCACCCAGCAGATTTGTGGCTAGGGTGCGACGCCGTGAATGGCAACGGCTCGCACCGTTTGGGACGGGCGGTGGTGGGATATCTCACCCGTGTGGTGTTGGTAATGATAGTGCTGGTGATCAGCGGTGAACGACACGCCGAGAGGGAACATCAATCGGCACGCGATACCACGATCGGTCCAAGTGAGCCTATCGGTCAACGAGGAGCAACAGATGGCGGATGAGATAGGAGAGCCCAGTGAGGCGTGAACTTAGTCTGGTTCCTGTAAGCATTTGATGTCTGACGCCAGAGAATGTATATTGGCGATCGGCTATGGCGGTATGGGTCGCAGTTGCTTCGCAAGCGACAAATCATAAGCTAAACGGCGATAGACAGCTAAGCATTGATGTGTCCATGCTCGTTGTGCCAGATCTTTACTCTCTATATGACACCTCTGATCTTAATAAGGTGCAAGAACTGCTTCCGTACCTTATTATTAAGCAGGTTTGCTCTTGAGTTAATCAACATGACTATGACCCCTGACGAATCGGCGTTCGTCTGCCGCACGGCCATCATCGGGGTTGGACCTCGTGGCTTGGTCGCTCTGGAAAACCTACTAAACGTGTTTTCAGATGTGAACCTGACCGCAGACGTCGAATGTCACCTCTTTGACTCAAGCGATTATCCAGGAGCCGGTCCCAATTATGCACCCGATCAGCTCGAGTGCAACCAACTGAACGTGCCGCTAAGAACGATGCCTATCAGTCGGCGGTCCGAGGTATCTGGCAAGATCAGGATCCCATCGTTCCCGTCGTTTGAACAGTGGTATCGAGGCTTGCACCCTATCGACGATTCCCAGACTGATCATTTTCCTCCGAGGGCACAGATTGGTCTCTACCTACAGGAGAGACTTGCAGCGTTACTATCAGAGCCTTCTATCATGTCGCGGGTAACCGTGCATTCGGACACAGTGGTGGATCTTCTACAGCAGCGTGACGGCTGGTCTGTTCAGACACAACAAGCTACCCATGACACACTATTTGACGACGTGTTAGTCACGGTAGGTCATCAGCCTACGAAGTTAGATGCTTCACTTGAGACTTGGAGTAACTCGTTAACCACAAACGATAGCCGTCTGCTATTCGTCGAACCCTACCCTAACGATCGCATAGTGAATGAACATCGTATCCATAACGGAACCACGGTCGCACTTAGGGGGATGGGGCTGAGTATGATCGATGTTGTTAAGTCGCTGACCATCGGGCGTAATGGCAAGTTCGAGCCGACAGGCTTCGATCGAATGGCTCAGCAATACTACCCCTCTGGTGAAGAGCCAAGACGTATCGTTCCGTTCTCACTTGACGGGCAACCGATGGCACCCAAACCCGTTAATGAAGAGATTGACGAGCGTTTTCGCCCGTCAGATGACGTAATAAATTCGGTGGAACAGGCGCTGGCGGCCAATCTTTCTCTACCGCCTGGAGAACACGGCCTGCGAGATCTGCTTATCGAGCTAGCCTGTCATGCGGTAGTGCCAATTTTTCAGACACTACACGTGTTGGAGTATCCAACTACGTCAAACCACTGTCAGTTGCAGTCTGCAGAATCACTGACCTCTTGCGCACAGCAGTGGCTACTGAGCGAGTCTTTTGCACACCCAACCATCGTCGATCGAAGCACATCGACGGTGGATATCATGCACCAATTTCTTGAAATGGCACATGGGATATTTCCGCCCAGCCTCGACTACTGTCTTGGACAGGTGTGGAAACACTTACAACCCAGCTTCTATCGTCTATTGAGCTTCCGCGACTTTGAAGGTGATGTCATAGCTTCTGCGATCGAGCTTGATCAACGATTGAAGCGCTATGCATTTGGGCCCCCTGCTGAAGCGATAGCGCGTCTGATAGCGTTGTGCGATGTCGGTATTCTACAATTTCGAATAGCGGATGATCCGGACATCGCTCTTATCGATAAAGGATGGCAATTTACAGATGGTGCAGACATTCTCGTAGCCCAGTGCTTAGTAAATTCCGTGCTTAGCCCACCTGATGTGGCGTTAATGGACAGTGCGCTGGTGAATCAGCTCAAGGACAGAGAAGTGTTAAAGCTGGTGCACGATGGATTGGGTGCCCGCGCTAAGTCTGACAGTCAATTAGTACCTATCGATCAATCGGTGGCAGCTGCCGGTCGCCTCATCTATGGAACAGTTTTCGAGGCTGATGCGCTAGTGTGCTGTTTCGGAGAGGATCTTCTGCGATGGGCCTCAGGCGTAGCGTCAAGGCAAACCAGTCGGTAGTAGTTAGCTGTACTCAGTAGGCTTTTTTAAGCCACCAACATGAATCAATCTGTCTTTGCATGCTAACGCGGTTTTTAACAATATGAGCGAGACATGATGGAATCGATACTCTTTGACACATCTGATAGCCTAGTGCGCGTTGTTGTCTCCGTCCCAATACTCTATCTCTCGGTCATCGCGTTTATCCGGATCAGCGGCAAGCGCACGACGTCCAAGATGAACGGTTTTGACTGGATCGTCACCGTGGCCATGGGCTCTTTAGTATCGTCTGGCATTATCCTCAAAGGTGTCCATTTGGCCGAAGTGCTACTTGCTATTGTCATGCTGATCGCTCTGCAATACGTATTAACAAAAGTAGCTGGCCAAAGTAAAATGTTCGCAACTCTTGTAAAAAGTGAGCCAGTACTGTTATTGTTCGATGGCCGAATGTTGCAAGATGTTATGAAACAGGAACGGGTTAGTGAGCAAGAGATCTTGGCAGCCGTTAGGGGTAGAGGTGCTGGGTCTATGAACGCTGTAATGGCAGTCACATTAGAGGCTGATGCATCACTGAACATCCTTCTGCGCGATGCGGCTACTGATGACAATCTATCCGCGTTTTATGCCGTACGGGGATGGCCGTGTAAGCATAATACAATGCGCTAAGCTAATACTCTTCCAATTAGTGAAACGTCTACCGGAGGTAGATAACGTCACCGTAACCCATAGTTCGTATTCAAGACGCGGCGTATGGACCACTCAGTATTCAAGTAAGAGGCGACATTTGATATAGATTGAATCAAATACTTACTCTTGGATCAGCTCATGAGTGGTGTGCATTGAGAATTTTGTCTATGTGTAGGGACATTCTTTCACGCCTGACGCTCAGTTATCCTAACGTTTACCAAAGAATTCCAGGATTGCGTACATACCAAATGAGCGATTCTCGAGCCAGTCGATTGAACTCTGCCAATGATAATGGCCGGTTTGATCAGCAGCCTAAGAAAAGAATTAGTCAATGCTATACAAAGTACATAGCGCCGCGTTATCCCAGTGAATAGACTTAAAATGTTGTCCTCAGTGTAAACAGCTGGTTAACTCCTTGCTAAGATGTATTAGTTTTCTGGTGGTGTCCTCAGCAATGGACACGCAACTATCGGTACTTTGCATACGGATTATCTGCATGATGAAAAAAAGTTCTCACATTATCCCAGCAGTTGTCGTTCCTGTGATGCTGACGACCTTGATGCTGTCGTTGGCAGCCCATTCGGACGAGGTAGGTGACGTTGGTGTTGACTGGCTGGGTGGTGACATCAAGATTGAAGCGGTCGAAGATCCCAAGGTACAAGGGGTAACCTGTCACTTATCCTACTTTGACAGAGGGCTCATAGACCGATTGAAAAACGGTGAAATTTTTAGTGACCCCTCTAATTCATCTATCGCCTGTCGACAGACAGGCCCTATCGTCATTGGTGATATTGAGAAAGATGATGAAGGAGAAAGTGTATTCTCGAAAGGTACCTCCCTGTTCTTCAAGTCCGTTGAGATAACGCGCATCTACGATGAGGAGCGTGAGACTCTAATCTATCTGTCACATGCAACAGAGGTTCAGGATGGCTCAGCAAAGATGGCATTGTCCACCGTGCCATTGTTTGGACAGGATGTAACCTGGGAAGACTAGGGTAAATTTATCTGGAAGGATTAAGCGTTTTGTAAACAGTCCAGTTTAGTAGGGTATGTTTGTCTATTGCTTGAGGAGAGCATTATGAGTTTTGTAGGAACACTAGGTCGTATGGCTGTTGGCGTGGCTATGGCCAAAGGCGTGGGTAAAATGATGGGCGGTCGCAGTAGTGGCGGCGGCGGACTGGGCGGTATGCTGGGCAACGCGATGGGTGGCGGCGGTGGGGTCGGCGGATTGCTAAGCAGTGTCCTTGGTGGCGGAGGCTCGTCCGGCGGTGGTGGTCTGAAGCAACTTGGGTCGTTACTTGGCGGCGGTGGTGGCGCGGCTGCCGGTGGGCTAGGTGGATTGCTGGAGAGTATTTCCGGTGGTGGTTCGGCAGCGGGCAACGCGGGCTCGCAAGCGCCTTCCGCCGGCAGTCTGGGTCACTTGCTCAACGGTGCTTTGCAGGGCAACAGCATTCCCGAGCCTGAGCCGGCCCAAGAAGATCACGCACGCATTTTAATCCAAGCCATGGTGAACGCGGCAAAATCTGACGGTGAAATAGACCAGACAGAGCAACAGAAAATCGTTGCCAATTTGGGTGATGAAGTTAGTGATGAAGAGCGTGAGTTCGTTATCAGCGAAATGAAGGCTCCGCTTGATGCACAAGGTTTTATCGACAGCATTCCGCAAGGCGCTGGTCCACAGGTTTACATGATGTCACTGCTGGGTATCGATCTGGATACACAAGCTGAAGCTCAATACCTGGACATGTTGAGAAAAGGTGTGAACATGAACGAGCAGGAAGCTAATGCAATTCACCAGAAACTGGGTGTACCTACGCTGTATAGCTGAGGCAGTTAGCTGAGAGGGTTATTCATAAGTGCAGTGTCACTGTCCTGCCTCCATGGATAGTCCAGTAGTCAGTTGATAGTCGAGCACCGATGGCGCAGCTTTGCACATCGTAAGTGGTTGAAGGCGTAGTATATTTGATAAATTCAATGAGCCAATCGATCGTGTAGCGCTCGTGAACGTTGCAATATCCGTAAGCCAGTTGACGGGATAATAGCCGCGTGGTCCGAGGGATTGTTGATGACGGTGAAGTGGCGGGAATCCGAACGGCCCTTAAATTACACTAATCGTGATCACCTGTGAGCGGATAGAAAGCGTACCCGAACGTTTCTACAGTGAGTTGATTACATTTGCCGAACAGAGAAAGACAACGTAGGGGATTGTAGTGTCTGCTAACAATGTCAGGGATCGGATTGGTATTTTATAACAGCTTAATGTCCTTTATGATATTCAAGCAGGGCTGGCTGGAATACATCGCCGTACGCAAACTACGAACAGCGGGTTCAAGGCTGATTGCTGCCTGTCGGAAATCTGTCATATCACGTTCAGAATAGATCAGTTATCGTAATTCTTGCCCGCTTTTTTCAGCACATGCTTAATCTCCTGCTCAGTGACATCCTGGTAGATGGTCGTAGTCGCAGCTGATTTGTGTCCCAGGACCTTCTGGACTGTTTTTAAATGCTCTCCTTGATCATGAAGTAAGTTCGTTGCCAGTGTGCGACGCCCGGAGTGACTGCTGGCGCGATCGATGCCGGACCATTCACGTAGCATTGTCGCCATATGATCCTGCAGTGTATTCGGGCTGTAGAATCCGCCTTTCTGAGATAATAAAAGCGGGGCATTGGGTTTCAGGGGCTTCTTAAGCGCCATACGCTCGTCCAGATACCGTGAAATCGCCTCCAGCAGGGCAGAATCAGCCAGTGGCAGTTCGCGGGTCTGGCCACCGGACTTCTTGATGGCCGGATAGTAGTCGGTCGCATCAAGCGTTTTCTTTCGCCTGGCATCCTGGGGTTTACGGACATTTCATGCAAAAAGTGCCGTTAAGGAATTCTTTGCAAATCGACAGGTTAAAACTGTAAAATTGAGAGTGTTCAATTATTGGGGGTTTTCTACGCAGCCATGCACAGAGGCTCGGGACTGAGTCGGACCGCTGATTGCTCATTAGTTGTAGAAATGTCATTAGTTATTGAGCTGGCGCCCGACAGCTCTCCATTGATTAGTGCGAATCGCACTCGCAGTAATCTGTCAGCACCTGCCGCCGACCAACGCATCTGCCGACGTTTGTTCATACGCATGTTGACTAACGAGTTGACGCTGGATTCAACCAAAGCCGTTGATATGGGTTGTCCAGCACGTTGTCGCTTGTTGTAGTCCACCACTCGCGAGTCATTGTTTCGAATGTATCGCTTCAGTTCCACTAGCATGACCCATAGTTTCCGATGTGAATCACGCAGTTTCTGATGAGGTTTCATGTAGTGTCGGAACCGTCTGATGGAGCTGGAAAGTTTGGCGATGCTTTTTTCGACGCTGTCCGTTCGACCGTTCCACAATCGCCAATGCAGTTTTTCCAACTCCTCCTGTATTGCAATTTGTGCCTCTCGATGGGTTTTAACGCGACGGCTTAGACCAGCCGCATATTGCTTCAAATGCTGGAGTCTGATCGCAATGTGAAACCAATCGAGAATCGGCACGTTGTCGCTGTCAGTTGTTTCACGGCACAACTCAGATAGACCGGGTTCACCATCGGTCAATACCGTTAGATCCGTATCGACAGAATAACCGCATTCATGCAGATTTATTCGGATCAGATTACGAACGCTTTCCGGGGTGTCTGCCTGGACACCGGCAAACACTTGCCTTGTGCTGCAAGATGATACGTTGCCAACGAGGACACGGTGGTGTCGGGTTAACTCAGGTTTATTCGATCGAATAAATCCATGGTCCAAACCGAGTGTGAGTGCTGATGCGTATTCAAAGTCACCACTGTCACAAACCGACCGCTGTTCAGCGCCGAGATCCATCTGCTCTGCTACTTTCTCCACTCTATTTCGAATAGTTGAAGGACCGACACCCGCTTGTGCCGGCGTTAGCATTCTTAGAACGTCGCCTGCCACGCGATATGGCATATGGGCTGCAAGCTTGACTCGAATGAAATCAAATTCGGGGGTCGCTCTCTCTAGCTTCACCTGTGGCTGAAGGCCACAGTGAGGGCAACTGAAACGGGCTCTTTTCACATTGACTTGCCCAAACACGGTATCGAATATTCGAGAGCGATAATCTTTGAGACGACAAATTAATCCACAGTCGGCACATTGACACCGCTGTGTTGCAAAATCGGCGAATTGATCGGTCACGATCACAGACTGAGTGCAGGATAGGATTCTCTTAGCGTCATCCAGTCGCAGACCGATGTCGGCTGACGTGTTGATAGAATTCGGAATTATTAGCCGCGCAACCGTGTGACGACTCGCCACTTTACCGTCAATGATTTTTTCCAGCTTGAGTACCCATTGCATACCAACACTCCCAAAAGTAAACCGCCCTCAATTCTATCTGATCTGACAAACCCCCAACAATTGAACACTCTCATTTTACCGTTTTAATCTGTTGATTTATAGAGAATTCCTTAACGGCACTTTTTGCATGAAATGGCCGTAAACCCCCTCTTGCGCTGGCGTTCATTAGCCGAAATGCTATTTGCGACAGAGCCTTTGCAGGTTCATTAGCCCTCTGACTTAACGATAGTAACCTTCATAATGATTCGGTAAGAGCACCGGCACTTGAACATCGCTATTGGTTACCGACATTGTGTATGGTCCAGCTAGACGCATGAAAGCATCATAATCAACCGCATCATCCATCGTGTCCGAGATATAGAAGAACTTATCCTTGTACATTTGCTCCACAGCTTGTTTCGCCGATGGTGGGAAACACCTTGGATCATGTGTCAGAAACGAATTACCGAGATAAGACACAATCCTGCCGACAAATAGCTCACCACTCTCATAGTCAGGAACGCTGCGAACTGTATTGATCACTTTGCCGCTGAACATCTCCCGAAACTTTGTAACTTTTTTCGTCGATAAAATCTCTTCGTAAAGACCCAACCGACTACCGCTCATTGTCTGATAGAACCCGTCAAGGTGGGCACGATCAGATGCTGGTATGGATTTCTCTTCACACGTCAGAAATTCGTAAAAATAATCAAGAACAGTTCGGCTACTATTTTTTTCAACCGGAAAATCACAAAAAATCCACGAATACACCATCCACTCATTATCGAAAATATCGGTTAGAAAATAGCCCGACAACTCGTCGTAACAACGGTTCAACGCAGGATACCTGTTCTCCTGAATACAACACATCCCGAACATCAAAAGATGGAGGTTGTAGCGGTAGAAGATTCGATAGCCGACAGGCCCTCCCGCTTTTCTTGTCAGGATTTTGTAGTAATCACTAAAAGCAAGGCATTGCTCGAAGCTTAATTGATCAACGGTAACTTTTTTTGGCAGCAAGGATTTCCAGCTCATTTGTAACATCCGCAATTATTTTTAGCCGTCGAAGGGTTTGGCGTGCATGAACAGATTACCATCACTAGTCAGATGAAAAAGGCGATCGCATGACATTGCCGTTGAAAGAGGGTCATGATGTACGCTGCAACAACTGCAGTGCCACTCGATCAAGTACTAGGTAGCTACTAATTGAGGCGGAAATCGAATCCGAGTATCTGAATGCGCTCGTCGAAAAAGGTCAGTAGCTTTAGCTACGCTGAATCAGAATCGTAAGTCCTGCAGATCGCAAAAACCTCTGACGACAGGTCACAACACATGTTTTAAAGCTTTCAAAGTAACTCATTGATCGAAATTAAATACTTTACATTGACTTCTTTGTAAAGCGTTCATCTAACTTTCTATATGCAGTAATGTAAAGGGTTTGGTAATGTCAAAACTCAGTTCAAAGAGGCAGATTACACTGCCGGTCGATCAGTGCAGAGCTGGAAATAGAGCCCGGCGATGAGCTGGAATGCTTTTTTGGTAACGGTCAATCGACGTTGATTAAAAAGACGAAGGGTGCGGCCAAAGTAATATTGAAACAGGCCAAGGGTAATAGCCGGATAAGTGATGAAGAATCCCGTCAGGATACACTTAGATGATCGCGATAGACACTAACGTATTACTTCGTTATCCGCCGGTCACTGCCGCTCAGGCTCACCGTCCTCACCGAAGACGGGCTCGGTTTGCCGATTCATCATGAATCAGCGTATCGATATTTCAGACAAACTCGTTTTCCATTTGTGCATCCTGCACGTGCCGGACTCCGGGCACACCACAACATGATCCCCAATCCTCTATCGCCCCCTCATGGGGAAGACTCTGCCTGCAGAAGCTGAAACACTCGTTTACGAGCTGCTGGACATCACGTCTTTACCCATAATCAAATCAGCACAACGGTCGCCGAGCATCATTGCAGGCGCATTGGTATTACCTGCATTGATGTTGGGCACCGCTGACATATCGCATACCCTTAGGTTATCGATACCTCGAACACGCATCCTGGCATCCAGTACAGCCATTGGGTCTCCATCCGCCCCCATACGGGCAGTGCTTGCCGGGTGATAGTTTGTTTTCACAAAGCGTTTGCAATGAGCTTCCAGTGCTTCATCTGACAAATCATCAGGAGAGGGGATGGCAATCCTGTCGATATGTTGAGCTAGCGGAGAAGCCTTGAACGCGTTTATAAAAAACCTCTGGCCTGCAACCATGGCTTTCATGTCGTCAGGGTGCTTGAGCAAATTTGGTGATACCAGAGGCATGGCAAAAGGATCGCTGGAAGACAGACGAACTTCCCCTCGCGATTTTGGTTTCACAACCACGGTTGTGACGGTGAGTCCATAACCATCGTCAACCAGATCGGTGGTGTCTCGGTCCAGATAGACAATGGGAACACAGAACGCCTGGATAGTTGGCGGCGCATCAGGATCGTCGGGATTCACGAAAGCTCCTGCCTCAACGCCTGCAGACGTCACAGGACCACTTCCGAATAATTTAAATTGAATGCCGTTTTTGAGCATTCGCAACCCGACACCCTGCTTGTAGTATCCATAAGGGCCATTGGCGAGTGCTGTAATAGGCACCTCTGGGTGATCTATCAAGTGTTGTCCAACGCCTTGCAACGGCGCATTAACTGTGATGCCGAATTGCTGCAAGTGCTCAGCGGGCCCAATACCCGACAACATCAGTAGTTTAGGCGTCACCAATGCACCGGCTGCAACGATCACTTCACCACTGGCATGAACCGTTCGAACCCGTCCGTCTTTATCCCGATATTCAACACCTGTCGCCTTACCTCTTTCGATGACAACACGCATAACTTCAGCGTGTAATCGGACGGTAAGATTCGGATTATCTTTTTGCGGAAGTACGTAGGCATAAGCTGCTGAACTGCGCTTTCCATGACGATTCATGAATTGATAAAAGCCCACACCGCGTTGATTACGGCCATTGAAATCAGGGTTGAATGGCTCACCAAGAGATTGAACCGACTGGACAAACCAACGCGACATCTGGTCTATATGCCCAGGATCGGATACCAGCATGGGCCCCTCGGTGCCATGTAGGTCATTATTCAGGCGATTGTTTGATTCCATCCCTCGGAAATAGGGGAGAAGATCATCCCAACCCCAGCCAACGTTGTCATTGTTAACCCGTAAAATCTCTTGCCATTCATCGTAATCAGACGGGCGGCCACGCATGTATACCTGAGCATTTACCGATGAACCGCCACCCAGTACATTACCCTGAGGAATATCATGCACGCGTCCGTTCAGATGTTCTTGAGGCGTTGTTTTGTAATACTTCATGAACTTGGAGCCGTTGATCATTTTAAAAATGCCCGGCGGCATGTCCAGCAGTGGATGTCGGTTGGAATGACCCGCCTCCAGCAACAAAACGCGAGCTTCACCTTCTGATGCCAATCGTGCAGCTACCACGCATCCGGAGGATCCACCGCCAACCACAATATGATCAAAACACTCGTTCACCGCTTACCTCATTTTTCTGCTGGATCGCTTTGTTTTAGCTTGCGCACACGTGGTGATCGAATCACGCTCCACTAGTTCGCATTCAAGCTTGGTGAGCGGATGCCGGGTCAGACCGACTGGACCATGAAACAGTTGATCTACTACCCAGCGACCTAATGCTCTGTCGGGAAGATTCATAGAGGTTAGTGGTGGGGACAGGTGGCGGGCCAATTCGTCATCGTCGTAACCGATCACGGAGATATCCTCAGGAATGGACAAGTTGAGCTCCTTTAACGCCTCGTAGCATCCAACAGCCATGCGATCGTTCTGACAAAAAATGGCAGTCGGTGGTTTCGGTAAAGCCATCAGAGCTTGTGTGCCGCTATAGCCGGCACTGGGCAACCAGTCTCCCTCCACCACCAACTCAGATACGAAAGGAATATCAGCAGACGCCAATGCGTTGCGATAGCCGATCAAACGATTCTCGGCACATTCCATAAACGGCTCACCTGTGATGGTGCCGATGCGCGTATGTCCCGCGGCAATCAACGCATTGGTTGCTGCATGTCCGCCGGCTATTTCACTGGGTATTACCGCTGGACGACTGAGATCATCAGAATAGCAATTAAGGAGAAATACCGGTGTTGCCGTCTCTTTCAGTAATTCTGGGACTTGCACTTTGCGCGTAAAAACGCAAGCGTAGATGATCGCGGCGACACGCTGATCGAGGAAATGTTGAAGCGTTTTAGGCTCTAGAACAGGATCATTCTGTGTCTCTGCCAGCATAACGATGTTGCCGGTAGCCTTGACTGCCTGAAGCACCCCATCGAATGCATTTACACTTTCAGGGCTCGTCGCCAGATTATCAGCTACAAAGGCAATAGGCCCATCAATATAGGAGGCCTGACCCGTCTCCGCAGTTCGCGTAGCTGACGGTAACGGTCTGGCAGGGGACACGTAGCCTAATTGCCTTGCAGCGTCGTGTACACGGGCTTTCGTGGTATCCGATATCTTCGCGGTATCGTTGTTATTCAGGACAAACGATACGGTAGGTTGTGAGCAACCTGCGGCGCGCGCGATATCATGCATGGTAACGCGTTTTCGGCTGGCTACGCGTCCCACACCCTTGGGGATTTTCTTGTCAGGCAATTCGTTTGTCATCTCATGGATCTCACCACCTTTATACGACATTAGCAGCTCACATGCCGATATCTGGATAATATTTCTAATATAAGTAATTGACAACTTATATTATTCGTAGCACCATCAGTTGAGCCGGTTTGTACCGGCACTACGATGGAAAACGCCAATCAATGTCTGGTAACACCTTGCCTGAGCGATCCTTCCCACATGCCGCCATGTACATCGATGGTGCGTGGCAAGATGGCGCAGGCCGTCCCCAGATAGAGGTTGAAAATCCTGCCGATGAGTTGATCGTCGGTACTATTGTTGATGGCACAACGCAGGACGCATCAGATGCAATAGAAGCAGCTCATCGGGCTCAGCCTGCGTGGGCTGCTTTGCCGCCAATACAGCGTGGAAAACTGGTTGCCAGACTCGCACAGGCTGTCGAATCCAGCGCGGAGATGCTGGCCAGAATTATCACGCAGGAACAAGGCAAACCACTCTCGCAGGCTCGAGGAGAGGTTGACGCCGTGATGACTTTTTTCAACTACGCCGCCGAGAATGCGCGCCGCATTGAAGGTGACCTGATGGTCTCCGACAACGTAAATGAAGAGATTCATATACGGCGTCATCCCTATGGCGTGGTCGTCGGACTAACCTCTTGGAATTATCCAGCAGCGCTTGCCGCCCGAAAGCTGGGCCCTGCGCTGGTGGCAGGTAATACCTTTGTTCTCTTGTCCCACGAGAACACACCATTGTCTGGGTTAGCGCTGGCAAAACTTGCCGACGATGTCGGGTTTCCGGCCGGTGTTTTCAATGTGGTCACGGGGCGTGGTGGTGTCATTGGTCAGGCACTCGTAGAGCACCCACTTGTGTCCATGGTAACGATGACCGGAAGCACTAGGGCTGGCCAGCAGATATACCGTACAGGTGCTGAAACAATTAAAACGATCCGGCTTGAATTAGGTGGCAAAGCGCCCTTTATTGTTATGGAAGATGCTGATATTGAGTCGGCAGTAACTGCCGCGGTTACTGCCAGATATACCAACTGCGGTCAGATATGTACGTGCAACGAGCGTATGTTCCTGCACCAATCGATTGCAGACGAGTTTCTCGACAAGTTTGTTGCGGCCTCTAGGGCACTCACTATCGGAGACCCGATGAGTGATGTGGACATGGGCCCCAAAATAAGCCGTCTAGAGCGCGACAAAGTGGATAGTATCGTTAAGCAAAGTATTGAGGCAGGCGCTGAAGTTCTGTTGTCCGGCGGGCCTTTGCAACATGAAAAATTCCAACGGGGTCATTGGTACGCACCTACGGTGCTGGAGGCGTCAGACAATGAGTTGCCTGCCATCCGAGACGAGGTGTTTGGACCTGTGGCGGTTGCTCTGCGCGTGGATTCTTTCGAACAAGCCGTGCAATACGCAAACGATACGGACTTTGGCTTATCGGCCTATGTCTTTACTCAGAATTTTAGCCGCCTGCAAAGAGCACCGTACGAGCTGAATTTTGGCGAGCTCTACCTCAATCGTTCAAATGGTGAGGCCGTTCAGGGTTTCCATACGGGATGGGGTTTATCTGGACAGGGCGGGGAAGATGGGAAATACGGATTCGATGGCTACCTGCGTAAACAGACCAGCTATTTGAAATGGAGTTAAACCGAATGGCATTGCATTAAGTCTGGTAAAGGCAATTACGTCGTTCCCACGAAGGTGGGAATTCATGTAAATACAGGCATGGATCCCCGCCTTCGCGGGGATGACGGTCTTGAAGAGGTGACATCGGGGTTAACCTAACTTTGCTGCACATGCGTTGAATAGACTTTGAATAGGCATTTAATAGACTTGAATGACTTTTAAATGAGCGCTGAGGAAGCGTTGAACAAATCTTGACCGAGCGATTAAACCACCATCACCGATTGGAGAGAACCATGAAACGAAGAACATTTCTTAGCGCCGCATTCGCAGCGTTGACTATCAGTACATCGGCTATTGCACAAGATCTTCCACCGCTTGAAAAGAAAGAGCGTTACAAGGTGGGCTTTGCACAAATGGAATCCAACAACCCATGGCGTATTGCAGAGTCAAAGTCATTTGTCGATACAGCCGAAGTATGCAATTGGGACTTGATTGCGACCGACGCCGCCGGGTCTGCGGCCAAGCAGGTAGCTGACGTGGACAGCATGATTGCTCAGGGAATCGATGTTTTATTCTTACCACCACGGGAAGAAAAACCATTGATACCGGCCGTTAAAAAAGCAAAAGCTGCTGGTATTCCAACCTTCCTGGTCGATCGATCCGTGGATCCCAATGCGGCAGTGGCCGGTGTAGATTTTGTCGCTTTTCTGGGTTCAGATTTTATTGAGCAAGGACGACGTGCTGCAGAATGGACACTGGAGAATTTCCAAGGAGACAAAGGAATTATCGTTGAGCTGGAAGGTACTACCGGATCCTCTCCTGCCAATGATCGGAGAACAGGTTTTGATGATGCAATAACAGCAGATCCACGTATGAGCATCGTCGCCTCGCAGAGTGGAGACTTTTCACGTGACAAGGGTCGTCAAGTTATGGAAACACTACTCCAGGCACACCCTGATGTAAACATTGTTTATGCACACAATGATGAAATGGCCATCGGTGCCATTCAAGCACTGGAGCTTGCCGGTCGTAAGCCAGGCGAGGATGTCATGATTGTCTCCATCGACGGTACGCGTGATGCCCTGCAAGCCATTATTGACGGCAAGATGGGTGTCACTGTAGAGAGCTCTCCGTTCTTCGGGCCATTGGCCTGTGAGGTCATGAACCGTTATGCCAATGGTGAAACCATTGAACCGTGGGTGCAGGTCCAGGACCGAGTTTTCACCATCGAAAATGCAGCACAACATATTGATGAAGCGTACTGAAGATACTTCCTTAGCGGCGTTGATTGGGGGCGGAAGCCCCTGATCACCCTTAATTAACCAAGGCTCTACTCGTCATGCTTCTTTCAATGACCGGCATACAGAAAAATTTTGGTGGTGTGCCAGCGCTGAGCAATACCACGTTAGAACTTCAATCTGGCGAAGTACACGCATTGATTGGCCAGAATGGAGCCGGCAAGTCGACACTCATAAAAGTTCTGACCGGCATCTACGAGCGCGATTCAGGTGAGATCGTATTCGGGAACGTACCCTGCAATTTTCATTCACCCGGTGAAGCGCAGGTCGGTGGTATCGCCACCATTTACCAGGAACTCAATCTGGTGCCACTGCGTTCAGTTACCGAAAATGTGATGATGGGGTATGAGCCTAAACGCTTTGGTTGTTTTATCGATTGGAGTGAGGCGCACAAGCGTACGCGCAACATTCTGGCTCGTTTCAACATAGACATTGATGTGACAGAACAGTTGGGGAAATTCTCAACCGCCATTCAGCAACTAGTCGCCATCGCTCGTGCGGTGTCGCTTGAGGCTAGGCTGGTCATCATGGATGAGCCAACCTCATCGCTTGATGCGTCTGAAATTGAGACGTTGTTTGGGGTGGTCCGAGACCTGAAATCATCCGGCGTGTCTGTGCTTTATGTATCGCACTTTCTAGATGAGTTGTATGCGATTTGTGACCGTGTGACGGTGATGCGAGATGGACAGACAGTGGCTGTCCATGACATCGAAAACAAGTCAAAACTAGAGTTGATCGGTGACATGTTAGGTCGTGATGCCGGTGAGATAGAAAAAGAGGGCATGACTCAGCTTGGCCATGGATTTGGCGGTACGGGTGATTTGCTGCTGGAAGCAATGGACATCAGTACCGGCCCACGCTTGAAACGTTTTAATGTGTCATTGCATCGAGGTGAGATTGTCGGGCTCGGGGGGTTGTTGGGCGCAGGACGCACAGAGGCTGCACGTGCCTTGTTTGGTGTTGATCCTCTCTTGACAGGAAAACTACGTGTTTCTGATCAGGACTGGATTCCATCAAGTCCGTCCGAGGCGATTGAGAAAGGATTCGCTTTTCTTACTGAGGATCGTAAAGTCGAAGGTATTATTCCGGATATGTCGGTTCGGGAAAATATGACTTTGGCCTTGCTGCCAGCGCTGTCTCGCGGCGGACAGATAGATCGCTCTCGCGAGAAGGAAATTGTTCAAAAATATATCGATGAGCTGGGTATCAAGACTGCCGGAATGGAGCAGCCCATCCGCGAACTCTCAGGCGGTAATCAGCAAAAGGTTCTTCTCGCACGATGGTTGATCACCAATCCAGAGGTACTCATTCTTGATGAACCTACTCGAGGTGTGGATGTGGGTGCCAAACGCGAAATTCAGATCATCATTCGAGAGTTTGTCGAAAAAGGGGTGGGCGTAATCTTGATCAGTTCAGAATTCGAAGAGATCGTTGAAGGCGCTAATCGAATCATCGTTTTGCACGAAGGTGAATCAGTCACAGAGCTAAAAAATCCCGGCATTACGGAGACGGCTCTGATCAATGCACTTGCACACGGCCACGTGGGAGCTGCCTGATGGAACAACGTGGATTCTCACTGACGCGCCTTGGCAAGCACGGTGGATTGTTTGCACTTGCCATTCTCTTACTATTCAATATTCTGTTCACGCCAAATTTTCTGCAACTGCAGACCTTGTCTGTCAACATCAGTCAGGTTGCGACCATTGCCATTGTGGCGATGGGCATGACACTGGTTATTGCCACCGGCGGTATCGACTTGTCAGTTGGCGCGGTAATGGCACTGTCAGGTGCGTTAGCACCCATGATATTCGGATCCCAGTTTGGCCTTGATTATCCGGTCCTGGGGCTTATTGCTGCATTGTGCGTCCCCATGATTGTTGCCATGCTATGTGGGTGGTTCAATGGTGCAATTGTGGCGTATATCGGGGTCCAACCCATCATTGCAACACTGATTCTGTTTATCTCTGGAAGAGGCATTGCACAAGTGCTGACCAACGGCAACTTGCAAACCTTCCAGAACCCGGCATTCAGCTATCTGGGTACGGGCAAGATACTCGGATTGCCATTCCAGGGTTGGTTAGCTTTTGCAATTGCTGTGGTGTTAGCGTTTATCATCTCTCGCACCACGTTCGGACGTTATCTGCTAGCGGTAGGCGGCAACGAACGTGCTGCATCGTTGTCTGGTGGGCCAGTGCGTAAAGTCAAAATTGGCGCGTATATCGTTTGTTCGGCCTTGGCCGGACTGGCGGGGCTCATCGTCGTTGCCATTAACTCCGCCTCAGATGCTGCTCGCAATGGTGAGCTTATGGAGTTGGATGCGATAGCTGCCGCCGTGGTTGGAGGAGCTTTGTTGCAAGGTGGTCGAGCACCTGTTTTCGGTGCGATTCTGGGTGCGGTGATTATTCAACTGGTTAAATATACGTTGCTTGCCAATGGCATCGAAGATGAGTACGCGTTGATCGCCAAGGCGTTTATTATTTTGGCCGCTGTCTACTTACAAACGGGCAGGAGAGGAAAACATGCTTGATGCTGGTGCATTTGACTTAAGGCGATACCTGTCTCGCAATCCTCAATCCATAGCTGTGTGGGTTGCCTTGGTAATCTTGGTGATATTCGGTCTGATCCGGTACGACAACTTTGGCGGTGCTTACAACATCACCTCATTTCTTAACTATAACGCGATGTTCATTATCATCTCCGTCGGCATGTGTTTTGTTATTTTAACGGGAGGCATCGATCTGTCGGTTGGATCTGTTGCTGCGTTCACCTCTGTGATTGCCGCGTACCTGAGTCCGTACGGAATACAGATAGCCTTGCCCTTTGCTGTGCTAGCGGGTCTGGCGTTTGGTATGCTCAACGCCTGGTGCATTATATATTTGGATGTTCCACCGTTTATTGCCACGCTGGCGACAATGATTGGGGCGAAGGGCGGAGCGCTGGTCATATCCGGTGCGCAGACCGTGGCTGTCGACTGGGGATCCAATTTTACGAAACTCGGTATGGAGAAAGCTTTCAGTGTTTTCCCTTGGACCATTGTCGTCGTAGCACTCGTTGCGTTTGTCCTGTGGCTGATACTGGAAAAAACCACCCTCGGACGAACCGTGCTTGCGGTAGGTGGTGGTGAGGATGCGTCTGTGATGATGGGCTTGAAGGTTAACCGAGCCAAGTTTTTTGCCTATGCACTTTCGGGAGGATGTGCAGGTCTTGCCGGTGTATTCCTGGCATCCGGTTTTGGTGCCGGTCAACCATTGGAAGGCATTGGCTGGGAATTGTCTGCCATAGCGGCGGTTGTTGTGGGTGGAACACTGCTCACTGGTGGGATGGGATCGCTACCTGCCACAATCGCAGGAGCTCTGCTACTGGGGTTGGTCTTCAACATTCTGAACTTTGAGAACGGCAAAGGCGTGATCAGCATTAGTGCTTACTGGCAAATGGTTATACGCGGTGCATTCCTGTTCGCCGTCATTCTATTTCAAGCGCGTATCATGAAAACAAGGCCACAGTCGCAGGGCGCTGTGGCCTGATTTTTCAGCGCCCCATCCAGCCTCCGTCCACGGTGACGATCGTGCCATGCAGGTAGTTCGATGCCGCGGAAGCGAGAAATACAACAGGACCTCCGAAATCTTCTGGCTCCCCCCAACGCCCAGCCGGAATGCGCTCAAGGATAGCATCGTGTCTTTGCCTGTTGTCTTGCAGGGCTTGCGTGTTATCGGTACGGATATAGCCAGGTGCAATCGCATTAACGTTAATGCCTTTGGCGCCCCATTCATTGGCCAGAGCCATGGTTAACTGACCTATACCGCCTTTACTTGCGCTATAGCCCGGCACAGTGATGCCGCCTTGAAACGTCAACAGAGAAGCGGTAAAAATGATCTTGCCACTGCCTCGCTCAATCATGCCGCGACCAATCTCACGTGACAGGATAAACTGCGCTGAAAGGTTTACCTCGATAACCTCATCCCAAAGTGTATCGCTGTGCTCCGCAGCAGGAGCTCGCTTAATGGTACCTGCGTTGTTCACCAGAATGTCAATCGAAACAGATCGCTGTTGCAGACTCTTTATAAAATCATGCAAGGCAGCGCGGTCTGAAAAATCACAGGCATGACCTTCGAACTGGCGCCCCAATCTGGTAACTTCTTTTTCTACATCACTACCGTCAGATTCAAGGGTAGCGCTGACACCGATAATGTCCGCACCGGCCTCAGCAAGCGCGATCGCCATGGCTTTGCCGATGCCACGCTTACAGCCTGTAACCAGAGCTGTCTTGCCGCTGAGATCGAATTGTTCAAGCACACTCATGAGATCACCGCAGCGTTGCAACGAATCAGCGTTTTCATGGCTTTAGGGTTTCCAGAGAGCTCCTCAAACGCAGATTGAATGTCGGGCAGCGGCTGAACGCTGGTGATCAGGCGTTTTGAATCTATCGCCTCAGTGGCTACCAACCGAATGGCCTCCTCATAGTCACGCGACTCATAGACACGAGCACCCACCATCTCAATCTCTTTCCAGAAAAACTGGAACAGGTCTACCGTTGGTTTGTCAGCGTGTATGGCAACCATAACAATTCTGCCACGTGTTGCAGTAACAGCTGTCATCAAGTCAACGCCCAGTTGTGTCCCAGAGACCTCGAACACCACATCAACGCCTTTACCCCCCGTGGACGCCATCAGTGCTGCAGCAGCATCTTCATCCTTCGGGTTGACTGTATTAATATTCATCGCTTTCGCCATCGATAGCCGGTGCGTGTTGATTTCGGAGACCGTAACGTTAGCGCCTGCCTGCTGCGCCACCATGGCAATTAACATCCCGATGGGGCCACCGCCTATAACTAGCACATCTTCTCCCGCGACCACTCGACCACGACGCACATCATGGACGGCCACCGCAACAGGTTCAATCAATGCCGCGTGTTCGAGTGAGAGCGTAGTGGGCAGTTTATGCACCGTGTGCGCAGGTACGGACCACTGCTGCTGAAAGGCGCCGTTAGTATCCAGGCCCAGAAAGGTCAGCTTTTGGCATACATGTGGGAACCCGCGCTGGCAGGAGGGGCATTCACCACAGGCATCCAGAGGACGTACCACGACAGGCTCACCGACGGCAAATCCGTCAACGCCTTTACCCAGAGCACTGACCGTCCCGGACATCTCATGGCCAATAACGCGATGATTACCGATGCGTTGATCCATATGCCCGAGATAAACATGCAGGTCGGTACCGCATATGCCGCAGTAAGCCACATCGATCTGGATCTCTCCGAAACCCGGTGGTTCAGACTCAACCGTTTCGAGTGAGAACTGCTTGTTGCCGGTATAGAAGGCGGCGTTGAGACTCATGATTAATTCCTGAAAGTTGTTTGAAGAAAAGGTTGGAGTTTTTCCCAGTCGAACTGTACACCGACACCTGGCGTATCAGGAGCGATCGCCAGATGTTGTTCAACGACAAGGGGGCGATGTGTGTACTGATCAATCGGGAAGGAATGCACTTCGATCAATCCAGCATTGGGTTGGGCCGATACCAGGCTGACGTGGAGCTCTTGCATGCCATGGCTACACACAGGAATGCCGTGCTCTGCAGCCATGTGAGCGGCTTGCAACCAACCACTGATACCGCAACAGTTAGACGCATCGGGCTGTAGATAGGACAGCCGCGCCTGATCAAGTGCGTGTCGGAATTCATGATGTGTGTGAAGATTTTCACCCATCGCCAACGGCATATCGGTGTACTCAGCGATAAAGCGGAAGCCATCCAGATTATCTGGCTCAATAGGCTCCTCGAACCAGGTCAGATCAAACGGCTTGAAGGCCTTGGCCGCCACCACGGCCTGCTCGACACTCATCGAATAGTTTGCATCGACCATAAAACGAATATCTGGACCGATCAGTTCACGCACAGCTTCCACGCGCTCAACGTCTACGACCAGATCTGGTTGACCGACCTTGATCTTCACAGCGTTGAAACCGTTATCAAGATACCCCTGTATATTGGACAGCAGCTCTTCTAGCGACAGATTCAGATCTATGCCACCACAGTAGGCTTGACAACGATCAGTGTGCCCACCCGCCATTTTCCATAGTGGCTCACCGCGGCGCTTACCCCTGATATCCCACAGGGCGATGTCGACGGCCGCTATAGCAAAGCTTGCGATGCCGCCACGCCCGACATAGTGCAGATGCCATTGCATGTGTTCATTCAATGACTCTACATCGGAGGGGTTCTGTCCGATCAACCAAGGAACCAGATCGTATTGAACCATCGCTGCGATAGCATGACCACCTTTCCCGCCAGTGTAGGTGTACCCGGTACCACTCTCACCAGTTTCCAGCTCCACCTTAACTGTCACCAGCTCGAAATGGGTATGGTCACCGTGCATTGCATCGCTCAATACCTGAGCCAACGGAATGCGGAATACCTGCGTTGTCAGACAGCGGATGGCTGCTGGTTGAATGTCTGTGTCTTTGGTAACAAGCATAGGGTGTTGAGGTTTCCAATATGTCTGCATAGAGTCTTGTGATTTATTCGGCAGGCACAATTTGCGTTGAACCATGCGGCAAACCAGATTTAAGACATCTTGGAGCATGCCGCTTCCCGCGTGCCGATCCAGAAAAAACCCTCTCGACAGGGTGTTGATTGTACGTTGCAGACTTACAGGAAGACAGGAGTGCTGCCTGTAGATAGTTCATCTTCCGCACAATGTAGTCAAATGCCATTCCGAATTGGCCATGCTAGCCGAACAGCTGTCAGATTCAAAATCATCGAAGATCATCCGAACAGTTTATCCGGTATACCGAGTATGTTTACATCGGCGTTGAACACGTTACCGGAATCGGGTGCCAAGGCGAGTGTGTCTGCGTCAAGTCCTGTTCGCGCACTAGTCACATACAGGGTCCGGCAATCAGCACCACCGAATGTACAGCTGGTGGGGCGTGGAACAGGCAAGTTGATGCGGCGCTCAATGTTCCCCAGCGGATCATACCTAATAATACAACTACCATCCCATTGTGCTGACCAGACGTAACCCTGTGCATCTACAGTCAGGCCATCAGGTACACCTTGATCGGCAGGACAGTTGGCAAATACGCGCTTGCGGCTGAGCTCACCTGTCGGCATGTCAATGTCATAAACGTATATGGTGTTCCGACCGCTGTCTGTGTGATAGAACGACTGGTTGTCCGGGCTCCATCCCAGACCATTGGAGATACACAGGTTCTGCTCCACAAGATGGCATTGCCCATCCGGATCCACTCGCCATAGTCGTCCGGCATTAATCTCTCCGCTCGTGGACAATGACCCAACCCAGAATCGCCCCAATGAGTCACACTTTCCATCGTTAAATCGATTGCCCGGTCTGTCATTCTCAGGATGTGCAAGAAGAACGCGTGCCCCCGTGGCGTCAACTCGATAAATGCCTGACTGCAATGCTGCCAGCACACCACCGGCACGACAGGGTATAACCGCCCCGACAGGTTCGTGAAGATACATGCAACGATAACCCGCACCTTGTGCGTCAACGGAGCAGACCGAACCAGCAACGATATCGACCCAATAGAGCCTGTCTTCGGTGGTAGACCAGTGCGGCCCCTCACCCAACTGGTTTGCGGCGCGATACAGAACGCTCACCTCAGAGTTAAGGTGAGCAGAATCGGAACTACTAAAATGTTCAGCCATTGAGATACCGCCTGCTAGTCGGTAGCGATTTGGGAGGGGGGTAAAGCATGATTACACTCTATCAGCAGTGTTGTCATTCAGGCCGGACAGAGATGCCGACATACCTTGATCGGCAAGCAGGTCAGTACCGGTAATCGAAGCTGATGCGTCTGACAGCAGGAAAACTGCGCAAGCTCCCACGTCGCTGACGCTGTTGTAGTGTCCGGTGGCATGCCATGAACGAAAAACTGAATCCAGCTGGGGGTTATCGTCAGTCAGGCGGGATACAGCCTCCGTGCGCGTCAATCCCGGACTTAGGGAATTCACCCGGATAGCATTCTTGCCCAGGCTCCAGGCCATGGCACGACTCATGGCGACGATGCCGGCTTTGGTGGCAGCGTACATCTCGTAACCTGCAGCTGAAGCCCTGGCATGGTTGGATGCAATTGTTACGATCGAGCCGCCGGTCTCAGCGCTTACCATGCGTCTGGCCACGGCTTGCGCTGTCAGGAATACACCACGTTGGTTGACTGTCCATAGTCGCTCCAGATCAGCTAGTTCAGCGCCAAGAAAATCTGGCGTCAAGGTCACACCCGCATTGGCCACCAAACCATCAATGCGACTGTGTCGCCTGGCCGCCGCATCAACCCAATTCTCGATCGCCCGCGGATCAGAAACGTCCAGCAACTGATAGTCAATGTGCTCATGGGATACGGCACTTGCCGTATCCTCAAGTGAACCAATGACCACAGTTGCACCAGCTGTTACACAAGCATCAGCAATGCCCTTACCGATACCGGCACCACCACCCGTAATCAGAATGATCTTGTCCTCAAGTGCTGGGCTCATTTTACAGCCCCTGCTGTTACGCCAGCAACGATTCGCCGTTGGAAAAACAGAAACAGCACGATCAGCGGTAGTGATCCCAGTACAGCAGCCGGAAACAGATCTTGCGGTGACACGGTGTGGTTTCCAATGAATCGATAGACGCTGATCATGACGGTGAACTTGTTCTCGTCTGTGAGTAGCAGTAAGGGATAAGTAAAGTCATTCCAGACCATCAGCATGACAAACAGCGATAATGTGGCAGTGGCAGGCCCCAACAACGGGCGAATGACATGCCAGAATATTTGAAAGTCAGAGCAATTGTCCAGACGAGCGGCCTCGTCAAGCTCAGTAGGGATACTCCTGATAAAGCTGGTATAAAAGAAAACGGCCAACGGCAGATTCAGTGCCGTGAAGGCGAGTACCAGTCCAATATAGGTATCCAGTAATCCTATTTCTCTGAAAATCACATAAATGGGTGTGATAGTGACAAAGTTGGGGGTAGAGAGTCCCAAGGCCACTATGAGAACGAGCGCACGTGACACGCGGTTGGTTCGACGCGCCAGCGGGTATGCAGCCAGCGCACCAATAAACGACACTAGCACTGTTACCGACAACGTGACACCGATTGAATTAAGCACACTGCGTCCGTAACTCATTTTGGACAGGGCGTTCTGATAGTTTCCGAAGAAGATGCTACCAGGCAGACCAAGCGGGTCGCTGGCAATCTCGGCACCCGTCTTGAATGACATGATTACCATAAAGGCAACGGGCAACAACATGAATCCTACCAGTGCGAGTACACCGAGTGAAAGCAGCCAAGTACCGACGCGGCTGGATTGACTGATGTGCGCGCTCATATAGCTTCCTCCCGGGCACGTAGAACTCGATTCTGTACGTAGGCCACGAGGATGACCAATATCAGCATGACGATTGACAGTGCACTGGCAAAACCAAACTTGTACTTTCCAAACAACGAATCGATGATGTGCAGACTCAGGGTGCGTGTAGCGCCATCGGGACCACCGCGCGTCATAATGAAAGGCAACTCGAACGTTTTTAGAGTGCCAATAGTTGAGAGCACAATATTGATGGTGAAGCTGGGAGCGAGCAGCGGCACTTCGATGTGCCGAAATCGTTGCCACGCGCTCGTTCCTTCCATACGTGCGGCTTCGTCAAGTTCCTGCGGTATCCCGGCGTAACCTGCCAGAAAGATAGCGGTTGTATAACCCACAAACATCCATATATGAGCGAAGGCCAGAGCGAACAGGGCGGTATCCGGATCACCTATCCAGTTATGTTGCAAGGATTCAAACCCGATGGACACTAGCAGAGCATTCAGACCTCCGTTAAAGGGAGAGTAGATGAACTGCCACACGTAACCGACTATCACGAAGGACATCATTGCCGGAAGGAACAGGGCTGCACGGCACAGACTCCTGATCCCATGAAGGCGATGGAGCAAGGCGGCGAAGAACAAGCCACAGGCTGTCTGTATGACCACAACGATAAGCGTAAACAGCAGGGTGACCTTGAGTGCATCAACATAACGAGACCGGGTAAATATTCGTTCATAGTTTTTCCAGCCAACGTCGTTGGCGATGCCGACGCCAGTGAAATCGGTGAAGCTCAATTTTGCCGTCAGCAGAATGGGGTAGATGAAAAACGTGCCTAGTACAACAATGGCTGGTAGCGTGAACAGATAAATTTTGTAGTGACGAAGGCTTCGCAAGTTGAAGTAGCGAGTCATGTTCATAGGCTTAAACCTGAAATTTAGATTACAGGAGAAATCTGCTGTCTGGCTGACGCTGATCTGAAACTGTCATGAGCAATGCAGGCGAACCATGACGATCCAGACCAGCGCCAGGAAGTAGTTTATTGGTCTTCGATGATTTCATCCCAGCGGGACAGAACGTCTTCAGGGTCTCTGTCCAGATTCAGCAAAAAGCCTGTCATGCTGTCAAAAATCTCTCCTTCCAGCGGCTTGGGCCAAGCTAGCACTCCGAATGGAAACATGAT
>ENA-ORXT01001489-ORXT01001489.1-marine-metagenome-genome-assembly--contig:-NODE-1489-length-31276-cov-10.952050_pt1 | contig 31276 bp, 22 predicted proteins | sample MGYA00237868_ERZ511482 | MGnify/ENA metagenome assembly ERZ511482 | reverse complement strand
TGATACCTGTGGTGAGTTTCCCAGAAGCCAATGTTACCGTATTTAAATGTGTATCAAAAGGTAGCCGAAACGTAATGGGCCTACGTAATTTAGTACGAAAAACACTAAAGCAAGAGGATTCTGTAAAATTTGCAGGACGTGTATTAAAAGATCGGAAATCTGGAGAGCCTGTTATCTATACAGAGAACTTCTTTCTTAAATTTAAAGACTACGTAACAAAAGCGATTTGTAAAGAATTGATTAAATCCCATGGTTTAAAAATAAGAGAAGTATTGGGCTTTGCAAAAAATGCTTATTTCGTAGTTGCCCCAAAAGGTACAGGCACAGATATATTTGATATATCTAAGATATTAATAAAGAAAAAAGAAGTAGAATACTGCCATCCAGAATTAGTTCGCAAGAAAAAACACAGAGCTATCAATTCAAATCAGTGGCATCTCAAACCAGCTACGTTTAATGGACATCTTATAGAACAACATGTACATGTAGAGGCAGCTTGGAAACAGAATAAAGGAGAGGGTATGGTAATCGCCGTCATTGATGATGGGGTAGATATAACACATGAAGAATTTAGTGAACCAGGTAAAATAGTAGCGCCTAGAGATACTGTTATCAATGTCAATGATGGAAGTCCTAAACGCTTTGAAGAAAATCATGGCACTGCCTGTGCAGGAGTCGCTTGTGCAAGCGGTAAATTTAAAGCCTCTGGGGTTGCTCCTAATGCTAAATTAATGCCCATTCGTGCAGGTGGCTTAGGCTCTCTTGCGGAAGCGAAAGCCTTTCAGTGGGCGGTAGAGAATGGCGCAGATATTATTTCTTGTAGTTGGGGTCCCGCTGATGGTCCATGGTGGGATACAGAAGATTCCTTGCATTTTCTTACTTGTGATTTACCAGATAGTACTCGTTTGGCGATTGATTATGCAGTGGATAAAGGGAGGGGCGGTAAAGGCTGTGTCATTTTATGGGCAGCTGGAAACGGCAATGAAACAGTCGATTTAGATGGCTATGCGAGTTATCACAAAGTAATTGCAGTAGCTGCTTCTAATGATAGAGGTACTCGTAGTTATTACAGTGATTATGGGAATGCTATTTGGTGTTGCTTTCCAAGTAGCGATGTACACGCTTCTTATATACCACATCCTCGTCCGCTAACGCCTGGCATTTGGACGACCGATAGAATGGGGCAAGTAGGGGATAACCCTGGGGGGTCAACGGATTATGGAGATAAAAAAGGAAATTATTATGCGCAATTTGGCGGTACGTCTAGTTCTTGTCCTGGTGTGGCAGGGGTCGTTGCGTTAATGCTTGCCGCTAACAAGGAATTAACGGCTTTGGAAGTGCGGGAAATAATCAAAAATTCTTGTGATAAAATAGATACAGAGCAAGGAAATTATGATGCGAATGGGCATAGTCTCTATTATGGTTATGGAAAAATAAATGCGGCTACGGCAGTAGATAATGCCTTGAAGGCGCTGGAGAAAGAAACGATAGCGTACACGGTGAAAGGGGTAGCACTGTTTTCTAAAGACGAAAATGTTGTTATTGAAAATGGTCTGATTGTTCAAGAATTGAGCCCTAAGAGTCGTTTTTGTGGTTTTGAGTTAGACATTCTGCCATTTACTCCGAATTTAAATATTCGTTATAAAACGATTATTAATAAAAAAGGTGCTTCTAAGTGGGCTACTGCTGGAGAATATAGTGGAACAAGGGATCGTCGCCGAAAGTTAATAGGATTTGCCATTGAACTAACGGGTACATTAGCAGAAAAATATACGGTTCATTATGAGGCAAAATTGAGCGGTAAGAAAAAAGTAGTTACTGCCAAAAATGGGGAGATTTGTGGTACTGATAAGGATGGGGGTAAGGCAATTGAGAACTTTAGAATATGGATAGAAGAAAAGTAGCAGGAAGTAGTATTTTATAAGGTCAAAAATATTTGAATGCCAACAATACACACTATAGATTCTATTAAAATATTGCTATATTTTGATGACCACTTACCTCCTCATTTCCATGCAATCTATAATGAGTATGAAGAGTTGATTGAAATTAGAACTTTGGAAACCTATCGTGGGGAATTGCCGAATAAGCAAAGAAAAAAAGTAATAGAATGGGCAGAGAGACATCAAGATTTCTTACTGGAGAAGTGGAATGAGTTTAATCCTGCTAAATAAAAAGTATGAAAGGAAGAAGTATAAGAAAGATACTAAAAATAAATAGTGTAGTTAAATATAAGGTCTCCTGTCTGTTTGATAACGGGGAATCCCGAATTATAGACTTTGAGCGTTTTTTTAAAAGTAGGCACAATTATTCAAAGAAGCATCCTTCTTATAAATTAATTAAAGATATTAAAGAATTTAGTCAAATCGAAGTAATAGGCAATACAATTGGATGGAAAAATACGGGTATTTATTCTAAAGATATAGAAGGTAAAGAGGTGTTTTATTGGTATGAAATAGATCCTATAGTCTTGTTTGAAAATAGCGAGATTGATGAATCAAGGATATTAAAGATTGGAAAAATAATAAAAGAAGCGAGAGAAGAAGTAGGGATGCCGCAGGCTGTATTAGCTAAAAGAATTGGTAGGAGTCAAGGTTATATATCAAGATTAGAGAATAATAAAGAGCATATAACAATCTTGACATTAAAAAAAATAATCGAAGCAGGTTTGGGAAATAAATTGAAAGAAAATTCTATTAATTCTGTTATTCAGTTTTTAGAAAATTGAAAATTCGATTGAAGATAATTCAAGTTTAAAGTCAAGAACTATTCTTTTATTTGCTACTGCTGATTATTATTATGACTACGAGTTTCCCTATTGATTGCAGTAACTTCAATCTCTAATTTTATTCGTTCATCATGCAACTGCGCCCCAACAGCGGTTAAGGTAGGTCTAATAGAGCCAAAGTGTTTTTTAAAAATAGGTTTACATTCATTGAAGACGGTTGGATTATCAAAATAAAAGGTCGTTTTAACAACATCTTCAAGGCTTGCACCTGCTTTTTCTAAAGCGATTTTAATATTTAAAATCGTCTGTTCACATTGCTCTTGAACATTTTCTGAAATGGAAGAGGTCTCATAATTAAAACCTGTACAGCCAGAGAGAAATATAAAATCTCCAACTACGACTGCTCTAGAATATCCAATTTCCTGCTCAAAAATAGAACCTGAACTAATTAGCTTTTTTTTCATGAATTTTGTGTTGAGGGTATATGAAAATTGATCAAGTTCAAGTTCAAACTCAAGTTCAACCCGAAGCTGACCGAGAATAGTAAAAATGTGCCAGATTTTAAAAATCTGGCACATTTAAGTTCCACGAGTTTACGGTCAGTCTGCAACGCAACGTTAGGCAACGTCACGGGTTGAACTTGAACTTGAATTTCTACCGCATAATCGCTATATCCCCCCGAATCATTTCAGTTGTACCGTCTTTAAAAAGAATTTCTGCTGCATAGATGTAAATACCTGAAGGCGCATCTCGACCATTCCTTTCTTTGCCATCCCAACCACCTTCAAAATTATAGACAGCAGGTAAACCAGTTCGTTCATAAAGTAAAGCCCCCCATCTGTTAAAGACTCGGAGGGATCTCACTTCTGCTACTTGTCCACCACCATACAAGCCGAAAGTATCATTAATACCATCATTATTAGGAGAAAAAGAAGTCGGGGCAAAAATCGTTTTATCATTCAATACACTCAACAGTAATTCATCGGTAGCGGTGCAACCGTTTTCATTCGTTACAGTAATGACATAGCGAGCAGTTTCTGTTGGCTTCGTAAGTGGATTTAGACAATCTTCACAAGAGATAAGCGTGCTAGATTGCCAACTTATTTCCACTAGGTCTTGGTTAACTATAGGGTCTAGTAGCAGACTATCTCCTAAATTGATTTCTTTTGGCGTATCCCGAAAAGACACGTTTAATTCCTCAGGCTCTATAAGTTCTACTACTTCTGAGTATTCGCACCCAGCTCTGTCCGTAACATTTATTGTATAAATATTAGCTTCCAAATTGCCATATAAACCTGCATCAGAAGGGGGGGTATTGCCTAAAGCATACATATATGGACTAGTACCACCAGATACGTTTCTGACAATAATGCTACCATTGGTATCACCAAAACAACGGGGATTTCTAAGTGCTATTTCTGGAGTAATAGGCGTAGGTCCCTCTACTTGTAAAGTGCCTACTACTTCACATTCATTTGCATCCGTCATACTTACACTTACCATACCCGCAGATACATTACCCAATTGAGTATCCGTACTACCATCATCCCAAACGAAAGTGTAAGGTGCTTCTCCATTGTTGGCTATAACCTCCACAATACCATCGCTTTCTCCTGCACAACTAATGTCTTGTGCAAGCACAATTGTTGCGGTTATATCTGCGGTACAGTCGCATTTGCCAAAATCAGCTACAATAATCATTTCGCAATTATTGGCATCTGTTACTTCAAAACTGTAATTACTTTCGTGCATTTGCGGAGCACTAGTAAATTGATTTCCTGTTATATTGGCAGCGCTACCATCTACTAAATAGGCAGTAGAGTCGCCTCCTATAATATCAAAAGAGATAGTATATTCTCTTCCTGCGTCATCACAAGTTAAAGTTACATTTTGGGTCGTTAAGGCAGGGGCAAGAGATAAGGTAGTGCTTGCATCACTACCGCTTTGACAATTATCAATATTACTCCAATTAATAGCTTCTACAGTATAAGTAGTTGTCTCTGAAGCCTGTACTTGCACCGTATGCCCATTCAAAATATTATCTAAGGTGATAGCCGTTGTTCCATCTGTGTAGCGAACATTATAAGGACCATCTCCATTCATATTAAATTGCAAATTAACCATTTCGTCTTCACAAGCACTTTCTTTAGCGAGTGTTAGATTGACCTCTGGTAAGGCGAAAAACTGAACGGGGGTTCCCCTAGAAATGCTTAGACAAGGATTATTCACTGGGTCTACTATGGGTAAGCCAACTGCATCTATTTTTGTAATAACAGAAGAAATATAATAAGTTGTGCCTAGTACCAAATTATTCGTATAAGGAAATATAGGTACATCATCCGTTACGCCAAGAATGCTTCCTAGTTCCTCCGTATCTGAATCGTGTAACACATAAAATTGTTGATCATTATCCGATAGGGTTCCCGCTTCTACTATAGTAGCTTCTACTGTACCTTCCTCACAGATCATCATCAGTGTCTGATCCATCTCTGCCGCTTCCGTTTCGCAGACACAAATCCAGCCACCACCAGTGATATAAGGCTCACAACCATTTAGGTCAGATATAGTAAAGCTATATTGTTCATCAATAGGAATCGGGTCACTAACAAATGTTCTATTAGTAATATTTCCAGTGTTTCCTTCTATAGATAAACTATTCAAATCGCCACTTATAATATTAAAAGATACGGTATAGCTTGATTGTAAATCATTACAAACAATTGCTAAGGTATCAATTTGTACCCGTTCTATTACTGTAAAAGTGGATGCCCCGCCAAGTGGACCAGAATCACAACCATTTGCATCTTGTGCTGATTCTAAGGAATAAGTTGTTGTTGTTGTCGGAGCAATCGGATGTTCAAAACTAGTACTTGGTATAGTTAATTCAAACATATCAGTACCATCCGAATAGGTGACTGTAAAAGGAGCAATACCGCTCAATTGAAACAATAAGTTTGTATTCATGGTATCTCCTTGACATATCTCTCTATCTCCACTTACCAATTGAACCGTCATACGTTCCATATTCTGGATAATTAACGCTGTCAAACCAAATTCATTATTATTAGCACTACCTCTAGCCCATAGTGTAGTAGGATCGCAGTAAAGTAAGTTCATTAGGGCATTCTCTGGTAAACCCTCTTCTGCCAAATCTTGGGTAGGATAAAAAGAAAAAGTTAAATTAGGATAGGCCGCATCTAAATCTATATCGGTGAAGGTTTGCAGATCAATACATTCTCCCGTACAAGGCAAACCAAGTGGGTCGATAGTTAAAGGAATCGTAGCTCTACTTTCCGCTTCTACACCAAATGGTACGATAACTGGACAATTACCTACAAAACCTCTTATCCAATAAGTTTTTATTTCTGTTACGATAGGGGAAGCTAGGGTAGGGGTTCCCGCAACAGCAGCTAAACTATCGTCATAAAAAGTTAAACCTGTCAGAAATTCTACTGCATCCAAATCTAATATCTGTACATTTCGCAAATCATACTCCCCATCATCTAAGCGGTCATTGCCAGGTGGCTGGATATTGGGTATCGTCAAGCTAATATTCACAGAGGTCACATCCGAACAACCTGTGGTATTTTCCCCACGTATCCAGTAATCACCAGTAGCAGTCACAATTTCGGCGATTTCATTTGTTTGACCCAATGCATCTGCAAAATTTCTAAAGTAGCTAGGGGTTAAAGGTATACCATTAGCCTCATTTATGGTGATACTAGATAAATCAAAACTACTGCCGCATTCATTAATGTCATCTATGAGAACTATCGTAGGGTCCGCAGAGCTAATCTCAACAGCAAGGGTGTCAAAACAACCAATTATATTTTCTCCTCTTATCCATATTGTAGTAGGTATGGCAACGGTATTAAGCAATAAGATTCCTTCATTATTGACTGCATCTACTGCACTTTGATGATAGGAATAAGTAAGGATTTCATTATTTTCGGCTTGAAAATTTATATTACTTAAATCATAACTATCTCCACAATCCACAATAGCAGACACAGCTTGTATAATAGGTTCACTTATACTTATATCAATGGGTATTACATCGAAACAACCTCCACTTATCTCTCCTCTTGCCCAAACTTCTTGATCGTTGGTAATTATTTTTGAATTAAGTGGGTTTATATTATCTCTTGCGTCTAATTCACTTGCATAAAAAGTAATATCTGGAGCTGGAATTGGCGTACCATCAGTCGTTTGTAAACTAATACTTGATAGATTAAATTCTCTACAACCGGGTTGTTCGGCTATTGGCTCAATAATAGGGGTAACATCTACTAAATCAAAAGAAATGGAATCTTTACAACCATCTGCTGTAACTGCTTTTATCCAATAAGTGCCGGCACTTGGTGCTTCTGTGATGAAGTTAATTTCGCCAATAGCATCTGCTTCTGAGGCGAAAAACCGTACTTCTAAATTAGTAGGAATTTGATCTTGAAAACCATTCAATTCTACAACGTTAACGTTATTTAGATCATAAGGGATATCACAAATAGGTATTGGAGCAATTGGGGCAAGTTCAGGTATAATAGGACTAGTCGATATTTGTATTGGTTTAGCAGTACATATATCTGTGATTTTGGTTACCCAGTATTCTCCTCTGGTATTAATAGCTGTAGAGTCTAATTCGTTTTGAAGGCCAATAGCATCTATTTCTGTAGCGAAGAGGGCTAAACGACCAGCTATATTTTCTTCATCCGTAACATAATCCGATATGCTTAGCTCATTACAAGGGGCAGGCATGGGATTATCCGCCCTTAAAATTGGCGAAATTCCTACGGTAATATCCCAACAAAGCGTCTCTTGTATCGGACAAGTAATCGTTACACAGACTTGACCAGACATATTATCGTAATCTACCGTAATTTCATTACCTGTTCCAGTGATGGTAGCACCTGGAGGTGCAGTCCAAATATAATCCGCATCTGTAATTTCTGTTACTCGAAATAGGTCATTTCCTGCAAAGGCACAACGAGGTATAATAGTCGTTGTGTTATTTGGAACAATAGGTCTTAACTCTGGAGTGGACTGAGTTGGTCCAAGAACAGCCGTTCCTCCAAATTCCATAGTAAATCCAAGATCTAGATAATCACAAGGATCAAAACCTAGGGCACCCGCAAAATCAAGAGGATCGGGATTTTTATGGTCTACTAAAACATAATAATTTTTATTCTCTTTTAATTCAATAGCTTCCCAAATTTCAGGTAATTTAGTAGGATCTATAATGATTCCATAGTCTGCTAATGGATTATTTGCCAAACCTGTCGGAATATAATTGATAGGCTCTCCGTAATTAGGGGCTGTAGGATCATCTAGATTGAGGCAGGCTTGTGGGCCTAATGCACCACAAAAAACAGCTTCTGTACAAGGATCAGAAGGACAACCACCTTCTAAAACTAAGAAATCGAAATTCCCACCTAGTCTACCACCTACACTATCGGGCGTAATAATCATTTCAAAAGAGCCAGCTTCCAAAACACTAAATGAAAACCAGTAAGATTTACCCTCTGGTTCTCCGTAGGGCAAGATTTGATTGGGATCAACTGTTCCTGATAATAAATCAAAGTCAAATGGTCTTAAACAAGCTACGTTCGTTACATTATCATCTATTCCAGGTCCTGTTAAGGGGTCGATTTTCATCGGAGGTATATCGCTTATCGGCATTGCTTGGCCCACTAAATCTTTTGCAATAGGGCAATCCTCATTTTGCCCATACACCTCTAAACAACAAGTAAAAACTAATAAAAAAAGCAAGTAGAATTTCTGTATCATCGTAGTATCAATTGAATGTATTTTCTCGTAGCGAAAAGTTAAGTTTAGAAAGAATTAGTATTTCCCAGATAAATAGACTGTTTAGGAACTACTTTTGCAAAGTAATAAATATAGGGAACGCTAAAAAGTGTATATTAAATATGTTTAGTAACGATGAAAAAATAAATTCGCATTTTTGAAATGAGTATTTTTTGTATGATTTGAAAAATCATAGAAAAAATGGTCAATTCAAAAATCCAAAAGCGGATTTATTTTTTCATCAATACTTCATCTATATTTAATATGGATATTTTATGATCTTTTGTGGTAATGGATTTGTAACTGTAAGGTATATCTTAATTCTAGCAATTTGTTACAAATTAAGTAAAAAAGAACTGATGGGTATACTGCGAAATCGAAGATTGCTTATAGACAATGTTTCCTACAAAACTACTAGAATTTAAACGATAATAGAGAAGAAGTGCTAAGAAAAGTTTATAGAACCTTCTTTTGTAACTATTACGACTATTTTATTTGGCCTTTAGCCATTGGTTTTTTAGTCTTTAGATATTGGTCTTTTAGTCTTTAGTGCGCTTATGCTTGGTAGTAGGAATTAGATAAATACTTTCTTTACACTTGAATAAACTGTACTTTAGCCATTGGTCTTTAGTCTTTGGTACGCTAATTCCTACTACCAAGCATAAGCGTACCAAAGACTAAAGACCAATGGCTAAAGACCAGCTAAGACTATTTTGAGAAAATTACACACGATTATAAACTAAATTTTTTGTACACCCAGCATAAAAAACTAGCATCATCTATTTATAGGAATCTATTCTTTCTGATAGGGTTGATTTTTATTGCCTTACCTTTTTCTTATAGTCAAATACCAGCTAATAATAATAGTTCCTTTGCCTACATTGTACAAGATATTGACCAACGTTTGGGGCAAGGAGATAAAATGGCTTTTAGAGATTTGGCGAATATCTGGCAACAAAGACCAAATGATAAAGGATTTGCAGATATGGCGCGGCGATATTTGTTGGTAGATTCCTTATCTTTCGATTGGTCGGCGGATGCTTTACCGCAGCAATTGCTTGCTTTTTATTATGAGCAGGCAGATTCTTTGATTTTCTCAGATTTCTTGAAAATTTATTATCTTCAGCCAATAGAAGAACGAAGTATCAAAACGAAATTAATAGAGCAACAGCCTCTACAACGTGCCCTACATTTTACTAGAATACTAAAGGAAAATATTAATTATGCCTTGGATAAGAAAAAGGGGAACTTGCTACAAGAATCTTTGATACAATTAGCGCAAGTAGGTACTGTATCTAGTAGAGAGTTGTTGAAAGAGGTAGCAAAAGATAAGCGGTTAAGACGCATCCAACCCATAGCAAAAAGGCAAGAAATTATCTCTTCTGTTTTATCTAATCTACCAGACTCCACGGCTTTAAAGGCATTATTCTTACTTATTAAGGATAAACAAATTTCTTTTACTTATTGTCGCAATAAATTTGCTGAAATTACTAATCATTATTGTACCGCTACCAACCTAAAAGAATTGAGTGTGCAGGAGGTCTCTTTACAAAAAGAATTTAAAAGAGATTTTAAGGCTATCCGACAAGCAGGGTATCAAAAGTCGCTAAAAAGTAGGGCACTCTTTTTTGAAGAGGATGCAGATTACTTCGCATGGATATTGGCGACTACCCCCAAAGATACGCTACCTTGGATTAAAGAAAATGCGCTGGTAGATATGTTAAAAACAAAGCAGCCTCAAGTATTATTCTATTTGGCAGGACTTCAGTTTCAACAATGGCGAGCAGGCAAGAAGGACCGAAAATACTTGAATTTACTCAATAAAATGGCGGATATACGGCTGCAAGTGGAAGATGGAAATGGACAGATGGTTACCGTATTTGAAGACGAGACGGCACAACTAAATTTCCTTATCTATTGGGCCAAGCATTTTAAAGACTATGAGTGGGAAGAGCGTGGCCCCGGATATTTTACGAATATTTTACACAAATCGGAAATTATAGAGTCTTACGAAAAATATTTTAGACGGCTTAATTCTCCTAATGATTCGGCGGCTTTAGAAGCTTTTCTGATTTTAACGGAAGGCGTACCAATGGAGGTAAATCGTTTAATGAAAAAGTATCGTTCTCTATTACGCTCTTACAATGCTACTTTACCGCCTTTGAAATTTAATGTGATAGAAAACATTAGTTATTTAACAGACTTTTGTAATAAACAAGGATACATTTATAAGCCTACGCCTGCTATAGAGGCACAATTAATAGCCTTAGGAAAGCGGCTCAAGCCTAAAAATAGATTACAAATAGAAAATGATTTAATAGCCCATTTAAAATTAGAAGAGTTAACCGCTTTAGAATATTGGGCATCTATTCATGCGCAAAAAATAGAACTCAACTACTCTGTAGGTCGAATATTAGACCGACTATATACTAAGTATTGGGAGCGTATTACTTCAGAAGAAGAACAATTCCGATTTTTTTTATTGAAGAGTATTGTTTTTAGAAAATTAACAAGTTTTGGAATAGGGCGGTTGTATCATAAAAAAGGAGAAGGAGAAGAGCAGGTAAGAAAACTATTACAAGAAATTGAACTAGTAGAAAGAAATGAATTAATAAAAGAAGCGATTGAATTTTGGCAGAAGGGAGAGACAGAAGATATGAAAGGGATTAGTGTACAAGAACTATTAGTCGATCCAGAATCTTTTGATAAGGAGAAGATTAATAAATTACCTAAATTTTCTCAGAAGGAATTAGCCTCGTTTTTCTTTACCTTGAAGGGCGTAAGAAACAGAAAAGCTTTAAAAAAGATGGAAAGGTATCTCAGTACCTATGCTTCTACAGAAATGGTTCCTGAATTATTTGGTACACCAAAAGAACATTGGGAATCTAATGCTTCTGCTGCAAAAGTCATTGTAAAAATTTTAGAATCTATATATGGCTATTCTTTCTCCAAAAACTATGAAACGTCACTAGAACAATGGTACGCCTTGTGGGAGTCTAGTGAAACACCCTATCAGGAATGGGGAAAGCGACTTTTTTACTTGCAGTTGGAGGAATTAAAAAGTCAAGAAAAACTGCGAATTAGTGATATAAATAGCGTAACCCGCTCTTCGAATTATTTGCCTAGCCATAGAGATATATGTTTAGAAGCATTAAAAAAAATAGAGAAAACTAGAAGCATTAGTCAATTGAGTATAGAACCACTCCTTTCAGTGGATAAGGAATTGCATTATTTGGAAGATATTACTTTTTCTTATCGAAATTTGGATAATTTATCCAAGATACTTGTCATTGATAAGCCCCTAAAATTATTGGATTATATGCTCAGACAGATGCAAGCATACACCATTGATGAAAGAGGTTTTTTATTGAATAATTTACTACGCCAAGATTGGTTGTTTCAATTAATTAATAGAGAGGATTTTCCCAATATAATTAAGCAAAAGTTGTCTGCCTATCTGGAAGACTATCTAAATGAAAGCGAATACTTAACAGAATTTGAAGAACAAGCTACCCAATTAAATTTATTGCTATTACAGCATAATGAAGATAGCATACAAAAGAAATTATTGGTGCTTAATGATGCTAATTTAGAAAATAAAGTGAAAGAAAAATGGCTAAATATTATCTTTGCAGATATTAAATTTGAGGAGATTAAAACAATTTTTCCTTCTTTGTCCGTGCTACAATCATTTGAAGAGGAAGCTGTTTTTAAATTTATCTATAAGGACTTTGGATTGCCTATCTTTGATTTAGCAAGTAAAGAACAAACGGACTTACTAGAAAAACGCTTGAAGACTTTGTCAGAACGGAAGGTATATCAAAAATATCTAACAGAGTTTGGAATAGATTTTAAACAAAAGAATAGTAAGTTAGATTTTCAAAAAATATACGATATTTTAAAGTATGATTTGGTTATTCCTTTTATTGGAGAAGGGGGACAGTATCGAGACTACTACGTTTATGCTATTATTAAATTATTAGAATTGCATTTTAAGACTAGCCTAGGTTTTTCAGACAAATTAAACGATTATCAGACTTTTTTTCAATTTAATAGTTTTGCTCGTGTGAAAGCTTGGAAAAAATATTTACTAGACCATAAGTATGTAAAACGAAAATCTAATAATGTTCCTTCTTTTAATGAAGGCTTTTAGGTTACTTTCTAAGATTTTAAAAATCTGGCACATTTAATCTTTTACACAAGCCCTTAGGTTTTCGTATTCTTGTATTTCATTAGAGATTGCTATCTGAATTTCATTTGAGTGTGTACCAAAACAGTGCTTGTTTTTGTTCGTTATTGGGAGGTAATGGGGGTATCAATAGAAATTTCCCATTATCTCCCAATAACGAACCAAAAAATAACTACCGCTCTGTTATACATTCATTTCATTTCAGTGAAACGTAAGTTTAATAGTGCAAAAAAAAATTATTAAAAATAAACTTGTTTTAAGAGTGTTTTCTTTGATTATTTTAGATTTTTGTGTTGATTTTGTATAATAAACCGTTTTTTATACTAAAATTAGACTAGCTAAATTATCTCCAACTTAATGTCAAGATTATTAATAGTTTCCAATCGTTTACCAATTACTATCGATAAAAATCAGGATAAGCTAAATTATAGTCCAAGTGCTGGAGGTTTGGCCACTGGCTTGGATTCTTTGGAGAATGCAATGGAACGTTTGTGGTTTGGTTGGGTAGGCATGGCAATTGAAGAGGATTGGGAAAAAGCAGCCATAGAAAAAGATCTATATAAAGATAACTTGATTCCTGTATTTTTAAGCCAAGAAGATATTGAGTTATTTTATGAAGGCTTTAGCAACAAAGTTATATGGCCTCATTTCCATTATTTCACACAATATACTACCTATGAAGATAGCTATTGGGAGGCCTTCCAACGAGTAAACGAATTATTTGCCGAGGTAATTATTAAACAAGCTATTCCGGGCGATACAATTTGGATACATGATTATCATTTGTTACTCTTACCCGCTTTGATTCGGAAGCAATTGCCTGATGTGTCGATAGGTTTTTTCTTACATATCCCTTTTCCTTCTTATGAAGTATTTAGGATATTGCCTTGGCGGAAAGCCCTATTAACGGGGGTTTTAGGGGCAGATGTAATTGGTTTTCATACTTATGGCTATATGCGACATTTTTTAAGTGCGGTCTATCGGATTATAGGTTTTGAGAATAATTTTGGAAAATTAATAGTAGATGGTAGAGCGGTGAACGTAGATGTGTTTCCAATGGGGATTGATTATTGGAAATATGCCACGCATGAAATTATTCTGAGTGGAAAGGATCATTCTTTTCAAATAGGGCGATTAGCTAAGAAACATAAATTAATTCTTTCCATCGATCGATTAGACTATACCAAAGGCATTCCTCAACGTATTTTAGCATTCGAGCAATTTCTTGATGAATATCCAGAATATCAGGGTAAGGTAATCTTGTTTTTAATTGTTGTTCCTTCCAGAGAGAATGTGGACCAATATCAGGAATTAAAAGAAGAAGTGGAACGCTTGGTAGGGCGCATTAACGGTGCTTATGGTACTTTTGACTGGTTTCCGATTCGGTACCACCATCGTTCTTTAACTTTTTCGGAATTATCGGCTTTGTACAGGGAATCACACATTGGATTAATTACCCCCTTACGAGATGGAATGAACTTGATTGCGAAAGAGTTTGTAGCAAGTAAAGAGACTAATAGTAAAGGCGTATTGATTTTGAGTGAAATGACGGGCGCATCTAATGAAATGACAGATGCTTTAATCATTAATCCTCAAGATAGCAATGCGATTGTCTATGCTTTAAAGCAAGCTTTAGAAATGAATGAAGGAGAACAAAGTTGGCGGTTGAGGAAAATGCAAGCGCAGCTTAAAAAATATGATGTAAAATATTGGGCTAACTCCTTTCTAAAAGAATTAACAAAACTGACAGATCCAACTAACAATAAAAAAGAAGTACAATTGAATAAAGCTTCCGTAAAAGAATTAATTGATGCTTATAAGCAGGCGAGTAAGCGTCTAATCGTATTGGATTATGACGGTACACTGATGAATTTTCATGTAGATCCCCAAGCAGTCATGCCAGATGAGGAGCTATTGATTTTACTATCTTCCTTGTGTCTAGATGATAAAAACAAAGTGGTTATTAATACAGGTCGGGATAAAACGACCATTAATAAATGGTTGGGACATTTATCTATGGATTTTGCTGCAGAACATGGGGTATGGATTAAAAAAGACGATAATTGGGTACAAAATCCTGGTTTAAGAAGTGAATGGAAAAAGGAAGTTTTACCAGTGTTAGAACAACTAGTAGAACGTACGCCCGGTTCTTTTATAGAAGAAAAAGATTTTTCTTTGGCTTGGCATTATCGTAGGGTAGACAAAAATTTAGGGGCTAAGCGGGTAAGAGAATCCAAAGATGTATTAGCCTATTTAATCGCTAATTTAGATTTACAAATCTTAGATGGTAATAAAGTAGTCGAGGTGAAAAATACAGGGGTAAGTAAAGGACAGGCTACTTTAGAATGGCTTAACTTAGAAGATTGGGATTTTATCCTAGCTATTGGGGATGATCATACGGACGAAGACATCTTTAAAGTCCTATCGCCAAATGCCTATTCTGTAAAGGTGGGCGAACAGCCTTCTATCGCTAATTATCGGATTCGTACGGTGGAGCAAGTAAGGGAATTGCTGGGTTTGCTGTTAGGTAAGGAAGAGGTTTAGGAAGTTCAAATTCAAGTGTCAAGTTCAAAGTAGGACGTGTACTAGACGTGAAAACCCCCGCATTTCATCCAAACCCCCGCATTTCATACGGGGTTACTCGTGTTCAACTACTCCGTAGTTAATAGTATCCAATTTGAGTTTTAACTTGTATACTCCTAACTACGGAGTAGTTGAACACGAGTAACCCCGTATGAAATGCGGGGGTTTTCACATCTAGTTAATCAATCACATGATCCCCACTAATATACCGATGGGTATCATCGAAAGCACTGATAATATTTTCGTTACGCTCATCTTTTTCAACCAAGCCATCTCTTAAGCTAATGATGCGGTGTGCGTGTTGAGCAATATCTGGTTCATGCGTAACGACGATAATTGTATTGCCAGCTTGATGCAGTTTCTCAAAAATTTCCATAATTTCAATAGATGTTTTCGTATCGAGATTTCCAGTCGGTTCATCGGCCAAAATAATAGCTGGGTTATTGACCAAGGCTCTAGCAATAGCGACCCTTTGTCGTTGTCCACCAGATAATTCATTGGGTTTATGATCCATTCTATCTCCTAAACCAACGGCTTCTAGTGATTTTGCGGCTTTTTCTGAGCGAATAGATTTACTATATCCTGCATATACTAGTGGAAGCGCAACATTATCTAAAGACGTAAGGCGGGGTAGCAAATTAAAGGTTTGAAAAACAAAACCAATTTCTTTATTACGTGCTTCTGCCAAGTCTCCATCATCCATAGAACTGACATTAGTTCCGTTCAATATATAATCTCCATCAGTAGGTGTATCCAAGCAACCTAGTAAATTCATTAAAGTAGATTTACCAGAACCTGAAGGACCCATTAAAGCGACGTATTCGTTCTTTTTAATATCAAGGGTAATATCCTTTAGTGCATGCACTTTTTGGGTTCCCATAATATAGGTCTTCCTTAAGGATTTAATGGAGATAATTGGATTCATTGTTATATTTTTAAAAAAGAAGTCAGAGGTCAGACCGAAAAATAAATTTTTCTGTCAGAAGTCAGACTTATGACGTGTTCTCACACGCTCATTTACGTCTAGGAACACGTCATAAGTCTGACTTCTGACAGAAAAATTTATTTTTCGGTCTGACTTCTGACTTCTTTTTCTACAGATCAATCACTTTGGCTACTTTAAAATAAGGATCTTTCCGATCGGGCGCATTAGAAAGGGCCGCTTCTCTACTGACCTGGTTTTTTACTTCATCTTCTCGCAAAACATTCACTTCTTCCGAAATATAGACCAATGGTTCTACCTCAGATAAGTCTAATTCTTGTAATTTCTCAACCATCCCTAAAATATTATTTAGGTCTTTTTGGATTTGCTGTCGTTCTGTATCAGAAAGCTGTAAACGAGATAGCTTTTCGAGTTTCAAAATTAACTTTTTATCTATTTGCATAAGAATATATTAGATGATGAGCCTATTTTTATGGATGAATGGGAATGTATAGCTAGGACAAGGCTTCAAAAAAGCCTGTTTTTCTATTTTTTTTCACGTTATCCCAATTGTAATATCGACCATTCATAGCAATATAGACACCAGATGGCAGCGTTTGAGCAAAGGCTAAAGCACTTCCCAAGTTAAAAAAACCATCAGAAGAATGACCAAAAGCATAAGGTATCATAGCCCCCATTACTATAATAGTTTTCCCTCTTATTTTTTCTTTGGCTAAGTAGCTTGCGGTTTTAACCATCGTATCTGTACCATGCGTAATAACAATTTCTTTAGCTATCGTTCGCTTACAATTATGAGCAATAATAGCCCTATCTGCCTCTGTCATCTCTAAGCTATCAACCATCATGAGGGTTTTGATATCTAGATCTACTGTACATCTTCCCCTTTCAAACATTTCGCTTAAATGCGTGTCTTTAAAGAATAATTGTCCCGTAATGAAATCATATTCTTTATCAAAAGTACCTCCTGTTACGAATATTTGAATCATACTTTTTTTTAATTGAGAATGGAGAAATGAGAAATGAGAATTCGCTAGATGTTAATTAGACATTAATTAGGCAATATACACCTAATACTTGTTGAACATCTAATTAACATCTAGCGAATTCTCCATTCTCCATTCTCAATTCAACTTAATCCTTATGCAAGCTAGCATTTAGCTCAATTATATTATGATTAGGTCTACAGGTTAATTTGCCAGTCAAAGAATCTTGTATAAGTAAGAGATTATCTTTTCCATTTAATTCAATACCCTTTACTACATTTGCTCCCTCTGCTACCACCGTACCATTTATATCAACGGGCTGTTTATGCTCATTAAACAAAGAAACCTTTGAACCAGCGGTGACATAGACCCCAGCGGCTATTGTACAACCATCTCCCAAAGAAATACCCGTACCTGCATTTGCACCTAATAGACATTTTTTACCAATAGAAATAACGTTTTTATTTCCACCAGAAAGCGTACCCATGATAGAAGCACCCCCACCAATATCTGATTGGTCATCAACGATAACGCCTGCAGAGATACGACCTTCCACCATTGCTTTGCCTAAAGTACCCGCATTAAAATTAACGAAGCCAGCAGGCATAACGGTAGTGCCTGGACTTAAATGCGCACCCAACCTAACCTTTGGTCCCATTACTACCCGTACGCCATTTGGTACATGGTAATTCACCATATAAGGGAATTTGTCTACATGCGTCACACTTAGTGTTTCGCCTTTAAACGTGGCCTTAATACGCTCTTCTGCTAAATCTTCTGGTAAAATGGGGCCTTTATTAGTCCAAGCTACATTAATCATTTTACCAAAAATGCCTGCAACACCAATTTCATGAGGCTTTACTAATAATTGCGATAAACATTGGGTCTTAAAATATCCTTCTTCTGGTGTCTCCACTGCACCGTCTTTATCAAAAAGAAAATAGGCTATTAAATCCGTTTTTGCATAACCTTTTACTTTTTTATAAGCTACTAATAGTTGTTGAATAACTTTAATATTAGGATGCTCCCCAATTTGACAATGAAAAGCTTCAAATCTATCAAAAGCTTGTTTCAATTGTTTTCTTTTTACACGGACGAACCCATTGGTGTTTTTATCATAGCCCGTTATATCCTGTAATAAAGCAGCAGTGCCATAAGCACTTTTAAAATTAATAAAAGGATAAAACACCTCCAAGGTTTTATCTCCTTTTGATTTTCTGATACCTAGCCCAAAAGCGGTAGGAGCCGTATATCCATCTCTGCTTTTTACAGAGGCTACATATTTTTTGAATTCTTCTATAGTTGCCATAAATATATTTTCAGAAGTCAGATGTCAGACCGAAAAATTACGTTTTTCTGTCAGAAGTCAGATTTATGACGTATTCCTAGACGCTGACTACTACATTCTTTGCGTCTAGGAACACGTCATAAATCTGACTTCTGACAGAAAAATGTAATTTTTCGGTCTGACATCTGACTTCTTTTTAAAGATGTATCACTTCGTCATAAGCTGCTGCTGCCGCCTCCATGACAGCCTCACTCATAGTCGGGTGGGGGTGTATCGTTTTAATAATTTCATGCCCAGTGGTTTCTAGTTTTCTAGCGGCGACCACCTCTGCAATCATTTCAGTAACATTTGCCCCTATCATGTGTGCGCCAAGAAACTCTCCATACTTGGCATCAAAAATAACTTTTACAAAACCTTCTTTCGCACCCGCAGCACTCGCTTTACCAGAAGCAGAAAATGGAAATTTTCCTACTTTCAATTCATAACCAGCATCTTTTGCAGCTTGCTCTGTATAACCAACAGAGGCTATTTCAGGAGAGCAGTACGTACAACCTGGGATATTATTATAATCTATCGGTTCAGGATGATGACCTGCTATTTTTTCTACACAGACAATCGCTTCTGCTGTAGCAACGTGTGCTAAAGCAGGACCAGCTACGACATCCCCAATTGCATAAATTCCTGCAACGTTAGTCCTATAGAACTCGTCTACTTTAATTAAACCTCTTTCGGTAGTAATTCCTAAAGCCTCCAATCCTATATTTTCTGTATTGGGACTTACACCTGCCGCTGACAATACAATATCACATTCTATCGTTTCGGATTTTCCTGTCTTTCTGCTTTCAACCAAGACCTTACAGGTCTTACCAGATGTGTCCACAGATTTAACCGCAGAGTTCGCCAATATTTTAACTCCTTTCTTTTTATAGATTTTTCCTAATTCTTTAGAAATATCAGGATCTTCCCTTGGCACTAGACCTTGTTCCATATATTCAACAATCGTCACTTCTGTACCGATGGAATTATAAAAGTAAGCAAACTCTACCCCAATAGCACCAGCCCCTACGATAACCATTTTCTTAGGTTGTTTCTTTAGAGACATTGCTTTTCTATAACCAATAATCTTTTTGCCATCTATCGGTAAGCTAGGTAATTGTTTAGCTCTTCCACCAGTGGCAACGATAATATGAGGTGCTTCATAGCTGGTGGTTTTTCCTTCTTTATCTGTTACTTCTACTTTTTTACCTCTAGCTAATTTTCCAGTGCCTTCAATGACCGTTACTTTATTTTTTCTGAGTAAGAACTTAATCCCTTTACTCATACCGTCAGCTACGCCTCGACTTCTATTTATCATTCCATCAAAGTCTGCCTTTGCGCTACCCACTTTTATACCGTAATCCGCTGCATGGGAAATATACTCAAATACTTGGGCACTTTTTAATAAAGCCTTCGTAGGAATACAGCCCCAATTTAAACAAATGCCGCCTAATTCTTCTCGTTCAACAACTGCAACTTTTAAACCTAGTTGAGAAGCCCTTATAGCGGCGGGGTATCCACCTGGCCCTGTACCAATTACTATTAAATCAAAATTCATAATGATAAATATTTTTCGGGTAAATTGTTATTGGATTTCTTTTTTATAAAATTTGCCGCAAATATAGAGTAGATTGATTGACTTTGGTAGGAATAAATAAAAAAGCCTTTTGATATTCTAGTATAAAAGAAGGAAAGAGAATTAATCAATAGAACTTGAAGGTATCCCCTATTTATGATTTGAGCTATTTCAAGGACTAGAAATTACTGTAAATTGATTCTTTAAACTCTTTTGCTTTCTGAAATTAAAACGACACATTAAGATTGACTGTAATGTGTCACGCATTCAAATCAAATAGAATCCGTTGAGAGGAGAAATATCCGACTATTTTTTGTCATATTAATGTAAAGTAGAAAATTATTTACGGTAAAAAAGACCTCTTATCTTTTAAATAGTACCGTCTTCTCTTTAAATTGACACTCTGAGTAAAATATATGAGCCATTCTTAAAATTATACTTTTATATGTTCTAAAATATATATATATTTGTCCTAGTTTTCTCATAGTATGTTTGTTTATTTTAGTTGTTGATTCCTGCATCTTGGATCCTTCTTGAGATGCAGGAATTTTTTTCTAGCCTTTTTGACTTAATACCCGCATCGCTATATATCCTCCAATTGCATCTACCAGAAAGTGTATAATTATAGGTATCCATAGAGATTCTGTAAGTATAAATACCCAACCCAGCAATACAGCCATCAAGAAAGTTTTCCCAACTGCTAAATGCCCTTGATATATATGACCAAAGGCAAATAAAAAAGCAGGAATAAGAATAGACAACCAAGTGCCCATTAAATTGTCTTGATTCCAAGCTAGGAAATATTGTATAAAAAAACCTCTAAAAATCACTTCCTCACAAAAGCCAGCAGTAATAGCTACGAAGAAGAAGTGCTTTAATTCCTGCCAGTTTTCGGGTAAAAAAGGGATGTCTTTGAGCCACTTTATACGCGTTTTATCTAATTGTTCTTGGTTGCGCAATTCTGACCAAGTATCCAAAAAATAAAGAATAATAAAGAGGAAGACGAGCCCTGTAGCAATAAGAGATGCTTTCGGCATACCAAAACCTAAGTCAATAAAAGCACGCTCATTTAGCCACCATACAGCTAATATAGCACCAACACCAATCCATTGAAAAATACTGTTTCCATAATAAATTTGCAGCTTTTCAGCCGTATTAAAGGTCATTCCTTTTAATTGGGGTTGGGATTGAAATACGGCAAATAATGGTAGGAGAATGCCCATAACCAGCAGCAAAGTGTGGTCAGCGTTGCTTAGAACGATTTCTTTCATTTGGGTTAGATTTAACAAATAAACATGCTAAACAATTAAACAACCCAACTTACTTCCTTTTGGTTCTTGAAAATAAGCTTACCTTTTTATTAAAAATAAAACTAAATATAACACCTACCCAAGAATTATAAGAATGAAGATTGTCATAATATTCAGGTGCTAATTTTTTCAATTCTGGAAGGCGACTTCCAGGGATTGTAGGGAAATCATGGTGTTCATTGTGATAGCCTACATTAAAAGTTATATTGTTTAGTGGTCCATAATAAGAATACGTTTCCTGTCCTTCTTCAAATACATAATGCTCAGAAATGAAATGACCTGCTGTCGGATGTATACTCCCTGCAAAAAATATGGACAACAGTAAAAACAATAAACCCGACCAACCAGCAAAAGGCAAGAAAATAGCCATTGCAATTAATTGGAAACCAATATTGTATATCTGCCATTTTTCTAATTTGATGGGCTTCACAAATATCGGTCGGAAGGCATAGGCGAAAATTTGATTTTGAAACCAAAATAATTTCCCTATAATTCCTCTAAATGTATTGGCTTCTACCACTGTAGGAATGTCTACATCAATACCATCTTTTCCTTGATCCCAATGGTGCATGGAATGGTATATTTTAAACGACATCGCATAGGGCGCAACAATGGGGAGGTTGGCTATCAATGCTAAGATATTATTATTTCTTTTAGATTTGAAAGCTAAATTATGTGTGATTTCGTGAATAGCTAACAATAAAGCAGAGGATATTGTGGCACCCACTATATAGGTAACTAATAAAAAAGGCAACCAAGATAATTGATTAATAAATAAGGCGATTGTTAGTTGAACAACGACCAAAAAAATAGTGGTGTATTTCAATTTCGGATCTATTCCAAAAAGTTTTTTTACCTCAGGATGTGCTGCGAGTATATCTTTACGGCGATCAAAATGAGGTTCTCGGTCATCTGCCCAATAAAAATCATTAGCTTTTTTAGTCTGCGTACTCATAAAATGTTTATGTTTTAAATGAGAAATGATGAATGAGAAATAATGAATAACCACCAATACATAAGTAGGTGGCATTGAATAATCGACACTTTTGACAGCAGGTATTTTTTCTTGTAAGGAATTTAAAAAATTAGTGCATATCTGTAGATACGGACTCATTTTTTAAGTTTCTTAGAAGGAAAAAGACCCTGTCAAAAGTGTCGATTATTTGATGCCACCTACTTAACTTAATGCTAGGGAATTTATCATTTCTCATTCATCATTCATCATTTCTCAAGACGAAGCACAAATATCTGACAATTAATTCATTCTCTCCAACTTTGCTATCGTTTTATCTAGAATGCTTGATAAAATTACACTGTAATTATTAAGCAGAAGTCAGAAGTCAGACCATTTTATTGTCAGAAGTCAGAAAACATCGTTACCAGATGCCCAATACCATATCAAATAGCGTTGTCAACGTCTTAAATCTGACTTCTGCTTAATATTTATATTACACTGTACTAACAACAGCTACTTTTGCAAACACCTCTACAGGTACACCATTAACAGCCGCATTTCCCGATAGTTCATCAATTAAAAATTCATCTGTTAAATCATTCATACTTACGCCAGCATGTGCTTGTGCGATAGATAACTGAATACCTGCTCGATTATGCCCCCAGCCATGCGGTATACTTACGACACCTGCCATAATATCTTTACTTATTTCAACGGCTATTTCTATTTTACCAGTTCTGGATTGAACCGTTACCAGGTCGCCATTTTGGACTTTTCGAGTAGTTGCATCCGTTGGGTGCATCAATAAGGTACATCGGTCTCTTCCTTTCACTAAGCGTTGACTGTTGTGCATCCAAGAGTTATTACTTCGCAAGTGCCTTCTACCAATTAGTAATAATTGACTCGTAGTATCTGCTGATGCTTTTAGTCGCTCTAAATCAGCAGGAAATAATTCAGGAACCAATTGTATTTTTTTATTGATAGTATGCAATCTTTCAGGAAACCTCGTTTGTAGTGGTCCTAAATCAATACCATGTGGATTATCTTTTAAATCTTGTAAGGTCAGATCATATCCACTTTTTCGAAGGCCTGCATCAATAATCGTTTCGGGGGTCAAATGATAAGACATTTCTATTTTTTGCCGAAGCATTTCATCTTGAGGTAGTTGGTCGGCTTGTAAGCGTTTGGTTAATTCAACGAAAATTTCATAATCATACTTTGTCCCTACTGCTTTTTCAAAAACGGGTGGAGAATAGTTACTGGTATTTCTAATAGCCAACTGATGAAAAGCAATATCATAATGAGGCACCTCTAGACCCGTAGCAGGGGGTAATATAATATCTGCATGGCGAGTCGTTTCATTCAAATAAATATCAATGGCCACCATGAATTCTAAAGACTCAAAAGCCTTATCTAATTTTTCGCCATTTGGCACAGAAAGTACAGGATTACCACAGGAAGTAACCATTGCTCTTATTTGCCCTTCTCCCGCTGTTAAAATTTCTTCGGCTATGGTTACGGAAGGCAATTCGCCGCCAAACTCAGGTAAACCTCTTACTCTAGTCTGCCAACGATTAAAACGCATTTTTCCTTTCGCCTTATTACCAATAGCATCAAAGGCAGGTGTCGGAAACATCATTCCACCGGGTACATCCATATTGCCTGTTATGATATTGAGGCAATTAAGTAGCCAATGCGTAAGTGCGCCAAATTCCACAACAGAGACCCCTAAGCGACCATAGAAACAAGCGGATTTAGCTTGTACAAATTCTTTGGTTAAGGTATAAATAATCTCTGCGCTAATCCCTGTTTTTGCCGTAGCTAGTTCTACCGTATAGGGAGCGACTAAATCTTTAAGGTAGGCTATTTCTTCTACTGCTATAATATTTTCTAAATGCTTTAAATTTACCCAATTGTGCTCAAATACTTCCCGTATCATAGCTAAAATCAACCATACATCTGTACCTGGTCTAACAAAAATATGTTGGTCTACCTTGGCTGCCGTTTCTGTAAATCGAGGATCTATTGTTACTACTTTTCCGCCTCTTTCTTGTATCGCTCTGATACGCTTAGCAATATCGGGTGCAGTCATTATGCTACCATTGGATACTAAGGGATTGCCCCCCATAATGACCCAATAATCCGTGTGATCTATATCTGGAATAGGCAGTAAACTTGGATGTCCAAACATATACATTCCTGCTAAATGATGTGGCAATTGGTCCACCGAAGTAGCAGAAAAACGATTTTTGGTTTGTAAAGCTCGTACAAAGTTAGGGGAGAATAGGGTAGTACCTAAATTATGCACGGAGGGATTCCCTTGATAGACACCCACAGCATTGACCCCGTATTTTTTTTGTATCGTTTGCAATTTAGTGGCAACTTCATCAAATGCTGCCTCCCAAGTAATCTGTTGCCAACCCGTAGCCGTTTTCTTTAAAGGAAATTTCAAACGATCAGGATCTTCATAAATGTCTTTCATCCCAAGGGCTTTTGGGCAAATATGGCCTCTGCTCAATGGATCTTCTTTATCTCCTCTAATGCTGATTACTGTTTTATTCTCTGTTTTTATTTCCAAACCACACATGGCTTCACAAAGGGAACAGGTTCGGTAATGGGTGTGTACGGTAGACATATTTATAGCTTTAGTGGCAACTATTTAGGAAGTTTTTTCTTGAAAATCTCCAATATTCAAGAAAAAAAACTACGCTTGCCTTGAGCAAGAGTGGAGCAATTTATTTTTGTAAATTTTTAGAAAAAATCTACAAAAATAAATCTACCTAACTAATCACTATTATTGATTTCTTCTAAACGAGGAATACTGAATATATATATAAAGTCTTAAAGTTAAGAAAAATATTGTTTCTAAAGCAAACCAAGTTTATTGACTTTTGTTATAAAGCAGTATTTTAGTGTCTTTATAGGGCAACCATTAACGACATTCCTTTAAATATATATTGAGACGCTAAGAAAGTTCTAGCTTTTTTCTATCTAAAAGAGCAGGCTAAAGTCCAGCATTCAAGAGCGTATTTATTCGTCAATACTAAGAAAAAAAATCAAGTATTTATACTTTATGCAGCAAATTTGTACAGACTGTAAGACAACCTTCTCTTGTGAAGTAGAAAAAGCCAATAAATGTTGGTGTGCCCAATTACCTACTATTTTGCCCGTTGAGGGGGCCGAATCTTGTTTATGTCCTACTTGTTTAAATAATAAAACTAAAGCAGTCATCGCTCAATATGTAGCAGAAGTAAAGTCAGGGATTCGAAAAAATGAAGCACCTAAACAGGCAGTCAATACTCAAAAGATGATAGAAGGTATAGATTATTATATGGAGGATGGTTTTTTGGTGATGTCGGGTTGGTTTCATTTGAAACGAGGGTATTGTTGTGGGAGTGGGTGTAGGAATTGTCCTTATTAGTATTTGCGCTTTCTCTTATCTATACATGATGCCCACCATTAACCGCTGGAACCTCACAATCCTCATAAATAAACTGATAATTTCCATCTAATGCACCAACTAGCCGATGTTTTGCCCCTACGGCATTTATATCTCCTCCTTTAAAGGCAATATCTCCTTCATATAAACAATAAACAACATTGTCTTTCATAGCAATAGTCGGTAATACTTTTGGTTGAAATCGGTCCAGTTCTGCTCGCACCTCTTGCTCATTGTTACATTTGCTAATACGCTGTAAAGCTAAATAAGTAGGTGGCATTAAAGCTAAGGTTCTTTCTTTACTTCGCTGTATTGCTTCTTGGGGAGATAACCATATATGTTCTTTAATTTCACTATCGTCTATAGTAATAAGCAAGTCTTGATCTTGAATGACTGCATAGAAAAAAGAAGTAGCAAATCTTTTCGGTTGAACAATGGGCGTGGTCCAATGACAAAAGTAAGAGAGGTTCGCTGTATCTAGCTGAATACCCGCTTCTTCCTGTGCTTCTCGCACCGCTGCTAATTTAGCTGCTTCCACTACATTCTTAGTAGCCTTTCTATCTGCTTCCTCTATTTTTCCACCGGGAAATACCCAAAACCCAGGACCAAATTTGAGTTTACGATTTCTTCTTAATAACAATACTTCTAATCCTCCTTTTGGCTTTTCTCGAACTAGCATGATAGTAGCTGCCTGTCTTAAATTACTCATTTTTTATTTATCTTTACTCAGGTGTAAAATTCTTTAAAATTAAATTTTATTTATTAATACCTTATGCTTATACGCTGATTGCTATTTCGCAGGAAATCCACTAACGCCGCTTTGGCCACGCCTCGCTTGCTACGTCCCACTTGCTGCGTCCCACTTGTCATTTCGCAGGAAATCCACTAACGCCGCTTTGGTCACGCCTCGCTTGCTACGTCCCACTTGCTGCGTCCCACTTATCATTTCGCAGGAAATCCACTAACGCCGCTTTGGCCACGCCTCGCTTGCCACATCCCACTTGCTGCGTCCCACTTGTCATTTCGCAGGAAATCTACTAACGCCGCTTTGGCCACGCCTCGCTTGCCACATCCCACTTGTTGCGTCCCACTTGTCATTTCGCAGGAAATCCACTAACGCCGCTTTGGCCACGCCTCGCTTGCCACGTCCCACTTGCTGCGTCCCACTTGTCATTTCGTAGGAAATCCACTAACGCCGCTTTGGCCACGCCTCGCTTGCTGCGTCCCACTTGCCACGTCCCACTTGTCATTTCGTAGGAAATCCACTAACGCCGCTTTGACCACGCCTCGCTTGCCACGTCCCACTTGCTGCGTCCCACTTGTCATTTCGCAGGAAATCTACTAACGCCTAATTTGCATGCCAATTAAACGTTGGGGCGTGGCGAATACGGCGTTAGTAGATTTCCTGCGAAATGACAAGTGGGACGCAGCAAGTGAGACGTAGCAAGTGAAACATGGCACATATAGCATTAGTAGATTTTACAAAATAATTCCCTAAGCCGTCAACCCACCATCCACAGGCATCGCATGACCCGTTACAAAGCTCGCCTTATCCGAACACAACCATAAAATAGTATTCGCCATTTCTATAGGATCAGCAAAGCGTTTCATCGGAATACCCGCTTTTAATTTTTTAGATAAACCTGCGGAAATTTGTTCCATTACTGCTGGGTCAAACAAAGGAGTGACCGTAAAAACGGGACAAATCGCATTGATACGAATATTCATTTTAGCGTACTCCATAGCGGCAGTTTTAGTCATACCTACCACTGCATGTTTACTAGCCACATAAGCCAGATTATTAGGTAAACCTCGTAAACCTGCGATAGAGGCGGTATTTACGATAGCGCCACTACCTTGTTTAACCATTTGCTGCAATTCTTGTTTCATACAATAAAATACCCCAGTCGCATTTACCGCCATTACTTTTTCCCAATTATCTACGGTAGATTCGGCAGTACGGGCAGGTATGCCTCCAATACCAGCATTATTTATCGCTACATCCAAGCGTCCATATTTAGCAACAATCTGATTAATTAAGCTTTCTACATCCTCAAATTTGGCAACATTTGTTTTGATAAATACACTTGTGCCGCCTGCTTCTTGTATTTGTTGTACGGTTTCCTTACCACCTTTTTCATTGATATCAGAGACGACAACTGTGCCGCCTTCTTTAGCGAAAGCGTGCGCAGTCACTCGACCTATGCCAGAACCTGCACCTGTAATTAAAATGATTTTGTTTTGAAATTCCATTGTAGGAGTATGTTTTGTGTTTGATTATTGATTAATTATTCAGAATAGAGAGCAGAGAAGCGAGAATAGAGATAAAATCGTTCTAAATTTAATAATATATATAAGCTATACTTTAGCGTATTGATGAAAAAATAAATTAGTCTTTTAGTTTTTGAATTGACCTTTTTTCTTATAGGTTTTCAACCCATTAGAAAAAAGCCCATTTCAAAAACGACTAACTTATTTTTTCATCGTTACTAAACACAAAATCCCGAATAAGTTTTCACACTTATTGGGGATTTTATCCATGCGTAGTTCGACTGTTTCTGCCGTATTTTAGATTGTTTGTTTCTTATGCAAGAACATCTGAACTACTTGTAGTAAGAAATCGCTGCTTCACTAATTCAAAACTACCAAATAAAACCGCTGTATAGAATAAATCACCTGCAATTGTATTTACAAAGAAAGGCAAACCAGCTACATAGGCTTCCATAATGCCAATAGCACTTTTAGGATAAAGAGGATTCATCCACCAGGCACCTAAATTGGTAACTAAGAAGAAGATAGTAGAAGCTAGTAAACTCGCAACGAGTAAATTCTTTGCTTGTATCTTTTTAATAACCGTTCCCGCCATTAGTGCTATTAAAATAAAAGCCGCATAGACGATTGGCATACCCATCCAAACAAAGCCATCAAAATAGGCACTATACACTACATTGTTTAATACCAAATCACTTATCCATAAGGCAATAAAAGGTATTAAAATTCCCCAGTACTTTTTACTGAAATAAGCAGCACCAAATAATGCCATCCCACCAATAGGCGTGAAATTAGGTGGATGTGGCAACAAACGGCTCAAAGCAGCCATTAAAATCATGGTAACAATAAGTATGGAACGATAGTTTTTCTTTAAATTCATATTTTTTAAACTAATTTTTATTCAAATAAGATTTTGCGTCTTTATTATTTTTTTTGCTGCAAATGTCATTATTTTTAATACAATTTCCAAAGATAAATTTACAATGAGTAAATGATGAAATGAAAAAATGAGTAAATTAGGCAATCAATTATGATTTTTACCAAAAATTAAAATACAAATGATTCCTTTACTCCTCTTTTGATTTCATCATTTAGGCATTGTATCAGTACCTATCTCGTTTTCCCTCTAACCAATCTACATAGTCTACGCTTCCGAGTCTTACTTTAATAGGCATTTGCATGGTTTGCTCTAATTTTACTTCTAATTTACAAAATAAAGCTAAGTGCTTATAAGCATATACGAGTGGTATCTGCTGAGGATTGTTTTTTTCGGAAATTAATTTTTCTTTTAAAGTAGCGGGGCGAATACTAAGCGTCGTTTTATTGAGTAATGGCGGTACAACTACTACAGTATGCAATATTTTTTGTAGACCTGCCATTGATTGTCCTGTAACAACTATAGACTCCTGACCAGTCAGATTCCACAAAACAATAGAATTTATAAATAAAAATAATATTATTTTTTTCACAGATTTTTTTTGTAGCTCAGGCATCCTGCCTGAGAAGTAGTTAAAGAAGATCCATTTTAACAAGAATGTTGCCTAAACAGTAATTCAAGAAACTTGACTTGGGCAAGATGCCTAAGTTACTAAAGCAGGAACTGGAATTATATTTTTATATTTGCTAGATTGTTCTACCAAATATACATAACGAAATGAAGTTTACAAATCTTTTACACCTTAAGTTATTTTAGAGACATCAAATTGGTTTTTTTTATTAAAAAAAACAGGTTCTTTGTCAATTTTTGCAAAATGTAGCTCAATGTAGCGGCGACTTTAGTCGCCGAATGCACAAGTCGGCGACTAAAGTCGCCGCTACATGCAAAAATTGACAAAGAACCGCCATTAGTCTTTGGTCTTTAGTAGCAACCTGCAAAGGCTTTGTGAATAGAAGCCGTTTTTTTCTTACGATCCTTGTTTTTAGTTGACCGTAGGAAAAATATGCTTATACTTTTGCACCCACACTATTGCGTACCAACGACTAGCTACTTAGTAAGTCCCACTCCACTACTCTCAGTCACCAAGCATCATGACAAAACGAAACAAACGATTTCTCTGGCTTTTTGCCATCCTTGCTTTTTTAGCAATAGCTTGGTATTTCTACCGCCTATTACTGCCCGCAGGACCAATACTAACGCCAGTTCCCAACCATATATCGGATAAAGCCACGCTCTCCAAAAAGGAAGTAACCGTGCCGACCAATCCAATAAAAGAAGTTTTTTTTGGCGACCTTCATGTACATACTAGACTGTCGCTAGATGCCTATCTTGGCGGAACGATTGCGAGTCCTGACGATGCATACCAATTTGCTAAAGGTGCGCCAATTACGATAATGGGGCGGACAGTAAAAATAGAACGACCCATAGATTTTGTAGCCATTACAGACCATGCAGAATCATTTGGAGAAATGTACTCCACCCAAACACCTAATGCCCCCGGTCATCAAGCGATGGTTGCCCGTGTATTGCGCGCTGCATCAGGCGATTCTTTAAAAGCCTTAAATTTATTTCAAAGAAGTTTAAAACAAAATGCTAAAAAAGGTAGAGCGCATCAAAAATTTTTCAAGGGCTATGAGACGGTGAAAAGTGCTTGGAATATAAATTTAGCAGCAGCAGAAAAACACTATGAGCCAGGCAAATTTACCACTCTAGTAGGTTATGAATGGACGTTGGGAAGTGATTTTGCTCATTTACATCGAAATGTAATTTTTAGAGACATGAAGTTGCCCGATTACCCTTTGAGTGCCATAGAATTAAAAACACCCGAATCGCTTTGGGCGTATTTGGAAAAAATTACGGAAGAGGGGGCACAGGTCTTAGCAATCCCGCATAATACGAATTTGGCGAAAGGTAAAATGTTTCCTGCTGCCAATGTGGATGTTAGTGCTTTTGATAAAACCTATTTGGACCTTCAAAATAAATTTGAACCCTTAATAGAAATTCATCAAGTAAAAGGAAATGCAGAAGTCAGTTCGCAGTTTTGGAAAAATGATGAATTTGCAGATTTTGAAGATTATAATTATCGCTTTCCTTTTGAAAATAACTATGTACGCTATGGTTTAAAAAAGGGTTTAGAAATAGCAGACAAAACAGGCATTAATCCCTTTAAGTGAAAGAGAAAAAATAAATTAGACCATTATGGTAAAATAGTATAAGAGAACTGCGGTAGTTCAGA
>ENA-ORXT01001487-ORXT01001487.1-marine-metagenome-genome-assembly--contig:-NODE-1487-length-31302-cov-8.281537_pt1 | contig 31302 bp, 15 predicted proteins | sample MGYA00237868_ERZ511482 | MGnify/ENA metagenome assembly ERZ511482 | reverse complement strand
ATTACTTCCGCCGGACCTTACAGCCCTGGATCTACCGTTACTTATACAGTAACTATAGAAAATGAAGGAACGCTAGATGCAGCCAATGTAACATTCACAGATGTTCCACAGATGGGACTCGTATATGTAATGAGTGACGCTGCCGGACTTGCGAATGTAACCGAGTCTTCAAGCCTAGTATTTGATGTTGCTAGTTTGCCAGTAGGCGCTACAGAAACAGTAACACTTACCTTCACGATAGATGCAGCGTTTACAGGCACAAGCCTCGTAAATGATGTGAGTATTACTGCGGATGATGGAGACGATATAGATAGTGATCCAGCAACGGATGACACAATAGATGAAGATGGTGACGGTGATCCAGATGACGATGATGAAGATGAGGTAGAAATCACCGTTGAGAACTTAGTATATGACCTTGCTATAGAAAAAGCAATTACTTCCGCCGGACCTTACAGCCCTGGATCTACCGTTACTTATACAGTAACTATAGAAAATGAAGGAACGCTAGACGCGGCCAATGTAACCTTCACAGATGTTCCACAGACGGGACTTGTGTATGTGATGAGTGACGCTGCCGGACTTGCGAATGTAACCGAGTCATCAAGCCTAGTATTTGATGTTGCTAGTTTGCCAGTAGGTGCAACAGAAACAGTAACACTTACCTTCACGATTGATGCAGCGTTTACAGGAACAAGCCTCGTAAATGATGTAAGCATCACAGCCGATGATGGTGATGATGTAGATAGTGATCCAGCAACAGATGATACAGTGGATGAAGATGGAGATGGTCTTGGAGACGACGATGATGAAGATGAGGTAGAAATAATTATTGGATTGGTCTATGATCTTGCTATTGATAAGATTGTAACTTCAACAGGACCATATACTTCTGGAAGTACGGTGACCTATGTCATTACGATTGAAAATGAAGGGTCTATAGACGCAGCCAATGTTCAGTTCCTTGATACGCCTCAACCAGGATTGGTTTATGTTTCAAGTGATGCTGCAGGAAACGCAAATATCAGCGAACCAGTTCAGGCAGGATTTATTGTAGCTAGCTTACCAGCTGGTAGCACTGATATGGTTGAATTGACCTTTACCATCAGCCCAACTTTCACAGGAACAACCTTATTGAATGAGGTAGAGATCGTTGTTGACGATGGCGATGATGTTGATAGTGATCCAATGACAGGAGATGATGTTGATGAAGATGGCGATGGAGATCCTGACGACGATGATGAAGCAGAAGCAATAATCGAGTTGCAACAGCAATATGATTTAGCAATCAATAAAATAATTACAACTCCTGGTCCTTATACACCAGGTCAGACCATAAACTATGGTGTTGTTGTAACCAATGAAGGGGCAGTCGATGCCAATAATGTTCAATTTACAGATCTTGCATCTAGTGGATTAATTTATGTTTCATCGGATGCTTCAGGTAATGCCAACATTACAGAATCTCCTTCACAGGTGTTTGAAATAACAAGTTTACCAGCTGGTACAAGTGCTGGAGTTATTTTAACTTTCCAAATTGACCCTGCCTTCACTGGAGGTAGTTTAGTCAATGATGCAATGATTACAGTAGATGATGGAGATGACATTGATAGTGATCCTGATACAGATAAATCAGTAGATGAAGATGGCGACGGAGATGGAGATGACGATGATGAGGCAGAGGTAGAAATAACGGTTGATCAAGTACAAGTATATGACCTTGCAATAGAAAAAGCAATTACTTCCGCTGGACCTTACAGTCCAGGATCTACCGTTACCTATACAGTAACTATAGAAAATGAAGGAACGCTAGACGCGGCCAATGTAACATTCACAGATGTTCCACAGACGGGACTTGTGTATGTGATGAGTGACGCTGCCGGACTTGCGAATGTAACCGAGTCTTCAAGCTTAGTATTTGATGTTGCAAGTTTGCCAGTAGGTGCTACAGAAACAGTAACACTTACGTTCACAATCGATGCCGCCTTTACAGGAACAAGCCTAGTAAATGATGTAAGCATCACAGCAGACGATGGCGATGATGTAGATAGTGATCCAGCAACGGATGACACAGTAGATGAAGATGGCGATGGTGATCTAGATGACGATGATGAGGACGAAGTAGAAATATTAATTGGTCAAGTATATGATCTTGCAATAGATAAAGTAACAACTTCAGCTGGACCATACAGCCCAGGATCTACCGTTACTTATGCAGTAACTATAGAAAACGAAGGAACAATGGATGCAGCCAATGTTACATTCACAGATGTTCCACAGACTGGACTTGTGTATGTGATGAGTGACGCTTCTGGTAACGCCAATGTTACAGAGTCTGCAACTCTTGTTTTTGATGTCACGAGTTTACCAGTTGGAGCAACTGAAACTGTAATACTTAGTTTCTTAGTAGATGCAAGCTTCACAGGAACAAGCCTAGTGAATGATGTTTCAATTACTGCTGATGATGGCGATGATGTAGATAGTGATCCAGCAACGGATGATACAGTAGATGAAGACGGAGATGGTGATCTGGATGATGATGATGAAGCGGAAGTAGAAATTACCATTGATCAAGCCTACGATCTTGCCATTGACAAAGTGGTAACTTCAACTGGTCCTTACAGTCCAGGAAGTACGGTTACTTATGCTATCACCTTAGAGAATCAAGGAGCGGTTGATGCTAGTAATGTAACCTTTACAGATCTAGCAGAAGCAGGACTTGTATATGTAATGAGTGATGCTTCAGGTAATGCTAATATTACAGAATCAAGCCCACTTGTTTTTGATGTAGCAAGCTTGCCTGTCGGTGCAACTGAAACTGTAATTGTAAGTTTCACAATAGATATGAGTTTCACTGGTACAAGTCTTACCAATGATGTTCAGATTACAGCCGACGATGGGGATGATGTAGACAGTGATCCTGCAACAGATGATACCGTAGATGAAGATGGTGACGGAGATCCTTCAGATGATGATGAAGCGGAAGCTACCATTGTTATAGGTTCTGTTTATGATCTTGCCATTGATAAAGTGGTAACTTCAGCAGGACCATATACTACTGGAAGTACAGTGACTTATTTAATTACCATTGAAAACGAAGGATCAATAGACGCGGCCAATGTTCAGTTCCTTGATACACCACAACCAGGATTGGTTTATGTTTCAAGTGATGCTCCAGGAAACGCAAATATCAGCGAACCAGTTCAAGCAGGGTTTATCGTAGCTAGCTTACCAGCTGGTAGCTCAGATATGGTTGAATTGACTTTCACGATTAGCCCAACTTTCACAGGAACAAGCTTATTAAATGAAGTTGAAATTGTTGTTGATGATGGTGATGATGTAGATAGTGATCCAATGACAGGTGATGATATTGATGAAGATGGAGATGGTGATCCAGATGATGATGATGAAGCAGAAGCACTAATCACTTTGCAGCAGCAATATGATTTAGCAATCAATAAAATAATTACTACCGCTGGTCCGTATACACCAGGTCAGAATATAAACTTTGGAATTGTTGTAACAAACCAAGGAGATGTCGATGCCAATAATGTTCAATTTACAGACCTTGCGTCTAGTGGATTAATTTATATTTCATCGGATGCTTCTGGAAATGCAAACATTACAGAATCCTCTGCACAGGTATTTGACATAACAAGTCTACCCGTAGGTACAAGTGCTGGAGTTATTTTAACCTTCCAGATTGACCCTACCTTCGCTGGAGGAAGTCTTGTCAATGATGCAATGATTACAGTTGACGACGGCGATGATGTAGATAGTGATCCGGATACAGACAATGCAGTAGATGAAGATGGTGACGGTGATGGATTTGATGATGATGAAGCTCAGGTGGTCATTGACGTTGATGCTTATGATTTGGCTATTTCTAAAACTGAAATTAGCAATGGTCCATATGCGCCAGGAAGCACAGTGACTTATGAGTTGGTTATTGAAAATCAAGGAACAATCACTGCGAATAATGTAGAGATTACAGATACTCCACAGACAGGTTTGATTTATGTCATGAGTGATGTTGCTGGAAATGCAAATGTAACTGAAACTGCAAGCGCTACTTTTGAGGTGCTAAGCCTAGCAGCAGGAGCAACAGAGACAATTACAGTTACATTCATGATCGATGCAGGTTTCACAGGAACTAGCCTCGTCAATGATGCACAAATCACAGCAGATGATGGCGACGATGTGGATAGTGATCCTGATACTGATAATACGACAGATGAAGATGGTGACGGGAATGGAGACGATGATGATGAGGATTCCGTAGAGATAATCTTAGGTCAGACCTATGATCTAGCAATAACGAAAGTAATTACTAGTACTGGGCCTTACGCTCCAGGTAGCATGGTAAGTTATAGCCTAGTTGTTGAGAATCAAGGAACCACCGATGGCTTCAATATTGAAATAATAGATTTACCAGATGCTGGACTTGTTTATACAATGAGTGATGCTGCAGGTAATGCCAACGTTACAGAAGTCGCTACCTTAGAATTTGCCATTGCAAGTTTAGCGGCAGGTACTACAGAAACCATTAATGTTTTATTTACAATTGATGCTGCCTTCACAGGTACAAACATTATTAATTACACTGAAATAATTGCAGACGATGGAGATGATCTAGATAGTGATCCTGACACGGATAACTCAGTCGATGAAGATGGAGATGGAGATCCTGATGATGATGATGAAGATATCATCGTATTGAATATTGATCAGACCTATGACCTAGCGCTTGATAAAGCAGTAACAAGTGCAGGACCATATTCTACTGGAAGCACAGTGACTTATACCATCACAATTGAAAATGAAGGAGCCATTGCTGCCAACAATATTTTGTTTACAGATAATCCGTCAGCTGGTCTTAATTATATCATGAGTGATGCTTCAGGAAATGCCAATGTAAATGAAGTAAGCTCAACGATGTTTGAAGTAATTAGTCTTGCTGCTGGAGCGACTGAAACGGTAACCTTATCTTTTGTTATCGATTCAGCCTTTACAGGAACTTCACTTAGCAACAATGCTGAAATTATTTCTGATGATGGCGACGATGTAGACAGTGATCCGACGACTGATGAGACGGTTGATGAAGATGGAGATGGAAATGGAGATGACGATGATGAAGACAGTGAAACTATAATGGTCGGTCAAGTATATGATCTTGCTTTGACAAAAGTAGAAACCAGTACGGGTCCATATACTCCAGGAAGTCCAGTAACATATGTGATTACTATTGAGAACCAAGGAACAATGGATGCTGCCAATATTCAAGTATCTGACTCACCGATGACTGGATTGAACTATGTCATGAGTGACGCTTCCGCAAATGCAAATGTAAATGAAACAGGAGCTCTGGTTTTTGACATACTTAATTTGCCAGCAGGCAGTACAGAAACAATAAATGTATCCTTCACCATTGATCCAGCTTTCACAGGATCAAGCCTAGATAACAATGCAGAAATTACGGCCGATGATGGAGACGATACAGATAGTGACCCGATGACAAGTGATGACGTTGATGAAGATGGAGATGGAAATGGAGATGATGATGATGAAGATGTAGCCTCTATTATCATCGGTCAAGTATATGATCTTGCCATTGATAAAGTGATAACTTCTACTGGTCCTTACAGTCCTGGAAGTACAGTAAGCTATGATATAACCGTGACCAATCAAGGAGTGGTTGATGCAGCCAATGTACAGTTTGTTGACAATCCGCAGACTGGATTAAATTACAACATGAGCGATGCCGCATCCAATGCCAATGTTACAGAAAGTGCAAGCTTAGTTTTTGATATTGCAAGCCTATTGGCTGGAGACTCAGAAACAGTTAATGTTACTTTCACCATTGATGCAGGATTCACAGGCACATCTTTAGATAACAATACACAGATAACTGTTGATGACGGAGATGACCTAGATAGTGATCCTGCAACGGATGAAACTGTAGATGAAGATGGAGATGGAAATGGCGATGATGACGATGAGGATGTTGAAACGATAACAGTAGGTCAACTATATGATCTTGCGCTTACTAAAGTAGTTACAAGTGCGGGGCCTTATACACCAGGCTCTAGTGTAACCTATGCAATCACCGTTGAAAATCAAGGAGCGATCGCTGCCAATAATATCCAAGTTATGGATATGTCTGCAGCTGGATTGAACTATACAATGAGCGACGCTGCAGGAAATGCCAACGTAAATGAACTGTTAGCACAAATGTTTGAAATTGTAACCTTAGCACCTGGTGCAACGGAAACAATAAACTTAAGCTTTGTGATTGATGCTACCTTTACGGGCACTTCATTAGATAATGACGCAATGATCGTAGCCGATGATGGTGACGATGTAGATAGTGATCCTGCAACGGATGATTCCGTAGATGAAGATGGCGATGGAAATGGAGATGATGACGATGAAGACAGCACAACCATAATGATCGGACAGGATTATGATTTAGCGATTGATAAAATGATAGTAACTTCTGGTCCTTACATGCCTGGAGATATGGTAAGCTTTAGCATTACCTTAGAGAACCAAGGAACGTTGCCAGCAAGTAATGTTCAGTTTGTTGATTCTCCTCAGACGGGATTAACGTATGTATCTAGCGATGCAGCGACCAACGCCAATGTAACGGAAAGTACAGCCATGATTTTTGATGTGGCGAGTCTTCCTGCTGGTGCTTCAGAAGTTGTAACCTTGAATTTCATTATTGATGCGGCCTACATGGGAACAACTTTAGTGAATGATGTACAGATAACAGCCGACGATGGCGATGATTCAGATAGTGATCCAGCAACGGATGATTCCGTAGATGAAGATGGCGATGGAAATGGCGATGATGATGATGAAGATCAAGAAGAAATTACCATTGGTCAGACCTACGATTTATCAATTGCGAAAACGATCACAAGTTCTGGTCCGTACGCTCCTGGTGATATGATCACTTATGCGATTACAGTTAGTAACGATGGAACCGTGGATGCAAACAATATCGTTTTCGATGATACGCCGGATGCAAGTCTAGTCTATATCATGAGTGATGCTTCTGGAAACGCCAATGTTACAGAATTAACTGTAGGAACAGCGATTCAATTTGAAGTTGCTTCACTTACTGCTGGGAATTCAGAAACCATTAATCTAGCCTTTGCGATTGATGCTAGCTTTACTGGAACTTCTGTATCCAACTTTGCAGAAATCACCGCAGATGATGGTGATGATGTTGACAGTGATCCAGATGTAACTTCCGCGGGTGTTGAAGATGATGAAGCAACCGTCGAAGCTCCAATTAATCAAATCTATGATTTGGCGATTGATAAAACAATAGCAACAGCAGGTCCTTACAGTCAAGGAAGCACCGTTGCCTATAGCATTATTGTCACTAATCAAGGAACACTACCAGCAAGTAATGTACAAGTGACAGAGGCACCGCAGGCTGGCTTGAATTATACAAGCAGCGACGCAGCATCCAATGTAAATGTGAATGAACTGTCTCCAACACTTTTCGAAATTCTTAGCCTTGCTCCAGGAGCAACTGAGGTAATCAATGTAGAATTTACCATCGATGCTGCCTTTACGGGAACTTCCTTGGATAATGATGCAATGATAAGCTCAGATGACGGCGATGATGTTGACAGTGATCCTGCAACAGATGATACGGTGGATGAAGATGGCGATGGAAATGGTGATGATGATGATGAAGCAACCGTAAATATTACAGTTGATCAGGTCTTTGATTTATCACTCGAGAAAATGTTACTTAATCCAGGTAGCTATGGCGTGTATGACGATGTAGAATTTGTAATAGCAATTACCAACGAAGGAACACTGCCAGCATTTAATGTAGGAGTGGTGGATTACATACAGACAGGATTTATCTTAAGTCCGAATGATACGAATGGTTGGACGACGGACGCTAATGGAGATGCACATAATACAATTGCAGGTCCGATTGCTCCAGGAACAACAGAAACTATAAACATTATTGTGAGAATAACCCAAGAAGCTTATTTACTTGGACTTACAAATATTGAAAACATAGCTGAAATAGAAAGTGCAGAAAATGCAGATGGAACAGCAGCTGTAGATGTTGATTCTGATGCCGATGGAACAGAAGGAAATGATCCAGCGGATGAAGATGACACAGATCCAGAAATGGTAGAATTGGATGAACTTGACCCGATGGGTTACATATACTGTGAGAAAACTGGCCAGATAATAACTGGCGGTACGATTACCGTATCAGGACCAGGGAATATTACGTTTGGAACGGATGGAGCGGGAGTTGCCTTAGATGGTAGCAACGGTCAATATCAATTCTTTGTTGATGCTCCAGGGGTCTATGACATATCTTATACGCATCCAAGTGGCTATCCATTGTCAACTACCTGTGCTCCTTTAACAGCACCATTTGATCCTAGCAATGCAGATGGTTCTGCGCAGGATAAAGATGGGGTAGTTAATAATGTATTGGTCTTAGGTTCTGATGAAGCTGGAGGGTTCTTAAATGACTTTACTTGTGGATTTAATAGCTTCTTCATGTCTATCGAACTTGAACCAAATGATCCACCATTAATAAACTTTAATAACCTACCAGTGAGCTGTGTAGTTATTTCAGGTACAGTCTGTGAAGACACGGACAGCAGTGGAATAGGAGATCCGACGGATCCAGGAAGAGACGGTATGACGGTCAACTTATATGACTGTGCGGATTTAACGACTGTAATTGCAACAACTCAGACGGCGAATGGTGGACAATACGAGTTCGCTGGATTGGTGGCTGGATGTTATAAACTGGAGTTTGATATTCCAGCAGGATTTGGGGTACTTCCAGGTGGCTTTGTTGACCTAGATGGCATCTCTGCAGATACGACCCTAAATTGGGGTGAATGTATCATAGATGGTGACTTCTGTATTTCAGAAGTTGGTTCACTAGGAGACTTTGTTTGGAAGGATACAGATGGTGATGGACTTCAAGGTATTGGAGAAACTGGGGTTGCAGGAGTAGTCGTAAATCTATTCGACTGTAATGGAACTGCCATAGGAACGACAACGACAGATGCGAGCGGTGCTTATAGATTTGATGGATTAATCCCTGGGTCTTATAGGGTGCAATTTGATATATCTACCTTACCACCAGGTTGTGTCTTTACAACACAGGATAATGGAGCAGATGATTTAGATAGTGATGCAGATGCCAGTGGCAACACTGCATGTGTTGAGGTTGTTGCTGGAACACATTACCCAGATTTAGACGCTGGTCTTATTCCTTTAGCTAAAGTCGGTGACTTTGTATGGGAAGATTGCAACGGAAATGGAATTCAAGACGGTGGCGAACCAGGAGTAGAAGGTATTCAAGTTCAATTACGTACTTCAACTGGAGTACTCGTAAGTACGCAATATACCGACGCATCTGGTCTTTACCTCTTTGAGAATATTTACCCAGGCATTTATTACATAGAATTTATTTTACCATTTGATTATGAATTTACACTCCCTCACCTAGGTAACAGCTTGTTGGCTGATAGTGATGTTGTAAACTTCAATGGTAATGGAACAGGTTCAACAAGTTTAATAAATGTTAAGCTTGGTGATTGCGATCTAAATATTGGTGATGCAGGAATTTACACGTGCGTACCGATTGGTGATCAAGTTTGGTTTGATGTAAATGAAAATGACATCATGGATCCTATTGAAAATGGAATCAATGGCCTGCGAGTTAATCTTTACAGACTGATGCCAGGTGGTTATATACTTTGGGATTACCAGCACACAGGTCATAAGCCGGGAACACCATCTGACGATGGATACTATAAATTCTGTGCTCCTCCAGGAACATACTACATTGAATTTGCACAGCCGCCATACGGAATGGTGCCAGCAAAACCAAATGTTGGTGGTACAGAAACAGATAGTGACATCACAGGTGCCAATGGACAAGGAACAACAAACACCTTTACAGTGAACTGTGGACAAGATGTCTGTGACTTAGATGCTGGATACTATCCTATGGGAACCATCGGAGACTTCGTTTTCATGGATCAGAATCAAAACGGTTTAAGAGAGCCTAGCGAACAAGGAGTTTCTAATGTGATCGTTGAGGCATATGATAACAATGGTGCGTTGATGGGAATGGATATTACAGATCAGAATGGTCAATTTATGATAGACTACCTACAACAGACAGATGTCTTCTTGAGATTTGTTCCACCATCTAACTATGCTCCAACCCTTCCAAATATGGGGGCGGATAACATAGATAGTGATATAGATAACTCTAATGGATATATGACCACTGCATTCTATAACATTGAATCAGGAGAACATAGAGCTAATGTTGATGCCGGGTTGGTACTAGGAGCTGTAGCTGTTGATTGGCTGGACTTTGTAGGAGAAAATAGAGATCAGTACAACTGGCTAGAATGGACCGTGGCCAATGAAATTAATGTCAGTCACTACGAAGTGGAAAGATCATTAAATTCAACGGCTGAATTTACTACCATCGATAAAGTACTTTCCAAAAATAATGGAGAGAACACGAATGTATATACAATGAATGATTTTGATATTTCAGAAATTGGAATCTACTACTATAGAATTAAGCAGATAGACCTTAACGGTCAATATGAATATTCTAAGGTAATAACCATTGATGTGACTGGAGATGAAAATGGAACATTTAAAGTCCAGATTTATCCTAATCCTACCATTGATAACTTTACCATGGAGGTAAACATTACCAATGATGGACAAGATTTAAACTATGAAATATTTAGTTCAACAGGAAAGAGGGTAAGAACGATCGTAACTGTGGATTCTAACCTAAATTCAGGAAAACATATGACCAATGTAGATGTGTCAGATTTAAGCCCAGGTGTTTATACACTGAAAATTAGATCAGGTAAATTGGCACTCAATAAAAAGTTTATCGTAATAGATAATTAATCTACGTTTCTAAGATAAAAGGGGTGGATGGCTGTTGCCATTCACCCTTTTTTTTATGCATTATTCTGTTCCATGATGACAAGTCCACCTTCCATAATTACAAAGCCACTACATCTTAAAAATCCGGATCTACATCACTTCACTACAAGGGTTTTACAGAAGCCCTACATACTTGGATTAAGGTGTAAAATAGCATCCACAAAAGAGCCTAAACCTTCCCAAAGACAATTTACCTAATACATTTGTGTCATAATTCATCAACACCGTTTTCTAATTTATTTTAACTGACAATTTTAAGAAAATGGAGAATTTTACCTTTAAGAACATCATTATCATTTTACTTGCCGCAGGAGTAAGTCCTTTATTTGCACAATTCACAGATTGCGTAGATTACGATCTTACCGACTTCGAATATGGATTCGAATTTTGGGAAGATGGAGGAGCTGACGTAATGCTAGAAGAAGATCCATCTGGAATGGGAACTTGCGCACTACTCAGAGATAATTCAGGTGCAGCGTCATCTATATATACTTATAATCTGCCACTAGCAGGAGTAACAGAACTTAAACTAAGCTTTACTTTCAAATTTGAAAGTATGGAAATAGGAGAAGATCTTATCCTTGATTTTTCCGTAGATGCAGGTCAGACCTGGGGAACAATAGAAACTTGGGTAAGTGGACAGAATGTCGAAAACGATGTAGTATACAATGAAGTCTTTGAGTTCAACGGCTTCTTTACCAATAGAACAAGATTCAGATTCAGAGCAGACGGATCTTCTAATTATGATAGAGTACTTATTGACGATATACTAATGGAGGTTTGTAATACCGGCTGCGTAAATAATGCTCCATGTGATGACAGCGATCCTTGCACAACGGATGATAAATACGATGCTGACTGTAACTGCTACGGAACATTTGCAGATTCTGATGGTGACGGCATTTGCAACTTTGATGATCAATGTGAAGATTTAAATGATATGTTGATCGGAATGTCATGTGACGATGGAGATGAATGTACCACCGGTGATGTATATACAAATAATTGTGAATGTCGCGGTGTGTTTGCCGATGAAGATGAAGATGGATTTTGTAGTGATGAAGATCCAGATGATCTAAATGCTTGCGTTCCAGATGCTTCTTTCTGCAACAGCATATGTACAGTCATGATTTCTGATGATTTCGAAGCTGGTCTTGGATCATGGAATGATGGTGGAACTGATTGCGCTTTAAGCTTTTTTAACGGTATGGATAACTCAAGAAGCCTTAGGTTAAGAGATAACTCAGGAACTTCTTCTTCTGCTTTTACAGATGCATATAATCTTTCAGATTTTACTCAAGGCAAATTAGAATTTTCTTACCTAGTCACAGGAATGTCCTTTAAAGAAGATTTCTTTTTCGAACTTTCATTGGATGGCGGAAACACTTGGGAACTCATAGAGAAGTGGGCAGCAATCGAAGATTTTCAATTGAACAGAAGATACAATGAAATCGTATATTTTGAAACTGATTTCACAGCAAATACAAGATTCAGATTTAGATCTGATGCTTCTAGTAATGCTGATAGAGTATACCTCGATGAAATTTCAATCTCCGCATGTATGATGATCGAACAAGGAATGCAGAGTCAAAATAATGAAGAACAGAATGCATTTGCGCAAGCAGAAACAACAGATGAAAATGAAATAGAGCTTGAAATCGAGACGCAAGAAACAGTCATAGAAAGTAGCCTCGAAGTTTATCCTAATCCTGTAGCTGACGTTTTAAACCTATCATTAAAAGGCAATCTCAACACAAACATTGAATCTAGCATTTACAGCATTAGTGGACAATTAATGATGCATTCTTTTGTGCCAGCAGATGGCCTGAAAAAAGGAGCGAATACATATCAAGTAGACCTTTCGGAACTAGAGAAAGGCGCTTATTTCTTAAAAATTAAAATGGATGATAAATTCCAGACTAAAAAAATAATTGTACTGGAGTAAGAAATAAAGATTCCTACACCTTACAAAAGCCTTGCATTCGTTTGTAAGGCTTTTTTTTATTCCCAGGGTTGAATTTTTGACGAAAAATAGACGACGGTGCTTTCCTTAGTCCGTGTTTGAAGCTTACACGTACTATGACTAGGATTCGTCGACTTTAATAAATTGTAGGAGGGTTTTAGCTTTTACATTGCACCTCAATTTGTTTATAAATTTTCAAGAATGAGGAAATATAAAACTGTCTGAAGGGTGTAACTTTTTTATAAGGGACAATTAGAAAAAGTAAATAAAATCAATAGATAAGAGTCCTTTCTATAAGATAAACGAGGTATAAAAAGAAAAATAATTACCTGATTTAAATGAATTCCGTTTGCAAATAAGGATAGGTTGCGGTGTCCCTCCATAACTTATGTAAATTACCCGTCAATAACGTCTAGACACGTTGATTCAGGAATTTATTGAATATATATTTGCACCACTTCACACTCAAATTTTCCAACACACTTTAATAAAATTTTTAGCATCGATAGGTCGAGGCTGAAATTATTGCATAACAAATATTGGGAAAATTATGAGCTTGTTCAAATCAACCTTCTTAATGGGTTGCTTTTTAATTTTGCTTTCTTTTAAGTTATATGAAAAACCGATCGTCCAAGGGATGCTCTCAGGTTTTACAAGTTGTAACTTTATTGCTATTTCTGAGATTCCAGAAGATCTGTCTGGTATGTGCTATAATCCTGAAACAGAATTATTTTATACCGTGCGTAATTCTACTGGTTTTGAACAGATTTATATCATTAACAAACAATCAGAAGTAGTAGGATCCATTCTTTTGGAAGGATTCTATGACACGGAAGGCATAACATACCTAGGCAATGACACATATGCCATTGCAGAAGAAAGAGATCGAAGGATTGTCTTTGTTGAAATAAATAACAATACTGGATCAAGCATAAACCACCCTGGTTTGGGATATTTCGAAGTAACTGATCCTGGACTAGGATATAATGTTGGATTTGAAGGTCTAGCTTACGATTTTAATGCGGACCAATTATACATCGGAAAAGAAGGTGGAGTAGCAGGCGGTATAAGTTACGATCCTAAAATGTATTTGGTAGACAGTCCATTCAGCAAGATTGGCACAACCATCAATAATCCAACAGAAGCATTTAGTCAATTTCCAAGCTGTACCAACGGAGCAAATTTTGATATTTCAGGACTTGAGTACACGGATCAGAATACCCTTCTACTCATTAGCGAAAAATGTGAATTATTATATGAATTAAATCCACAGACAGGTGCTGTGATTGCGACTAGAGATTATAGCCATTTTTCAGATCCGGAAGGTGTAGCGTTGATCAATAGCAATGATCTATGGGTCGTCGGTGAAACCAACGAAATAGAAAATTCTGTAGTCGTCGGAGCTACTTGTAACGACTCCGATGATTGTACGATTAATGATATTTATACCGCAGACTGTCAATGCGCTGGAGAATATGTAGATGCAGATAATGATGGATATTGTATAGCGGAAGATCCAGATGATTCTGAGTCATGTATCCCAGATGCAAATTCAAGTGGCTGTAATGCATCCAACGATTGTGTTCTGGTTGACCTTTCAGATTTTAGCGGAGAATATGAATTTTGGGATATTGGCGGAGGAGATGTAGCCTTAATTGCCAATGGATTAGAACAAGGAAATCAAGCCATTAGATTAAGAGATAACTCTGGTGTAAAATCTTCAATATTCACTAAGAATTTACCACTTTTGCATGTCTCAGATATAAGATTCAGTTTCTCATTCAAGTTTGAAAGCATGGAAATGGGTGAAGACCTATTCTTTGAATATAGTCCCAATGCAGGCACTGATTGGTTCGTTATGGAATCATGGGTCAGCGGAGTAAACGTTGTAAATAACCAAATTTACCATGAAGATTTATTTGTAAGTGGTGTATTTTCCGAAGCAACACAATTTCGATTCAGAGCAGATGGATCATCTAATTATGACCGGGTCATTTTGGATGATATCACCATGGAAATCTGCAATGTAGCCTGTGTGCAAGGAGCACCTTGTGATGACGGCGATGGCTGTACATTGAATGATGCTTATAATGCAAACTGTGATTGTGTGGGAACCTATGAAGACCAAGATCAAGATGGAGTTTGTGATTTTTATGACGAATGCATATCAATTCCTAACGCACTCATAGGAACGAGTTGTGATGACGGAAATGAATGTACAACTGGAGATATTTATACAACGGATTGCGAATGCAGCGGAATCTATCAGGATCAAGATGAAGATGGTTTTTGCATCGGCGATGATCCAGATGATCAAGACCCCTGCGTGCCAGATGCAAATCTGTGTAATAACACCTGCACAGAAATATTCTTTGATGACTTTAATTTCGGTTGGGGTACTTGGAATGATGGAGGAACAGATTGTTATCTATTCAGCGCTTTCGGAACAAATAATTCTAGGTCATTACGAATAAGAGACAACTCAGGGACTTCATCTTCAGCTTATACAGACCTTATCAATTTATCAAGCTATAGTGAGTTAAAAATTAGCTTTAGCTACGTAGTCACTGGAATGACAAATGGAGAAGACTTTTTCTTAGAGCTTTCCGATGATGATGGTGACAATTGGGTAATCTTGAAATCTTGGATTGCGGGGACGGACTTTAACTTGAATGAAAGAAAAGAAGAAGTTCAAGTTTTTGCAAGAAACTTTACGGCCGATTCAAGGCTGCGATTTAGATCAGACGCTTCTAGTAATGCGGATAGAGTATATCTAGATGACGTGAGCATTTCTGGATGTGATCCTCTATTAGCCAATAATTCAAATACAGATTTTAGCTGGGCAGCATACCTAGAACAAATTAATCCGAATGATGTCCTAAGCGCAAATTCAGTCCAGTTCAATTTTAAAAATGATTTTTCATTATTTCCCAATCCATCTGGAGAAAAAGTTACCTTAAAATTTGATCTGGCTAATGATGACGTGAAATTTAAATCGGCCATTTATGATCCCACTGGAAAATTAATTGTTTCTGAATTTATTGATCGCGCCAAGTTTAAAGGAAAGCATCCTAAATTAGAATTAGACGTATCTGATTTTAATGAAGGAATATATTATATAAAAATAAGTATGAACGACCACGTGAGTATTAAAAAACTCATGATCGCACGATAATGAATAATTTTAACCTTACACCTTTTGGCCTCAACTTGAATAATTGAGGCCTTTTTTTATGCTCTATTTTGCTTTCGCAAATGGCTTCCTCTAGATCATCTCACAGTCCTCCCTTTACCAGAATTAGACCGCTATTTCTAGAATCAACGAACAGACGCCCCTCTCTGTCATTTTAAGAATTAATGATTTAAGTTTTAATTAGTTCAATAGTGAACTTTTTTGATCTTTGCGTGTATATATAATTCTTGAAAGAATCATTCAACCCATATAACAACTTCGGCTACCTGACTGCCAGAATTTCTAGGTTAATCCATGAAAGGGCCAAAAGCAAGCTTATTTCTTTAGGTTACCCTATTCCCACTTCTTGTCTTGGCATTTTAGCAGATTTAATCCATGAAAATGGAGCCACACAAAAACAACTCGGATCTTCTCTTGTGAAAACCAAGAGTAGCATCAATAAAATGCTTTCAGTGCTGGAGTCCTATCAGCTTGTTGAAAAGTTGTCTGATCCTAAGGATGCAAGAAGTAACCTAATTTACATCACAAAAGCGGGTGAAGAGTTGTTTTACAAGCTTGCTGAAAAGGATCTTGAATTTACCAACCATCTGATACATAAATACGGAAAGAAGACAGTCTTAGATACAAAGGCTCAACTCAATAGAGTTTATGAAACACTACTAGAACAATCTAGAAATTAACATTAATGACGAAAAGACAAGCGATAATTTCAACCATACTGACTTTGCTAATTCTCCTCATCGGAGCATTCATGTATCAGAATTTTAAGAGTCAAAAAAAATCTACAGTTTCTGAAACTAAAAAAGCACCTCAGGTCAGGGTAGTAGACGTACAGCAGTTTAAAAATGAGGACTTAAGAAATAGAATCCAGATCGACGGTCGACTTTCTGCTTTTGAAAAAATTAACCTCTCTGCTGAAGTGACAGGACGTATGTTGCCTGGGACCAGCCATAGAGTAGGTTCTCATTTTAAAAAGGGCGAATTGCTCTTTAAGATTGATGGAGAAGATGATAAGTATAGCCTCTATGCACAACGATCTAGCCTGCTAAATGCCATCACCCAAATAATGCCGGATCTTAAGTTTGATTATCCAGAAGCCTTCCAAAAATGGCAAAACTACCTGAATGATTTTGATATCCAAAAAGCAGTTAAACCCTTACCTAATGTTGGAGCAAACAATGAAAAATATTTTATCGCAGGGAAGAACATCTACAATCTATTCTATTCTATAAAAGCGACAGAGGATCGCTTAAAGAACTACAATATTTATGCACCATTTAATGGAGTGTTTTTAACCGTAAATGCCTTCCCCGGCTCATTGGTAAGCGTCGGTTCCAACCTTGGGCAAATTATGAATACTTACAGATATGAAATGACAGCCCCCATAGGTCTGGATGATCTTAAATATCTATCGGTCGGACAATCAGTAGAAGTCAATTCTTCAGAGTTAAATAAATCCTGGACCGGAAAGGTCTCAAGAATTTCAAACACCATCGATCAGACAACACAATCCATTCCGGTCTATGTTTCTGTATCTGGTAAGGGATTGAAAGATGGAATATTCGTGAAAGGAGAAATAAGCGGCGAGCAGCTAAAGGATGTAACGGTTATCCCAAGATCGCTTATCGTGGATGAAAATAAAGTTTTCATTTTGGATGAGGGGAAGGCCATGAAAAAACAAGTTGAAATAATTACCAGAACAGACGAGGAAGTGATCGTTGGTGGGTTGACAGATCAAGATCAAGTCATTACAACAGGTGTCAACAATATCTATGATGGCCAAAATGTAAAATTGCAATAGAATCATGAGGAACGTCATTAAATTTTTTATACAGAATACAGTTGCAGCCAATCTGCTCATGGTCTTTATTTTAATCATGGGATTTTTTGGACTTAGTCAGCTCAAGACAACCTTCTTTCCAGAGGTAAGTCTAAGAAACATATCTGTCCAAGTAGTTTACCCAGGAGCCTCACCAGAGGAAATGGAAGAGGGAGTCGTAAATAAAATTGAAGATAAATTAATTGGTGTAAAAGGGGTAAAGCGTACCACCTCAGTATCAAGTGAAAATTTTGCCACAGTAAACGTTGAAACCCAGTTAGGTTTTGATATAGATTTGGTTGTTCAAGACGTAAAGAATGCCGTCGATCAAATTAATTCCTTTCCAGCGGCCATGGAGCCACCGACAATATTTAAATTAGATCCTCCCAATCAAGCATACCTTTTTTCTATTTCTGGAGAGATGGATTTAAACTCCTTGAAAGGATATGCCGAAACTATTGAAGATGATCTCCTTGCTATTGATGGTATCTCTCAGGTTGAACTCTCTGGCTTTCCCGAACAAGAAATTGAAATTAGTTTTAGAGAGGCTGACCTTAGAGCTTTAAACATAACCTTTGATGAAGCAGTAGGAGCCATCGCAGAGACCAATCTCCTTACCACCGGTGGAACCATTAAAACAGAATCAGAAGACCTTCTTATACGTGCCAAAAATAAAAACTATACCGGTAAGGCTTTCGAGAATATTGTGGTTAGATCATCCAATGCTGGCGGACTTATCAAGCTCTACCAAATTGCAGATATAAAAGATCATTGGGAAGATTCACCAGAGCGGACCTACGTCAATGGTAAGGCATCCGTTTTCATAAGTGTCTATAATACGAGAGAAGAAGACATGTTTGAAAACAGTGATTCGACCATTGAATATTTAGAAAGCATTTCCGGAAAATATCCCGAACTTGAAATTGTAGAAATAAGAGATGGAAAAGATTACCTGAACAAAAGAATCAGCTTTATTAAAGAGAATGGACTGGTAGGATTTTTATTAGTCCTTGTTTTACTAGCGCTCTTTCTTAATGTTCGGGTCGCTTTCTGGGTAGCGCTGGCGATCCCGATTTCTTTTGCAGGGATGTTTGTCTTAGCAGCATTTGCTGGAATATCTATAAATGTGATTACAACTTTCGGAATGATCGTAGTCATTGGAATCTTAGTCGATGACGGTATTGTGATCGCAGAAAATATATTTCAACATTACGAACGCGGAAAACCAGCACTTGATGCAGCCATTGATGGAACCATGGAAGTTTTACCAGCAGTGAGTTCAGCCATTTTGACGACAGTCATCGCCTTTTCTTCCTTCTTTTTTATTGATGGACGTTTGGGTGAAATTTTTGCCAACCTCGCAGTTGTCGTCATCTCAACCTTGATTTTTTCTTTAATTGAAGGTGTTCTTATTTTGCCAGCACACGTTGCACATTCCAAAGCGCTGCAGACTAAAACAAAGAATAAAGTATCCCAATTTTTCGATGGCATCATGAATTGGATGAAGGTAAGTATGTATGGACCAGTTCTGAAACTGGCCATGAAATATCCTGTTCCTACGATGGCTATCTGTATTACATGCATGACCTTAGTAGTAGGTGCCATGTCGGGCGGATTAATTAAAGGTACTTTTTTCCCGATTGTGCAGTCGGACAATTTTTCAGTTGAATTGGAAATGCCCGCAGGGACCTCTGAAGCAAAAACTTATGAAATTCTTGATTCCTTAGAAAGGACCTCTTGGATTGTAAATGAAGAATTTAAAGAAAAGTACTTTGCAGGTGAAGAAGATGTAATCGTCAATATCCAGAAAGACATCGGTCCCGCATCTTATCAAGGAAAATTAACCTATTATCTTTTAGATGGAGAAAAACGAACGCAGGTTAAAAATAGAATGCTGACCAATGAGATTAAAAAGCAATTTGGTCCAGTCTATGAGGCGGATAAATTAATTTTTGGTCTTGGAGGATTTTTTGGTGATCCAGTGTCAATTTCTCTCCTCAGTCCAAACTCTAAACAGCTGGAAATGGCTGTTTCGGTATTGAAGCAAGAACTAAGGAATATAGATGATCTCACCGATATTCAAGACAACAATAAACTTGGATTAAAGGAAGTAAACATAACACTCAAGCCGAAAGCATATAATTTAGGAATGACATTGGGCTCTGTTATGAGAAACATCAGGCAAGGATTTTTCGGATCAGAAATCCAGAGATTACAGAGAGGTTCAGACGAAGTAAAAGTTTGGGTGAGATATAAAACGGAGGATAGAAGTTCCCTAGATGATCTTGCCAAAATGCAAATAAGAACAGCAAGCGGATTAAGTGTTCCGCTAGGAGACCTCGCAGAGTTTTCAATTGAAAGAGGAGTCGTTTCCATCAACCACATCGATGGAAATAGAGAAGTTCGGGTTTCCGCAGATGTTGCTGACAGGGACGTTTCTGTAACGGATGTAAATGCAGATATTCAAAGTCTTATAATTCCAAAAGTACTGGCCAATTATCCAGAAGTAAGGGTAGGTTTTGAAGGGCAGGTTAGACAAAATGCAGAAACCATGGCTTCCATGACAAAGGTTATGCCATTGGTTCTACTCTGCATGTTCTTCGTTGTCGTAATCACCTTTAGTTCCGTGAGTCAAGCCATGATTGTTTTCGTTATGTTACCTTTTGGTTTTATAGGCGTAGGACTTGGACATTTTTTAATGGGTCAACCGATCAGCTTTTTATCCATCTTAGGAGTGATTGCATTGATTGGTATTTTGGTCAACGATGCCTTGGTTTTTATTTCCACTTTTAATTCCAACATTAAAGAAGGGCTCAATTTTAAAGAAGCCCTATACCAGACAGGAATCTCAAGATTTAGACCGATAACCCTCACAACGATAACAACAGTCGCTGGATTGATGCCTTTACTTTTGGAAAAAAGTGTTCAAGCGCAATTTCTAATACCGATGGCCATCTCTGTAGCCTTTGGCCTGATTGTAGGAACATTTATTCTTTTAATTTTAATTCCTGCCCTTATGGTCGTCGCCAGTCGAATCAGAAAGACTTCCGTTAAAATATGGACAGGGGAGACCATTCCAGCAGCAATGGTTGAACCAGCATATACTGGTAGAAAACATCCATGGTTTATTACACTATTACTTGCGCTTGCTACCTTGGCAATCATTGGTGGATTGGTAATGACAACTTTAAAAATCTCTGAATTTTTAGTCTGATGAAAAAGTATATTATTTTAATAGGTCTCTTTACTTCAGTTCAATTTTGGGCACAAGAATCCATGACCCTTCCAAAGGCCATAGCCATTGGTCTCGAGAATAACTTCGCCATAAAAATTAGTGATAAAAACATTGAGATTGCTGATAATAATAACAGTTGGGCAATGGCAGGAAAAACGCCTACCCTAGATCTTAATGGAACTTTCAGCAATAGTTATACGAATGATAACAACCCAGCAAGTTTCTTGCAGGGAGCGTTTTACAATGGTTCCTTGGGTGGGACCTTAGATGCTCAGTGGCTGGTCCTAAATGGTGGTAGGGTACGTATACTCAAGAATCAATTTGAATCCTTAGCTGATCGTGAACGTCTCAGTCGCGATCAACAGATTCATGACCTTTTACGCGACATCGCAACACAATACTATGGCGTTATTTTACAAGAGGAAAGATTGGAAGCATTAAGAGAAATCTTTGAACTATCTAAGGATAGATTTGCCTACGAGCAGACCAAAAAAGAATATGGAGCTTCTAATAGTTATAATCTCATCCAGTTCAAAAATAATATAGTCAGCGATTCTACCAATCTTATAAATCAAGAAATTCAAATTGAAATTACCAAGCGTGATTTTTATCAACTCTTGGACATGATTGATCTTGTAGAATACTCTTTTGATGAAAAATTAATTACCCTTCCGGAAACAATGGATAGGGAAGCGCTGCAAGAAAAATTGACGGAAAAAAATTATACACTTAAGACCCTTATCATTCTTCAAGGACTCAGTCAGTTAAATTCCCAGCTCGAAGAATCTGCTAGAAAACCTACCCTAGCCATAACCGGATCTCTCGGATTTTCTGAGAATGGTTTTAAATTTTTTGCCGACAATCCGAACACTGGAGACCCGTTTGAATTTATTTTTAGTAATAGATTCAATGCCAGACTCGGCGCAAATTTAAATTGGAATTTATACGATGGCGGTGTTATCAAAACCAACATTAAAAACGCCAAAATTCAAGAGGAAATTAATCAATTAAGTTATCTAGATGCTCAAGCAGAATTGTCGACTCAACTTGATATTTTGTTGAGTAATTATAACAATCAAATAGAGTTGGTTAAGTTATCAGAAACTCAATTTAGTTTGTCAGAAGAAAATTTATTGATGACGGAGGAACGTTTTAAAGCAGGTCAAGTAAGTTCATTGGATTATCGAAATGTGCAGAATCAATTATTGAACGCAACTTTTAATAAGGTGAATACCGTGTATCAACTCATTCTTGCTAAAATTGATATAGATTATTTAGTAGGATCTTTTGAAGAAGTGGAGGAGTGATCTTTTTTACGCTTTAGATTCGTTTGCATCGCATGCATGTCATTTTTCTCATCCGCGCTTTTGTTGATGCTCTTCATAGCATCGTTGATGCTTACATGATGTTTATCATTTTCCCCTAATAAATGTGCTTTGTATAGTTGGTCACGCAACGTGCCGATGGCACCACATAGATGAAGTTCAATTCCATTGTTCTTTAAATGTTGGTCAATTTCATTGAGGGCAGAAATGCCCGAACTGTCAATGTCATTAATCAGACTTCCCACCAATAAAACGTATTTTACACCTGGTTCTTCTATAGCTTGAAGTATTCTATCCTTGAACACTCCTGTATTAGCAAAGTATAGCCTATCCTCAAACCTTAAAATGATAAACTCTGGCATTTTTTCCGCTTCCGCAAATCTTTCAAGATCCATAAATCGATTAGAACCTTCAATTTTTCCAAGCTCCGTAAAATTTGGTTTTGATGTGCGATATAAGATTGTGAGTACAGACAAAATAACTCCGGTAAGAACTCCGAGTTCAATTCCAATGGCTAGGGTTGTAATAAAAGTAGTAAGCATCATGAAAAAATCCGGTCTATGTATCTTCCATAAATGTTTAGCCTCTGCAACGTCAAAAAGACCAATCACGGAACTTAGAATTATTCCAGCCAATACCGCCTTGGGTAAATAGTAGAAGACTGGAGTCAAAAAGATCAGTACCAATAAAATGATCAGGAATGTATAAATCGAAGCAAGGTTGGTCTTTGCGCCTGACTCATTGTTGATGGCCGATCGTGAAAAACTACCCGAGCTAGGAATGGCCTGAGAAAAAGAGCCCACGATTTTAGATAAACCCAAAGCGATCAATTCTTGATTTGGTCGGATGACATGGTCTCTATGTTTGGCCTCAAGCGCCTTTGCAATTCCTAGACTTTCAACAATACCAATGAGACTTACGGTCAGAACCGTTGGTAGTAACAATCTAATCTGTGCAAGATCGAGATCAATGACGTAAAAACTTGGAAGTCCCGTTGGGATCGTTCCTAAAATTTCTACTCCGCGATCCTCGAGCTTTAAAAAGTATACGGAGGCAATTCCAAGGACAACTGTAAGCAAGGCACCCGGTATGTTTTTGTTTATTTTTTTTCCAACGATAATGATCAGAAGCGAACTCGTAGCAAGGACAAGATTATAAATATTTGTAGAACCGCAATTCTGAACACAGAATGCAACAGTATCATATAACTGTTCGAAATGTGGTACAGTAATCCCTAAGATGTATTGTATCTGAGATACAATGATAATTACGGCTGCCGCAGAAGTAAAACCTGCAATCACCGGATGGGATAAAAAGTTGATTATAAAACCCAGACGAAAAAACCCTAAGAGACATTGAAATATGCCGATCAATAAACCCGTAGCGATAACCAAACCTATATACTCTGGACTTAATGGCGCTGCAATGGCACTTATTCCAGATAAAATTAAAATGGCTGAGACTGCTACAGGTCCTACAGATAATCTATTGGAAGTAGCAAAGATTGCGTAGACCAGTAAAGGCAATAGCAAAGCATATAACCCATATTGGGCAGGCATGCCTGCAAGTAGGGAGTAAGCCATGCCTTGAGGAATTGCTACCGTAGCAACAGTAATTCCTGCGATCAGATCGAATCGAAAGGTAGATCGATCGTAACCTTTGATTGAGTCAATTATGGGTAATATGCTGTTAGACTTTCCTCGCAATTATATATAAAACTAAGTTTAGGAAGTGGAGTTTTAATATTTTTACATAAATATTTTCTTAATATGATATTTCCAATAGGTGACGATAATGTAGAAGGAGGAGTAAAACCCTTTTTTACTTACCTTTTTATAGCCCTGAATGTCTTGATTTTTATTTATCAAATGTCTCTAGGTTCTCAAGCTGCTATTCAAAGCTTTTTAACCAGCTATGGAGCCATTCCAGCGGAAATCACACAGGGACAAGACTTGTATACCTTGATAACTTCAATATTTTTACATGGTAGCATGATGCATTTACTCGGTAATATGCTTTATCTATGGATCTTTGCCGATAATATCGAAGCCACTGCTGGTAATTTTAATTATCTAATCTTTTATTTACTCGGAGGTCTATTCGCTTCTATGGCTCATATTTTGGTAAATCCAGCATCAATCATACCCACGGTCGGAGCTAGTGGGTCCATTTCTGCCATCATGGGTGCCTACATCGTCTGCTTTCCTAAGAGTAGAATTTTGATGATTTTCTTAATTCTATTCAAAAAATTTCACATTCCAGCCATGCTTTTTCTCGGATTTTGGTTCGCTCAACAGATTTATAGCTCTTTTTCTGGGGATGGATCTCAAGGTGGCGTTGCCTGGTGGGCACACATAGGAGGTTTTATTTTTGGCGTCATCTACGCTTTTTTATTCTTTAAAAAGGACCCCAAAACGAAATATGATTTGGAAGAGCGACCCCTATTTGTCTAAGACAAAAGACTGTTTTGTTTTTAACGAAATGTTAAAATTTATATTTCTTAAGCTTTGTACATGACCTGCACAATAAAGTTGCGTCTCAAAGGTGTACTTAGCTGGTTAGCTCTTTTTCGCAAATGCCCCAAAAGCCAAAAAGAAGTAAGTCAAGATAGGAATTGATCAGCATTACTTGTAAAGGCCTTTCAAAAGTGAAAGGTCTTTCATGTTTAATATAGATTCATTAGTTTCGGTAATATGAATAAGAAAAGTATTTATGTTGCCGCATCAAGCCAACATGTTGGGAAAACCACCTCAACCCTCGGAATCGTTTCTGGCTTACAACAATCCGGTTTCTCTGTTGGATACAGTAAACCAGTTGGACAGAACCACCTAGAAATCAACGGAGCAAAAGTAGACAAGGATGCAGTGCTATTCGCAGACCTTCTCAGCTTTGAAATTGTTCCATCCATCCACTCTCCGGTAATATTAGCCGCAGGAGCCACCAAGACCATCTTAGATGAACCCAACCTTTATTCAAAGAAATTAGACGAAATGGTCTTGAATGCTAAAAAGCAAATTCAAGAGCAATGCGATATTGTTATTTATGAAGGAACAGGTCATGTAGGCGTAGGAAGTGTCGCCAACCTTTCCAACGCCAGAGTCGCTAAAATGCTAGAAGCAGAAGTCATAATGATCGTAGAGGGTGGAATAGGCAGTACCATCGATATGCTTAATATGTGTCTTTCACTCTTCCGGGAAGAAGGGGTTCCTATCATGGGAGTCATCGTAAATAAAGTCTATCCCGAAAAAATAGAAATGGTTAAAAAGTATGTCGGAGGATGGCTTGAATCCCATGGAATTAAGCTGCTAGGGATTTTACCCTACGATAAAACCTTGGGCTATCCACTCATTTGGACCATTGCGAAAGCGGTAAAAGGAGTTTTTGAATTTTTTGAAGAAAGAGGCTACCAAAAGATTGATAAACTATTAGCAGGTTCCCTCTTGAAATCAGAAGACCTAGAGGCCTCTGAAGATATCCTCCTAGTTGTAAGTTCGAGAGTCATAGATGATGCCCTTAAATATATAAGAGACTATCACAACAAGAAAAAATTAATGAAGTCTCCCATTGCTGGAATTGTAGTGACAGGAGATGGGTCACTTTCCAGACGTAGCACGAGATATGTGAAGGAAAATAAGATTCCTGTAATGAGAACAGACCTTGATACTTATGCCGTAGTTATAAATTTTTCAAAACTTGAAGTAAAAATTAATCGGAAGACTCCATGGAAAATTGCTAAAGCAATCGAACTAGTAAAAGAAAATGTTGAATTAGGAGAACTAATTGATATAGCATAATACAGAAAAGACTATATTAGTGGTACTAATGGAAGTTGTTCTATAATGATTGGCTAGTGTTTAGATTTCTAAGCACTAGTTTTTTTTTGTCCAATCCCTATGTTTACAGACTTTCCTCTCGTTTCTCCCCAGTTTTTAAAATATTTTTACTCCAAAGTGTTACTTATTAGCAACACACTAGTCTCTATTAATGGAAGTTGTTCTATAATGATTGGCTAGTGTTTAGATTTCTAAGCACTAGTTTTTTTTTGCCCTTAACCCTAATTCTAGGGTTTTCCTCTCACATCTCCTCTGATTTCTACGCATGCCAATTCTAGCCCCAAGCTTAAGATACTGGGTACTCCTCATGCCACAAATAAGGTTTTAATTATTTTTTATCTGAAAGTGTTACTTATTAGCAACGCACTAGTCTCTATTAATGGAAGTTGTTCTATAATGATTGGCTAGTGTTTAGAGTTTCTCTAGGCACTAGTTTTTTTTACAAAACACTTCATATTATTATCTAATTCTCTGGTTCTAAGAGAATTACACCATCAGCCACAAATTTTAATTCGCTCTTAGGTTCTGTAATTGCTGCGATCTCCGCCGCACTCTTTCCCTCATCCTCCGCATAATGTCTTAGTTCATCAACACTTGTCAGCTCATTGAACCCTTTTCCTTTCATGATAACTTCCTTGGTTTGAGAATCCATAGGCATGAAAAATCCATAGTCCTTAAACTTTACAAATACACTGGCTCCGCTTTCAGACACAATATTCATCCAACAGCCTTTAACCAAGCATACAGTTTCGATTGTTCCTTTAACTGTAGCATCAATTTCCGACTCCTTAGTTAGACGACTTTGAAGCTCATCTACCGTGATTGCTCCATCCCCTTTAATTTTTTCTCCAAAGTAGGATTTGCTCCCATCCTCAGAAATAACAGGTTTAACACTGGTTTTGCATGCACTTATGCCTATAAACATCGCGCTTAATGCAAAAATCCAAACTAAATTTTTACTCATCATATTACGGAATATCTTATGTGAAATCATATTGAATTGGTTTTAATAAATTTTTATCTTTGCACCCCTAAATTAAAAATTTTATAAACATTTAAATTATTTCATGCGTCAATATGAAGTTACTTTCATCGTCGATCCCGTTCTGTCGGGCGATGAAATAAAATCGGCAGTCAAAACTTACAACGACCTCCTCAAAGATGAAGGATGCGAAATTGTAAATCTTGATAATCTCGGACTGAAGCAACTAGCTTATCCGATCAACAAAAGAAACTCTGGGGTTTATCATACCATCGAGTTTAAAACGGAAAATGGTCTAATCATTCAAAAATTAGAACTTTCTTTAAGAAGAGACGAAAGAATCATGAGATTTCTTTCAGTCTATCTTGACAAATATGCTATCAAGTTCAATGAGGACAGAAGAGCAGGTAAAATTGGTAAGAAAGAAAGTGTCATTAAAAATGGCGCCAATGCTAAACCAAAAGAGGATGTAAAGGCTGAAAAATCGAGCGCTAATGGTAAATCATCTGGATCTAATAATAAAGCCGCAGCTGCGAAGACTCCAGAAACTACAACTCCTGCAACGACAAAGACCACAACAGGAAATGTAACAGAAACAAGGACCGTTACAGAAACTCGAACAGTTAAAGATCCGGTGGTTGTATCAACAACAACAGCTGCAGCTGCAACTCCAGAAGTTAAGGCTTCAGAAGCAACTCCAGAAGTTAAGGCTCCAGAAGCAACTCCTGACGATCTTTCTAAGATTGAAGGAATTGGTCCTAAGACCCTGGAATTATTAAATAATAATGGAATTCTATCTTTCGAGGATCTTGCAAAATCTTCACAATCACGTATTAAGGAACTTCTTACCACAGCAGGTGGAGCATTTGCAACCATGAATCCTTCAACTTGGTCTGAACAATCTCAATTAGCATCAGAAGGAAATTGGGATGAATTAAAAGCACTTCAGGATAAGTTGGATGGCGGCATCGAAAAGAAGGAAGAAGAATAAATTAATAATTAAAAAAAACATAGATCATGGCATCTAGAGATGATATAAAATTCTTAAGCAACCCAAATCTAGGGAGCGCAAAAAAGAAATATTGCCGATTTAAGAAATTCGGTATTAGACACATAGATTATAAGGATCCTGACTTCCTTGCACAGTTTGTAAATGAGCAAGGAAAAATTCTTCCAAGAAGAATTTCAGGAAATTCATTGAAATACCAAAAGAAAGTTGCGGTAGCGATTAAAAGAGCAAGACACCTTGCCCTTATGCCTTACCTAACAGATCTTTACAAATAAGAAATCATGCAGATAATATTACTACAAGATTTAACAAAAGTTGGAGACAAGCATGACGTGGTACAGGTGAAAAATGGCTTTGCCAGAAATTACCTGATCCCACAAGGATTTGCCGTTATCGCCAACGCTCCTAATATGGCTAAGCTTGATACGCTTAAAGAAAAAGAAGCGCAAGAAGAATTAGCTAAGGTTGACGTATACAGAGAAACAGCTACTAAAATTGAGGGTAAAACCGTTAAAATTATGGTGAAAGCTGGAACCAGTGGAAAAATATTCGGTTCAGTAAATAACGTTCAAGTAATCAATGCATTAAAAGAAGCTTTTGATGTAGAAGTTGCTAGAAAGAAAGTACAATTACCGGAAGATATTAAGGAACTTGGAACTTATGAAGCGGTCATTAACTTGCACCCAGAAGTAACTGCTAAAGTTAACCTTGAATTGGTTAAAGACTAGTAACACAGAAACAATTGAAAATATTAAAAGGGTTGCCGCAGGGTAACTCTTTTTCTTTTTAAAAATAACAGTTCGGCCCATGTTTATCTAGCCAATCCTCATAGCGCTGGTATTCAGGCATGACTCGCTCTACAATGTCCCAAAAGGCTTTCGAGTGATTCATTTCTTTTAAATGGGCTAGCTCATGCACAATTACATAATCAATCACATTTTTATTAGTCAGCAGCAAGCGGCTAGATAAATTTATATTTCGTTGTGAAGAGCAGGATCCCCAATTGGAAGTATTATACTTCAAAACAACATTCTCTAGCGGTTCATGATAAAAACGATCGTTTATAGCGTGAACTCTATGTTTAATGACGGGGAGATATGCCTTATTCATTAATTTTATAATAACCGCGCGTATCCCATCTTGCTTTGCTTTTTGCGCAGCATTGGACGGACATTTTATATAAATCGTTTGTGCACTGATCTTCGCTGTAACCGTCTTACGAAAGGATTCCTCGATGTCCAAAAAATAGGAATCACCCATCACCTCCAGATATTCCCCATGGCGATAAATTCTAGGCACCAATCTTTTAAGTATTCCTGGACTCTCATCAATTCGGGCCTTCACCCACTTCTGTAATTTTGAAAGCTGCACATCCATCAATGGTCCTATACCCGTTCCATGCGGCATACGCATAATTATATGGTCCTTTCCAATGCTGTATCTGTATGAATCTCTAAACTCTTGGTATACCCTAACAGCGAGCGCATGTCCTTGAATATCAATATGATGTGTTGTATATTTTTTAGCCATTCGGCAAATGCAGTATTATCACTATAATAAATGCATCTACTATCAACTATGTTTTGCATCGAAGTCAGAAATAACTCCACAGAGCACTTGAACACTTTCTATGGTCATCGCATTGTAAATCGAGGCTCTATATCCACCCACTGATCTATGTCCGACAATTCCAACGCATTGAGCAGCCGCTGCAGCCTCTTCAAATGCATCACCCAAGCTTTCGTCTTTTAATTTGAAAACTACATTCATCAAGGATCTATCCTTAATTTCAACTGGCCCATGAAATAAAGAACTGTCATCAATAGCACTATATAATGCGCGGGCTTTCGCCAAATTTCTTTTCTGTGCAGCGACAACCCCACCATTTTCCTTCAACCACTCCAAGCTTAACATGGACGTGTAAATTGGGAATACAGGTGGTGTATTAAACGAAGAACCCTTTTTCACATGCGTTTGGTAATTCAGCATGGTCGGAATATCTCGATTCACCTTACCGAGAATTTCTGTTTTTACAATGACCAAAGTCACTCCAGCTGGTCCTAAATTCTTTTGTGCCCCAGCATATATAATGTCAAACTTTGAAATGTCGAGAGGTCTACTAAAAATGTCTGAAGACATATCGCCGATCAATGGAACAGCTACCTCCGGCATGTTCTGATATTGCGTACCAAATATGGTATTGTTTGTCGTGATGTGTAGAAACTTCAAGTCTGGGTCGACAGAATCAATTTCAGGAATGTGGGTATATCCAGTATCCTTTGAGCTTGCCACCAGTTCAATGTTCCCAAATAGTTTAGCTTCTTTAATCGCTTTTGTAGACCATGTTCCAGTATCTACGAAGCCAGCTTTGTCTTCATTATTTAAAAGGTTCATGCTAGTCATATAGAATTGACTGCTTGCCCCACCTGTTAGAAACAATACCTCATAACCTTCAGGAATATTCAATAATTCTTTGACCAATAGATTAGATCGCTCCATTACAGCTGAAAAGGATGGAGATCTGTGAGATATTTCAAGAATTGATAATCCTGTATCATTGAAATTTAATATTGCTTTAGAGGATTTTTCAAACACTTGATTTGGTAAAATTGCTGGACCAGCGAAGAAATTATGAGGCTTCATGTGTATAACAAATTATAATTATTATTAATGTTTAATTACTAGAGGGAAATTACGAAAAAATATAAAGAGATAGTTGAAATTTAAATTTTAACTAGTATCTTTGCAACCCCTTAGAAAGTTAAGGGGAAAGAAAAATTTTGACATGACGGAAGGTAATTGCGTAAAAGAATCGAGATAAAGATTCCTTTTAATAATAAGAGTAGGATTAGACTAAAATATAGATTTAAGAGATTTACTATGGAGAGTTTGATCCTGGCTCAGGATGAACGCTAGCGGGAGGCTTAATACATGCAAGTCGAACGGTA
>ENA-ORXT01001486-ORXT01001486.1-marine-metagenome-genome-assembly--contig:-NODE-1486-length-31326-cov-10.307114_pt1 | contig 31326 bp, 12 predicted proteins | sample MGYA00237868_ERZ511482 | MGnify/ENA metagenome assembly ERZ511482 | reverse complement strand
GCTAACTCTTTACCATAATCAATAAACGCAATGGTTTCGTCAGTCCGAACTAATTTTATTTTATCAAAAATAATAAGCTCTTCACCATTACTTTCTAAATGATAAATATGATGGTACTCGAAAAAGCGAATGATTTTGTCTGTAAAAAATGATCGTATCTCAGGCTCATTATTCCCCATAATTAAAAATTTATTTGAAAAGTCTGGATACATTTCAAAATCAATATCCTTGTAACCAGTAAATGCCATGACACGATCAAATATCTTTTCAAATACGCCCTCTTTTTCCATTGTGAATATCGGGATTTTTTTATCTAGTTTTAAGATCATTACGGTCGTACTATAGGTCTCGGCCGTAAAAGCTGCACCTTCATTAAAAGTTATATCCGCAATTTCCCAAGATATATTTATTTCTTTAAAAGTGCCTTTGAGGCAATTTGACTTATATTCAATAGGTCTAATGGCAAAAAAATGAAAATTCTCCAGATTAGAAGTATCTGAATCTACTTGATGTGAATATTGATAGCTTTTATCATTTGCTAAATTCAGCAATCGTGTTTGCCTTGGTAGTAATTTTGTGGCAGAATTATTCGAAGAAATTTTTAAAGCTCTTACGTGGGTGGAGGATGATACGTGTGAATCTAGACCTGTGATGATAACTCTACCGCCTGCATTTTCTTGCATTTTTGAGTAATCCATTAAATAATCCATATAAGTCATGCCTACCAATCTCGTCTCTGATAGATCAATATTGACATTAACTCCAGCAGGGATCTTTGTAACTAATTTATCGATGTTTAAAATGCCCAAAAAATTTGCTATCCCTTTTATTTTTAAGTCGTAACTACCGTCTGAGTTCGAAATTAGATTTGAACCTGACTTATATACCATCTTAAAAAATTCGGGTATGGACACCTTCGCCAATAGCATGTGACCTACCATCGCCAAAACTAATCCACCAAGTAATCCAATTAATAAATTAGTGTACAAGGTTAAAACCATAGTCCCGACAAAGAAAATTAATTGCTCCGCTCCTTGATTATACACTTGTTTAAAGACAGCAGGCGACGCCAATTTAAATCCAGTATAAACGAGCAAAATGGCAAAAGCACATAGCGGTACTTGCCTCATGATAGGGCTCAAAACCACAATAAAAATTAGCAGTAAAATTCCCTGATACATATTAGACCACTTTGTCTTAGCTCCATTATGTATATTGACCGTACTTCGTATGATCACGGCAATGATCGGTAAACCTCCAAGCAAGCCAGCTACTATGGTACTCAAGCCTATACCCGTCAAATCTTTATTTAAATCTGTTTTTCGTTTGTAAGGATCTATTTTATCAACCGCTTTAGCAATGGCTAATGATTCAATACTCGTTATAATTAAAATAGATAATACCGTTGTCCAGAATTCAATAGTATCAATTTTACCAAAATTAGGATGCATAATGGAGTCCATAATATTATCTGGAATATCCAATAAGAGCCGAGGACCCACTTCATATGCCTTTCCAAAGAGGGATAAAGTCTGTTGCTCAAAAAAATTGAAAAAATAAACAAAGGGAATGGAAAGGGCAACTACCCACATAGGTACTGGTAGTAAATGGAAAAATCGAGAACTAATTTTGGATTGAAATAATAATAGAATTAGACCAGCCAATGAGATAATCACCACGAAAGGATTAGCTTGTGGTAAGTACAGGACTGCATCAATGAGGTTTTGAATAATACTTGGACTATCAGAATGTGTATCCATGGCTACATGGATTTGTTTTGCGAAAATGATAATTCCGATGGCGGCTAAAAGTCCATGAATCACAGAAGAATGGAAGATATCCGCTAGGCGCCCCAGTTTTAAAATACCTATGATTACTTGAATCGCACCAGAAACAACTACTGCTGCTAGTACATAATTAAAAGCTTGCCCTGTTCCATCGTCCATCAAAGCGATGCCTAATAGGATGACCGCTATGACGCCTTTTGCAGGTCCGTTTACTGATATATGACCGCCCCTATAAAGCGTTGTCACTACTCCACCGATTATAGCTGAGAGTATACCTGACATTGCCGGTGCTCCTGCTGCCAATGCTATACCTAACGAAAGCGGTAAAGCAATAAGAGATACACTCACCGCCGCGATTAAGTCGCTTTGCCAATTTTCAATTAATCCTTTAAAGCCTTCTTTTGGTGTAATTTCCATTAATTTAACTATGCGCTAGATTGTAAAAGATTAAGATTTACTAAGACACACAAAATAGGAAATATCTAGACTTATTTAGGACAAGCACAGAGAAGTTAATGGAGTTGTGGAATGAATGCTACTGGATACTATGATTGAGTTGGCTAACTTATTCTTATATATAAGAGTAAGACAAGCAACTATGCCAAATATTAATTGTCGCAAAAAAATATAACTACCTCTTCTTTTTGGTAAGCCCTCTTTCGCGTAGGCGCTTGCGCCGAAGCTCGGCGCAGCGGAGCGAGCAGGACAAGAGATGGTAACGATATCTATTGCCCTCCTTTTTTCAGGAGGGTGATAGGTAGTAGTGGACAGCTCGGTCACGTCCCGAATTTTTTCTTTCGGGATCGTGATGGCCCCAAAAATTAATCTACAAACTCCTAGCTGCGAAGGTATCGCCCTGTGCAATGTCCCCCGTTTCGAGGCCCTTCATAAACCATCTTACACGTTGCTCGGAAGATCCGTGGGTAAAGGAGTCTGGAACCACATAGCCTTGAGACCTTTTCTGAATAGTATCGTCGCCGATGGCATTAGCTGCCTGCAATGCCTCCTCTATATCACCCTTCTCCAAAATACCTTTCATCTTCTCTGCATGATGCGTCCATACCCCTGCAAGAAAATCTGCCTGCAACTCCAAACGAACGGATAAATCGTTGTAGGCTTCCTGGCTCACTCTGCCTCGCTTTTGATGTACCTGGTCCGTGATGCCAAGCTGTTTTTGAATGTGATGCGCCACTTCATGTGCCACTACATATGCCATGGCAAAATCTCCTGGTGCGCGAAACTTTTCTTTGAGTTCCCGATAAAAAACTAAATCTATATATACCTGCTCATCCCCAGGACAATAAAAAGGTCCAGCAGCAGAAGTGGTATGTCCACAAGCAGATTGTACCTTTCCCTCAAATAGCACCAGGGTAGGTTCGCGATAATTGCGACCCAGATCCTCCCGGAAAATCTTCTTCCACACATCCTCCGTGTCTTTTAAAGTGACAGCCACAAATGCACCTAATTCATCCCCTTCTCCGCCCACTTCAGTACGCTGTGGGCTAGACTGCTGAGGCTGCGTAGCCATGCCGCCCTCCAACAAACCAGTGGCATCAAAACCTAAAAAATAAGCTATGACCACAATAATAATAGCGCCAATACCCAGGCCACCAGCGGCACGCGCACCACCGCTGCTACCTCTACGATCTTCTACATTATCACTTTTTTCTCTTCCTTGCCAGCGCATATTTTATTATTTAATAGGTTAAGATTGTCCAAAATTAATACAATCCAACTATTAAATAGTAATAAATGATAATCTTTGCGCTTTAAAATCCGTTTATCTAGGTATAAATCAATAATCTATGTACAAAATAATCTTTTCCTTTTGCCTAATGATGACGCTAAGTATGAGCTCTCTGCAGGCGTCTTATATATTATTGCCGATGGGTGAAGATCAAAACGATCACCTCAAAGCGTACGGCGTGACCTACTGGGTACTATCAGCAGGTGTGGAGGCGTACTGGTTGCTTAATTACGATGGCGGATCTTTTGCATTCAAGCACAATAAGATATTTGAAAAAGAGTGTTTGACGCGTGGTGTGAGTTTTAATATTATCCCTGATGCGCAATTTGGAAAGATACAATTGGACATTTCAAATCCAGAAGTAAATCAGGATGTGATCAAACTGGAAGTGCCTCCTAAGATAGCTGTATACACACCTGATGTAAATACGCGAGGTGAAAAAGTGCAGCCGTGGGATGACGCTGTGACCATGGTATTGACCTATGCGGAGATTCCATATGATGTAGTATATGATAAGGAGGTGCTCTCCGATAAGCTGACGGAGTACGATTGGTTGCACTTGCACCATGAGGATTTTACGGGCCAGTATGGTAAGTTTTATAAGAACTATCACAATACGAGTTGGTACAAAGAGACGGTGAAAAGAATGGAGAGCTTGGCAGCAGAGCTTGGCTACAAGAAGGTGTCTCAGCTAAAATTGGCTGTGGTCAAAAAGATTCAAGAGTATGTAGTAGGTGGTGGATTCATGTTCGCCATGTGTTCTGCTACAGATACTTATGATATTGCATTGGCAGCTGAAGGGCTGGATATTTGTGATCATATGTATGATGGTGATGGTCAGGATTCTCAAGCACAATCTAAACTTGACTATAGTAAAACCTTTGCTTTTAAGGATTTTAAATTGATAACGGATCCCTTGTTTTATGAATATAGCTCTATTGATAATACGCAAGCCCGCAAGGTTACAGCTGCTACAGATTACTTTACATTATTTGATTTTTCTGCTAAGTGGGATCCTGTTCCTTCGATGTTGACGCAGAACCATACACGCACCGTGAAGGGTTTTATGGGCCAAACTACGGCTTATCACAAGAGTCAAATCAAATCCAATGTGCTCGTAATGGGACAAACTAAACCCGCTAATGAAGTACGTTATATGCACAGTACAGTCGGTGAAGGATTTTGGACTTTCTATGGTGGTCATGATCCAGAGGATTATCGTCACTTTGTAAATGATCCAGAGACGGATCTGAGTTTGCACCCAAACTCTCCAGGATATAGACTCATACTCAATAATGTCTTGTTTCCAGCAGCAAAGAAAAAGAAGCGAAAGACCTAAGCATTTAATTAGCCTTAACATATGTTTAACCCCTTGTTAGTTGACCTTAATCGACCGAAAGCGTTTATTGTATATAACATACTTAAATCATGAAAAATCTGATATATATAATCGCAGCTCTTTTTATCTGCTTTGCAGGTACAACGGCTCAAGCACAGAACAATTCTTATGCTACGACAGCAGACAGTGATCCTGACGCTACTCGCCTTCTGACAAAGCTGAAGGACAAGTACGAGGGTTTTAAAAATATGCAAATGGATTTTTCTTTGGAGATTGAGATTCCAGAAGAAGACATGATTGTGCAGAAGGGAATGATCTTGCAGGAAGGGCAACAGTTTCACCTTGACATAGAGCAGCAGTCGGTGATCTCTGATGGAGAGAAAGTCTGGATTCACCTCAAGAATAACAATGAAGTTCAGATACATAGTGCCGAAGCAATGGCTCAAGAGGAAAATTTCATGAGTCCTCAAAATTTACTCAAGTTATATGAAAGTGATGCCTTCGTTTTTGCGATCAGCGATGAATTGCAGCGAGATGGAAAGACGGTTGCTTTGATTGAGTGCAAGCCGATCGACGCAGACAGTGAGTTTTCTAAACTTCGACTGACTGTGGATACTAAGAATCTAGATATGGTAAGCGTCAAGGCATTCTCTAAAGATGGCTCTCGCTTTACTTTTATCAATAATAAATTGGCGTCAAATATTACTATTCCTAGTAGTAAGTTTGTTTTTGATGCCTCGCTCTATCCTGATATTTATGTGGAGGATATGAGGGATTATTAGCGGTTGGCTTTTCTTATATAGATGTTTTTTTGAAGTTTTTTCTTGTACCTAGGTGGATAAAATTCGTTTATTTTATTTAGGTAGCTTGGGGTCGTCACGGCCTCATGGGCGTGACCAGGTCATCCGCTACTCCCTGCCGGTCGGTCCTTTGCCTGCCCTACAACCTCGGCGAGGACTTCCCGAAGCTCCACTGCGTTACGTTCGGGACTAGCTACTACCCTTCGCCCATCATACTTTTTTGGTTGGCTTGCTTAGAGAAGCTTTCAGCTTGGGTTTTTAGTTATGGTGGTAAGTATTTGGAATATATTTTCATTTCAGCATCGTCGGAGATACAGCTACATAGGCACTTCTCATGTGACCTATTCAATAGATACTTTTTGAATGTCTGATTCAGGTTTTTAATATTATCCGCTGAGATCATTTTCTTAATGGTTGGCATATTTTACGACGATAGAGGGATATTCACAAGAAGCGTAAACAGTGCAAGCAAAAAGAGGTAATTAAAATTTAATGATTCGGACTACTCCCTCTTTCTAAATTATTCGATCAAACGGGTTAATTCTTGTTGGCAATTTGTCTTCCGATAGTTATCGGAATTTCTAAAAAAATCACGCCAAATTGGATCTAACTTTATTCTTTACACAAGGTTCATCACCCTGTGCTTTAATATGTTACCCCTCAGGGTACGCACCTCTTATACCTTTTGTAGATTAAAATGGCGTACAAGATTTTAGAAACGAATGACTAATGCGGAACAATCTAGGTCTTGTAGACCTAGATAAGAGGAGAACTGTTGCAAACTTGCAACAGCTAGAATATGCTGTAAAAAAAGCGCAATGATAGCCTGAGCTATCATAGCCTGCCCCGAATTTTATCGAGGAGCAACTTGAACGAAGAGATTGATTATTTGCATCAAAAAATATGCGTCATTTTAAATTTCAAATGGCATTACTTATAAATATGCCTATATAACCGCTCTGCGTTTATACTTCCTTACTTCTGAATACGTCTACAAAAAAAGCACAGCCCAAATTAATGAACTGTGCTTTTCAATTCCATTATTTGGAATATATTTAGGAGACCTTTACTTGATAAAAGGATCAGCATACTTAGGATCTACTAAGAATGATTCATCATCAAATGTTTTTAAGAACGCAATTAAATCTGTTCTTTCCTCCGTTGAAAATTCAAAATTGATAGGATCGTTAGTTGAATCGTCTCTTAGAAATTCGTGTAACTCATTAGACATTGCCATTCCAGAACTGTAGTGATCCAGTACATCGTCAATCGTTTCAAAACGACCATCGTGCATATAAGGGCCAGTCAATGTTAAATTTCTCAATGAAGGCACTTTGAATTTAGTTGAACCATTTACTCCCGGATCATCTGGAGAAATACTCAAGCCATTGTTAGCAGCCAATACATTTGGTGCACCCATCACCTCACCATGGCAAGATGCACATGCGTTGAGGTACATTGTTTTACCCCTATTCTCTGATTCATTGAAGTCTTTAAAATTAATTGTCGCAATCTCGTTGATCTGACCAAAACCAGCGTTTACTGATTCTTTAGAAAGTGCTTGATCAAACTTTGAATTATAACTACCCATAGAGTTTACAAATACGGCTAAAGCAGCTACCGCTGAAGTTTCGTTGATTTTATCCTCTCCTGTTGCAGCGAACATCAATGGCTTATAATAATCATTTGAGTTCATAACATCTACAACTTGTTTGATTGTCATATCCATTTCTTTCTTACTTGCAAAAGTAGTAACGATTTGTTCTTCTACTGTTTGAATAGAATTATCCCAGAAGAATGGTACTCTATTTGGACCATAATATTCATGAAAGTTAAACACTGCCCCTAAGGCTAGAGAATTTCTGTCCGTAACTTGGTTAGATATCCCATCACTCACGGCTTTATCATCTGAAAAAGCAATTTCTTGCTTGTGGCAAGAGGCACAAGAAATTGTTCCATCGGCAGATAATTTCTTATCATAAAACATTACACGACCTAGCGTAGCCATGTTGTCATCAAAGCGGCCAGTTCTTCCATAGTAACTTGGAAACTCCAAGGTGTAGTCCATGGGGTTTGCCTGTTGAATATCTAGGACACCTTCCATCAATTCGTAATCTTTATAATACTTTACCGTAAGCTCTTGATCGTCATTGATACATGAAGTAAAGCAAAGAATCAAAGCGATGAAAGGGAGTAAATTTTTAAAATTTTTCATTTTCTCTTAATTTTTATTTTGTTTATGGCTTTATTGATAAGAATATAAAAACCTAAATGGATAGATTCATTGTTTAAGTAATCCGTAATATTATCGTTTTCATTTTCAAAACCTCGCAGCGTAAAATCCCAACTAAAAAATAATTTTGCGACTTCACCGCCAAATTCAAATCTCGTATTTAGGTCAATCAAAAATGCTGGTGCTACACTTAGCAAATAATCTAGTCTTTCTACTTCAGTTTGGCTCACTTCACCAAATGCACCAATATTTGAATAATTAAAATAACTGCCAGATAATCCTAGACCAATTCCAAAGAAATCAATTTCAAACATTCCCGAGGCCGCAAGCTTAATTCTTTGAATTCCAAGCATTGCTTCTCCAGTATTGTTATTTTGGTAGGATCGCCTCAATTTACCTGCTCCATACCCAAAGTCAGCTTGCCATCTAAAAAGAGACCTTTCTCCTAAAACGACATCACTCAGATAACTTAATTCTCCAGATACAATATATGCATCCGTTTCTTGCGCGCGTATCGAATTGAAACTGCTAGAAAAAGAGAAATAGTTAATCCCTATTCCAATATTTTTAAAAGGGCTATACGCCAATCTAGCACTTGGAAAATCGATATTCGTTAACGCAGCGGAAGAAATTTGAAAGAAAATATCTCCCTTATCTTTTAAATTATCAAAGTTGCTGATATGAGGGGTGTACAAGTAATTTGTCACTCCACTATCTTGTTGAGCCTCCGTTGAGGCACAAAATAACATTGTCAAAGACACTATTAACAGGAAAGAGATTGTCTTATGATTCACTTAGCTAATCCTAGATTTTCAAATATGACTAAATTTAGACAAATATTCCACCAATTAAACTTAATTAACAGTCTTTAACGTATCTAAGTATCAGAAAACTTTGGTATTCAACACAAAAGCCTTCTAACACAAAAGACGTGATAGAAGGCTTTTTGGTTGGGTTAGCTATTATATATTAATCTAATAAGATCATTTTACGCTCTGCGCTGTGCGTTGCTGTCTCTAAAGTATAGTATAATAGACCAGCTAAACCTATTTTTTCGGCATCCAGCAAGATATGATTGTATCCACGCCTTCCAGCAATATCTGACTGATATAAAACTTTTCCAGCTACATCGTAGATAGTTAAGGTCGCGTTAGAAGCAATAGGTAATACAAATCCAATCTTTGTTTGATTGCGGAAGGGGTTTGGTGAATTCTGATAAAGGGTAAAATCGGAATGGCTAGGCAAAGTACCCTCCGTAAAACTTAAATCTACTCCCATCAATTCTTTTGATTCATTGTATGCCTCGGCAAGTGTATATTGATTTACGATACTCAAGACTTCACTCAATTGAATATCTGCTTTTAATTTTAAATTAATAGCAAATAAAGTCTCCCCATCTTCCACTGAAACTGGTCTGCTCATTGCATTGTATGAGGAGGTTAAAATACCCTCTGACAGGAATCGGTCACCAAAGTTACCCTCTGCTACTTCAATTGCGCCTGAACTGATGCCTTCGATAGAAATTTTACTGGGATCAAACTCCATGGTAAACTGATATCCACTGATTGCTGTAAAATCTATAGCCCTGAAATGAAGCGTATGTGCGCTTCCTGCTTTTAATAATTTATCCTCTAGACCAAATTCTAATGTCTTCGGAAATTTCCTGTCTTCTACACTGGTAATCTGTCCTCTAGCAGCTGAAATATCTAAATCCCCCATCTTGATCGCGATAAAGTTTGCCTGTGTGTTATCCTCTATTAAATCTACATCCATAAAAAAGGAAACGTTTTCAGCATACGGTGCAGTCGGATTTTGGAATACATAATCAGCTGGTACAAACATCCAAGAATCCGTTTGTGAAAAGGCCTCTATTTGATACAAAATCAATTGGCGCTCTTCCACTAAATCAAAAATATTTATTTTTCCATCTAGATTAATATCTGCGGCCAATAACTTGTAAGGGCTATCAAGCAGGTTTATTTGTAGTACATGCTGAGCCATTAAGACCAAATCAAAAGTACTAATGCCCTCTGCGTGATTCTCATTCTTTTGAGCTGCTACACGATAATTATTATCCGTATCAAGTACAACCTGAAAATTACCTTGAATATTGGTAACTCCTATATCAGTACCATCTATACTAATAGTAACATCAGATACAGCATCCCCCATTTCAGTATTTGTACTTCCTATAAGTCTAGAAGAACCAGTTCCCATATCATCACAGTTAGCCTGATTGTCTTGAAGGTCAATATCTACGATACAAAAGTCTGCATTACCCGCTTCATCTTCTACCCAAACCTCTACTTGAATAGGATTTAAAAAGAGATCGCCACAGCAAAGTTGAACAGTGCTCATCAATGCATTGTTATCTCCCACAAGTCTAGCTCTTGCATTCGCTTTCCACTCTTCTGTGGTTCTATTCGTACAGTTATCCTCTGCTCCCAAAAGTAAATGGCTAGCATTGATTTCTACACAATCTCCATTATTCATTATTACTGTCGTAAGCCCTCTGCAAGTTGGTGTAGGATTCTTACAATCTTTTACAGAGAACGCAAAAGTCTCACTACTTTCATTGCCGCAACCATCACGCACTATCCATTTAATCATATGCTCACCATAAGGATAAATCCCTGTTGCGTCATTTCCTGTTCCCTCCACATCGAAAGTACCATCACTAAACGCATCTATCTTCCAAGCGTAATCTAATGCAGCGATATTAGAACATGCGTCTTCTGCCATGGCCATCAATACTACTTCACCTTCACAATTTGATGTAAAATCACATGGGTCTGGAGCTGTAAATGTAATCGTAGGTGCTTCGTCATCTTGGACTTTTATGATTTGAGTATATTGAAAATATCCATCATCATCACGGAAAGTTCTAGGTATAGGCAAGGGAGTTCCTAAATCAGTAAATCCATCAGCGCTAGGATCTGCAACTATACAGTGATTAACAATGGTATAGGTTCTTTCTATCTTATAACATACATCTTCAACTTGGGTAAAAATTCGGTCTTCAACACTAATACCAATATTTTCGCAATCTTCTTCTGTAAGAGTAGGTCCAGCAATAGCACCTATATCTTCAGGACATATATTAATGGTAACATCTGCGGGAAACTGCACGATAAAATCCGAAACGTGTAAGACAGTTATAGTCTGCTGACAGGTAGCATCATCAGATTTATCTGAACCATCACTTACCGTGTAAGTTTTTCTCAATAACTGTCCACAGTTTGGAAGTTCTAATTCCACAATTTCACTTTCACTGATCACTGTACTACAATTATCGGAAACCGTGGGAGCAGTAAATAGATCCTCTACATGTAAATCTTCATTACAGTCAACAGTCATATCGTCAGCACAAGTAACCATAGGAGTACTAGCATCTTCAACAAGTAAATCCGCCCAACAAATATTTGTATTTCCAGCGGCATCTGTTACCAGAAGTTCTACACGAGTTATACCTACATCACAGCAAGCGAAAGCAGCAGTCTCTGCGAATGCTTCTCCTTCACAACCTAAACTGCGAATCAAGACCGTAACTTCGCTACAATTGTCATTACTACCTTCATCAAATTCTATAGCAGGCAATAAACCTACTCCCTCATCCGAAAGAGAAATATTCAAACCATCATTACAAATAGCAGTTGGAATTACATCATCTATTACTGTAATTATTACTTCCTCACTAGTCGTATTTAAGCATTCATCGGTAGCCGTAATGGTAACCGTATTTTCCCCAAAAGGCAAATTATTCAAAGCTTCTCCATTGCTAAGGTTGGCAATGACTAAGTTTTCATCATCTAAGTAACTCACAGAAATATCTGTTACTGCCGAACAAGCATCTGTTACCAATAAGTCATTTAGTGTAACATTAGCAGTACAGTCTTCCTCATTGGTACCTATTACAATATTGCTTTGTGTTATTTCTGGCCCCAAATTATCCGTAACGAGTATGGTTTGTACATGATCAAAAGAGGAACCTATACACCAGTTTAACACACTCCAAGTACGGAATATCTTGTACCCATCTCCACATGAAGGAAATACTTCATCTTCGTACGTAATAATAATATCACATAAATTAATTTGGCTATCGTTCACTTCAAAACATTCAAAAAACGAAATACCTCCAAGTTCAGGAGTCAACAATGCAGGATCATTTGGCACCGTTCCGCAAGCCAATTCTAAATCTGCAGGTGTATCTATCTCACTTAGCATGGGCGCTCTCAGTCCCACCGTCTGCGTACAAACTGTCGTGTTATCAAAAACATCTCTTGCTTGCCATACTCTTTCTATGACCGAACCTAACCATTCTCCTTGATCACAATCCGTCTCGACTATGATTTCGCTAAGTAAAACAACCTCTTGAAGATTACAATCCGTTGCTGCATATGGAAACGGAAAGCCAGCAGTTATTTCCATACTTGCACTCAATACCTCGCCAACGCCAATACCCTCAAAAGCAGTATCATCATCATCTCGTACTATAATAGCCCAGTCTCCTTGAAGGTCTTCATAAGCGAAATCGTACAATAGACTTAATGGTTCTGCTGGTTGAAAAGTACCGCTCAATCCAGGAATACCTGGATTACAAGCAGCAAAGACTGGTAAATCAGCCTCGCTATCGAAAGTGACGTCTATGTTTTGGCTACTGAGGTTATTACAAGTTCTTCTTTCCAAAAGCGTAATTGTATTTCCACTTGGCGTCACCAGGAGAATAGTCAAATCCTCAATATCATTATGAACGAGATTGATACTAACATTTATATCCTGAATGATTTCTCCGTATGGTCCACAACCCACATCAGGGATTGGCAACAACAATTCTGAAGGATTTGAACTGGTGCCCCCTGCAATATTTCCTGGAAGCTCTCCTGCTGTAACCTCAAATATTTCGGTATGTGAATAAAATTCATCTAGCGCATCTGGATGGTTACAGTTTACTTCATAATCAACACAATCGATGGTCGGAGCCGCTTTATCCTCCACCAAGAGTTGACCTTCGCAGAGTGCAGACAGACCCGTTCCGATTTGGCTGATAGTATAAGTAAATGTTTGACCTGCATCGCTAAAGTCAATAATGTTACCCATCTCATTTCCATTCGCATCCTCTAGCTCAATAAGATATTGTGCATTGCATGGATTAGGAGCCTCTAATATCATATCCGCAGTTATAATAGTTTGGCAGTCTTCGGTATTTGTTACTAATGGAACAATTACAAAATCATTACAAACTAAGGTAGGATTTAATTCTGCGATCACGTGGACTTGGCTAGTACACCTTCTTATTTGACCATCTCCATAAGTTACTTTAAATACGACTGGATTACTCCCTACTGGAAGCGAAGCCGCCGTAGCTCCAAGTGGTCCTTCTACTAGTCCTCCAATGGCAGTTGGATAACACACATCCAAAGTGGGTAGAGGGGTATAGTGACAATTGTTGGGATAACAAATAGGTGCCTCAATCAGCGATGCAGTGTACGTTGTCAATGAACAAGCACTAAAGTCATCCGCTAGAATAGTTATTTCATCTGGGCATGCTAGACTGCAGGGTAGCGTAAATGTTCGCGCCAATTCATCTGTGAAATCAGCTGGCCCAGAAGCAATAAGAAACACCCCTGGTGAAACAAACTCCCCTCTTTCTGGATTGTCAGACAATATCGAATAGGTACCTCCTTCCCAGCCATTATTTCTTGCTGCAAAAGTGACAATCGTATATTCTTCGCATGGATCAAGCGATAGGGAAGTAGAAACACTTTGTCCCGTAAACACTCCAGCATAAGTTCCTGCATTTGCAAAAGCAACTCTATTGTTATCACTGTCTCTAATTTCCCAGGACTTTTCAACTGCATCTTGTCCAGCAGTAAATACAAAGGTGAATAACTCTGACGCATCATCACAACACGCTGGACAATCTACCTTAACCGTTTTTTCTACGGAGCCTTCTATATTGTTACCCGTGAATTGCACACCCTCTGTAGCTACTACTTCACCAAGGGAATTTAATATTTTAAATCCATGTTCTTCGGCATTATTGCCTTCCATGTACATATAATCGATAGTCCCTCCATCAACCATTTCTATCGGAAAAGATAGAAATCCATTGTCTGCATCAGTTGGCTTGTACTCTGCGAAAGGGCCATCATTTATAGAAATCAAAAAACGCGCACCATCCCAACCATTAAATGCTGTGTCGTAAAGCTGAACAAAATAAGTACAACCTCCACATCCATCATTGGGTGGGTTACAGTCATAAATCTCTACGGAGATAGGAACCAATGCTGATCTACAAAAATCACAACTTACTTGTGCGTAGAAAATCGTTTCTCCAGTGACATTATTATCTACTAAGCCTTCTCCAATTGGATCGAAAACTTCACCTTCAAAGATCAAAAATAATCCTAGTGGATCAGCATACCAACGTGTTTCAGAATTTGGTGCTAAGCTGCCACAATCTCCTGATGCCATCAAGCCTTGACCAAAGGCTGGACAAGATCCAGCACATAAACTCATCCCCATGAAGTTTGCAACTTCTATTACTGGACAACAATTGGGCTCGTCAAAAGTGGTCACTTCATTGCATCCTACAAACGTAGTAGGATCTACCATGAGGAGCGGGCAATCATCAACTGTAAAAAACAGCTCCACTCCTGCTTGGCTGCCTCCATAACTTTCTTCGTCAATAATGTCAACACCAAACTCAATCGTAATATCATCTCCTCCATTATTCCATACGCCTCCTCCAGCACAATTCGTTAGCTCGCTCAAATCACTATTGTAAATAATGAGAACCTGTCCAGCATTTAGAGTCGTCCCGGCTGGAAACACATGTCTCAGCGTAGCTCCATCAGAAATCATAAATCCTGAAATATCCAGCGGCAAACTTCCAGGGTTAACAACGGAAATAAATTCATCACAAAAATTAATCGCACCGTCTCCATCATTATCTGCAGTTTGATTTGCCATTACAGAATTTATTTGCAAACAAGCGCTAGGTCCAGTACTGCCATCACCGCCACTTGTCCCACAGCCTTCTACCATAAAAGTATTTTCTACTCCAGCAGTACTTCCATTATATGTTTCCATATCTACCAGTATGCCTTCATCATCACTCAACACGATATCATCCCCTCCATTATTCCAAATACCACTACCTGCACAATTATTTACTTCACTAAGATCACTATTAAAAACAAGTAAAGTTTGCCCAGGATTTAAGATACTTCCAGCTGGAAAAATGTGTCGAAGCGAAGCACCATCAGAAATCATATATCCTGATATATCTATTATCCCTGTACCACCATTGGTGAGCGATACATACTCATCGCAAAAATCAACTACGCCGTCTCCGTTATTATCTGCATTTTGATTTGCCATCACCGCACTTATTTCTACACAACCCTCCGTATTGGCTACACCACCACCAGTGACAGTGATACCTTCCGTTTCATTATCTCCATCCACATCTGCCACCTCTAATGCTAGACCCATTTGTTCATCTCCAATAAAGTTGATCGGATCACAAATCGTTAGCATTTCACTACCCGTAGTCCCGTAAGTAAATGGGCCAAATACAATTCCGTTCACAATGACTTCATACATATTGGATATGCCAGGGTTGGTAAAATCAAAACTTACATCAACGCAGTAGTCCAACTGATTTGCATTACATAATGGCATCACTACGAGATTATTAATTGAACAAACTAGTACCTCTGTTGCATCCATGTCTGTAGCAGTCTCTCCCGTAAGACAACCTTCAGAAGAAACGGAAATAGAATTTGTAAAATCAATACTTATACTAGATACCATACAGGTAAAAGAAAAGGACTCGTTTGGATCAAAAACATTATCCATATTTCCTTCGACTGCTATAAGCGCAGCTATACCAGCTGCATCTAATTCGCAGCCTGACACATCTAGTGCCGCATCTGTAGCGGTATCCGTAAGCGAAATATTACATAAGGGTTCATTCCCTGTATTTGTAACTGTGATCGTAAACGTGGCAGCACCATTTTCAAACACTGTTTGTATATCATCCATATTATCAGCGTCGTCCTTAGTCACCATTATCTCGGGCATGAAACATTCTGGTTCTGCAATTATTATGCTAGCTGCACATGCAGTAGAAGTTCCTCCACCTCCACCACACATCAGCGTGGTGACTGGCTGGGTGATAGCAACTCCATCACCAGGATTACTATTGTATCCCAGGTTAACGACCGCTACCATTCCAGGTGTATTCCCAATCATGACATTGTCTCCTCCATTATTCCAAACCGGACATGAATTATCTGATAAATCTCCATCGCCATTTGGGTCGAGAAAGTTTGAATTTACTTGAATAGAAGCACCACTAGCAATACTCGTTCCTGCAATAAATGTATGTCTTATCCCTACATTATCAGAGATAGTTAATCCAGAAATATCTAATGGATCTGCTTGTCCAGGGCAAGCATTATAGGTGATGATAAAATACTCATCTAGACACTGATCTACGACTGGATCAGGCAATACTTCTGTAATAACCAACTCGGCTTGTGATCCCGACATAGTGCCACCGCCTCCAGTCGCAGCTCCACTACCAGTAGCTGCATCTGTTACGACAATTGTTACCTCATTTGCACCATCTATTCCTAAAAACGTAGGATCGCATAATGTAGTTTGAATTTCCATTGGTGCCCCTGAATAAGTAAAAGGTCCAAATTCGACACCGTTGATATTTATATTATACTGGGTGCTAGCTGCATCCATCACCTCAAAAGAAACATCTACACAAAAACTACCATCCGCATTACAGGCAGCCGTTGCCATTACATTTTCTAATGAAGTGACTAAGATGTCGACTTGGGTAGCAGTACTTTCGCATCCCATTACTGTTTGCGTTACATATACAGTTTCAGTCATTCCAGTAGGCGTATAGTTTGCTCCCATCTGTATCATTGTCATCAAAGCAGCATCGCTATAATAGGTAAATGTTGCTCCTGACTCCCCTGTCGCTATCACATCTTGTAGCATATCTCCGTTGCAATAATTGGCTCCCATCGCAGCAGGTGCCGCTGGTATTGGATTAACTATAATCATGACTTCAGTAGCAGGACTTTCGCAACCATTAACTGTTTGTGTTACGTAAACCGTTTCAGTACCTACTGCCCCAGAGGGCGTAAAGGTTGCACCTGTCTGTATTGTGATCATTAAGGCAGCATCACTGTAATATGTAAAAATAGCACCCGCCTCTCCAGTAGCTACCACATCAGCAATCATATCTCCATCGCAGTAGGTTGCTCCCATGGCAGTAGGAGCTGCAGGAATTTCATTCACGATGACTGTTACTTTAATAGCATCACTTTCACAAGCTCCTTCACAAGCCGTTATCCAAACCATATCCATTTCTCCAGCCGCAGTCATCGGGTCATACGATCCTGTAGTAGGTCCAAATACTGGTGCTGCTCCAGTTGCTGGATCCATATCATAAAATTTAAACATAGTGACTCCTCCTCCACTAGCTTCACATCCAACCATAATATTATCTAAAAAGAACTGCTCAGAACCAGCGTTATTAAGTACACAAATCTCTACAGTCATATTTGAACCTGTGATTCCAGTCTGTGTCACAATTGCTGAGGTAAAATCATCAACTAAAGTATGCATAGCATCCCCTTGACCCATCCAATTAATAATAGGATTTGAAACGCCATCGATGATTAGATTTACGTCTACATAATCTATGTTTTCCATATTCCCGGCTTCAGCAATACTTACCATAAAATCTGAAGTTGTACACCCAGAAATATCAATTAAGCTAGAAGTAAAACAAACTTCGGTATCTGTATCTTGAAACTCCAGCATTCCTCCAGATGTAATTGCAAAATCAGATGTGGCCATCAGACCAGTAAAGTTTCCTGTTATAGACCACTGACCATTTGCTGGAGGCATATCGGTGGCACATGTTCCAGAGCCGCAATCTCCTGCAACTCCCTCTCCATCTTCTTCGAAAGTTTCAACATAAACTATAGAAGCTGGACTTCCATTCATTCCCCCCACTGGAGTAATTTCTGTTGACTCGCCGTCGCAAACAGTGATGTCCATTGCCATGGGTTCAGCAGGATTCTCGCTCACCGTGATCTCTACTACAGTACTTTCACTTTCACATCCCATAGCAGTTTGTGTTATGTACACTGTCTCTGTTCCTACTGTTCCCATGGGGGTGTAAGTCGCACCTGTTTGGATCATCATCGTCAAGGCGGCATCACTGTAGTAAGTAAATGTCGCACCTGCTTCTCCTGTCGCTACTACATCTGCTATCATATCCCCTTCACAGTAGGTGGCACCCATTGCCATTGGTGCGGCTGGAATTGGATTCACTGTTATCATGACTTCCGTACTTGCACTTTCACATCCCATTACTGTTTGGGTAACGTATACTGTCTCCGTTCCTACTGTTCCCATGGGGGTGTAAGTCGCACCTGTTTGGATCATCATCGTCAAGGCGGCATCACTATAATAAATAAATGTTGCGCCTGCTTCTCCTGTCGCTACTACATCTGCTATCATGTCTCCATCACAGTAGATGGCACCCATTGCCATCGGTGCGGCTGGAATTGGATTCACCGTTATCATGACTTCAGTACTTGCACTTTCGCAGTTATTTACTGTTTGGGTTACATATACTGTCTCCGTTCCTACTGTTCCCATGGGGGTGTAAGTCGCTCCTGTTTGGATCATCATCGTCAAGGCGGCATCACTATAATAAGTAAATGTTGCGCCTGCTTCTCCTGTCGCTACTACATCTGCTATCATGTCCCCATCACAGTAGATGGCACCCATTGCCATCGGTGCGGCTGGAATTTCATTTACTGTAACGCTTATCATGGTTGCCGCACTTTCACAAAAATCATCACATGCCGTTATCCAAATATTATCCGTAGTGCCTGCAGTTGTCATTGGATCATAGGATCCCGTTGTAGGCCCGAATACTGGCATAGCACCAGTAACAGGATCCATATCATAATACTTGAAGGTAATAGCACCTCCTCCAGCTATCGTACAATCCACCTCTATATTATCGAGTAGGTGTTCTTCTACACCAGAATTATTTAAAACACAAACTTGAATAACTACTGTGTTACCTACTATATTATTTAGAGTAACTGTAGTACTCGTAAAATTTTCTATCAAGGTATGCGCACCATCTCCAAGACCCATCCAGTTCGGAATCATCATGGCTGTCCCATCTACAATAATTGTCACGTCTACATAGTCTTGGCTTTCCATATCACCATTTTCAGATATATCTATGGTGAAGTTTGATGTATTACACGCGGAGATGTCAATTGGGCTTGATGTAAAACATATCTCAGAATCTAAGTCTTGAAAAACTAGGCTTCCTCCATTTGTAATTACAAAATCAGATGGTGCTGTCAAAGTACTTATACCTCCAGTGACAGACCATTGGCCATTGGACGGAGGGACATCAGTCGCGCAGGTTCCTGAAGAACAATCCCCAGCTACACCCTCTCCATCCGTGTCAAAAGACTCTGCATAAATAACAGTGGTCCCTCCTGGCGCAGCACCCGATGAGGTTGGTGTGATTTCCGTAGACTCCCCATCACATACGATTATGTCCATTGCCATCGGTGCAGCCGGATTTGGGTTAACAATTATCATAACTTCCGTACTTGCACTTTCACAGTTATTTACTGTTTGGGTTACATATACTGTCTCCATTCCTACTGTTCCCATGGGGGTGTAAGTCGCACCTGTTTGGATCATCATCGTCAAGGCGGCATCACTGTAGTAAGTAAATGTCGCACCTGCTTCTCCTGTCGCTACTACATCTGCTATCATATCCCCTTCACAGTAGGTGGCACCCATTGCCATTGGTGCGGCTGGAATTGGATTCACTGTTATCATGACTTCCGTACTTGCACTTTCACATCCCATTACTGTTTGGGTAACGTATACTGTCTCCGTTCCTACTGTTCCCATGGGGGTGTAAGTCGCACCTGTTTGGATCATCATCGTCAAGGCGGCATCACTATAATAAATAAATGTTGCGCCTGCTTCTCCTGTCGCTACTACATCTGCTATCATGTCTCCATCACAGTAGATGGCACCCATTGCCATCGGTGCGGCTGGAATTGGATTCACCGTTATCATGACTTCAGTACTTGCACTTTCGCAGTTATTTACTGTTTGGGTTACATATACTGTCTCCGTTCCTACTGTTCCCATGGGGGTGTAAGTCGCTCCTGTTTGGATCATCATCGTCAAGGCGGCATCACTATAATAAGTAAATGTTGCGCCTGCTTCTCCTGTCGCTACTACATCTGCTATCATGTCCCCATCACAGTAGATGGCACCCATTGCCATCGGTGCGGCTGGAATTGGATTCACCGTTATCATGACTTCCGTACTTGCACTTTCACATCCCATTACTGTTTGAGTTACATATACTGTCTCCGTTCCTACTGTTCCCATGGGGGTGTAAGTCGCTCCTGTTTGGATCATCATCGTTAAGGCGGCATCACTGTAGTAAGTAAAGGTCGCGCCTGCTTCTCCTGTCGCCACTACATCTGCTATCATGTCCCCATCACAGTAGGTGGCTCCCATTGCCATCGGTGCAGCTGGATTTGGATTTACTATTATTATAACTTCCGTACTTGCACTTTCACAGTTATTGACTGTTTGGGTAACGTACACTGTCTCTGTTCCTACTGTTCCCATGGGGGTGTAAGTCGCTCCTGTTTGGATTATCATCGTTAAGGCGGCATCACTGTAGTAAGTAAAGGTCGCGCCTGCTTCTCCTGTCGCTACTACATCTGCTATCATGTCCCCTACACAGTAGGTGGCTCCCATTGCCATCGGTGCGGCTGGAATTTCATTTACTGTAACGGTAATCATGGTTGCCGCACTTTCACAAAAATCATCACATACTGTTATCCAAATATTATCCGTAGTGCCTGCAGTTGTCATTGGATCATAGGATCCTGTGGTAGGACCGAATACTGGGATACCTCCCATAGTAGGATCTACATCATAATATTTAAAAGTAAAATCTTCCATTACTTGGCAGTCCAATTGAATATTGTCCAAGAAGTGTTGTTCTGCGGCTGCGCTATTTTTGATGCAAATTTGTATCTGTAAATTATTCCCTATTATATTATTAGAGAATACCGTTGTGTTTGTAAAATCCTCGATCAAGGTATGCGACCCGTCACCAAGTCCCATCCAATTTGGAATAAACATAGGAGAACCATCTACTATTAGAGTCACATCTACATAATCTGATGCTTCCATGTTTCCCGTCTCTAAGATATCAACCGTGAAATTCGATTGGTCGCAAGCAGAAATATCTATCATACTCGAAGTGTAGCAAACTTCTTCACCAGTATCTTGAAACTCTAATAAACCTGCTCCAGTTAAAACAAAATCTGCACTGTCGTCTAAATCTGTAAAATCTCCAGTGATAGTCCATTGCCCATTCGCTGGTGGATTATCTGTATCACAAGTACCCGTTGAACAATCTCCTGCAACGCCTTCTCCGGCTGTGTCAAAAGTTTCTTCGTATGCAATGGTAGTTGTAAAAGACATCGTACCACCCCCATTACTAGTGGGCGTAATCTCCGTAGATTCTCCATCACAAACATCTACATTCATTGCAGTAGGAGCGTTTGGATTTGGATTTACTGTTATCATGACTGCCGTACTTGCACTTTCACAACCCGCCACCGACTGCGTTACATAAACTGTCTCTATTCCTACGGTACCCATGGGCGAATAAGCCGCTCCAATTTGGATTATCATCGTCAAAGCGGCATCACTGTAGTAAGTAAATGTCGCACCTGATACTCCTGTCGCTACTACATCTACGATCATATCACTCTCACAGTAGGTCGCTCCCATTGCCGCTGGGGCTCCTGGTATTACATTTACTGTCACCGTAATCATTGTAGCTTCACTTTCGCCATTAAAATTACAAGCGGTAATCCATATTTCATCTGTACTTCCAGCAGATGTATTTGGATCAAAAGAATCAACCGTTGGACCAAAGATCGGTGTTGCACCAGTGGCTGGGTCCATATCATAATATTTAAAAGTAACTGATTCAGTACTCGTTGGTGTAATCAGTGTTGATTCTCCATCGCACACATTAATGTCCATTGCCATGGGTGGATTTGGCAGAACTAAAACTTCTGTATTATCATTATCCATAACTGTATCTCCTGTAAAACATCCTTCGGCATTGACATCTATTGTGTTGATGAAGTCAGCAGTCACCATATCAACTGTACATGTATAAGTAAAAGATTCCATGGGATCAAAAGTACTATCCATATTTCCATTGGAAAGTATAAGACCATTAATCATAGAAGTACTTGCAGTACAATTCGTAACATCAAGACCTGGGTCGCTCGCATTATCAATCAGTGTGATGTTACATAATGGCTCATTTCCAGTATTGGTAACTGTAATCGTAAAGTTTGCTGATGTATTTTGAGAAATAGACTGGGTATCATCACCGTTATCTGCATCGTCTTTTACAACCATGACATTAGGCATAAAGCACTCTAATTCTTCGATGACAATAGTCGAGGAGCAGGCAACAGGTCCTGTAGGTCCTCCGCAGGTCAGCATATTTACTGTTTGAGTAACAGGTACACCCGTACCTGGGTTCCCAAAATAATCTAGACTAGTAGCATCCACACCCATTGGTGGTCCGACAATGGTAACTTCATCTCCGTTATCATCCCAAGCAGGGCATATATTATCAGAAAGGTCGCCATCGCCATTTGGATCTAATTGAAAAGAAAATAACTGAATGGAAGCACCATTTGCAATAGTGGTACCAGGAGCAAATGTATGCAGTAAGCCACTAAAATCAAAGATATTTACGCCTGAAATATCCAAGGGATCGGGCTGCCCAGGGCATGCGTTATAGGTAATAATAAAGTATTCCTCCATACATTGATCTCCACTAGGCACTGGCAAAACTTCCGTTATTACTAACTCGGCCATCGGTCCCGATCCTCCACCAGTACCTGTGTTGGCATCCGTAACAATAATAGTAATATCGTTATTACCACTTATACCCAAAAAAGAAGGGTCGCATAATGTCATTTGAGTTTCAGTAGCGGAACCCGTATATAAAAACTCGCCAAACTCAACCCCATTTATATTTATATTATACTCTGGTGTCATCGGATCAGTAATATTAAAAGTAACATTCACACAGAAAGTACCATCAGCATTACATGCAGCCGTTGCCGTGATAATAAATATTTCCGTAACTAAAATATCAACTTGAGTTGCTTCACTTTCGCAACCGTTCACAGTTTGTGTTACATACACCGTTTCACTGAAACCAGACGGAGAATATGTGGCACCAGTCTGTATCACAAACATCAACGCCGAGTCATCATAGTAGGTAAATATTGCACCTGGGTCTCCCATGGCTATAACGTCCTCCATTGGTTCTCCCTCACAATACATTGCGCCTTCTGCAAATGGTGCATCCGGAATAGCATTGACAGTCACAGATATCATAGTGGCAGCACTTTCACCATTAGCTACACTACAGCTAGTAATCCAGATATCATCCACAGTATCTGCAGCAGTCATAGGGTCATAAGGATCTGTAGTCGGTCCGAATACCGGAGCAGCACCTGTTGATGGGTCAGAAGTATAATACTTATATTCGTCTTCACATTCTACCTCCACTTTTTCCAAAATATGTGTTTCAACAGCACTATTATTACGAACACATACTTGAATCTGAAGCGTGTTTCCAATAATATTATTTGCTGTAACCGTAGCAGAAGTGAAGTCGTCTATCAATGTTCTTGATCCATTACCCATACCCATCCAATTTGGTATTTGTATGGGCGTACCACCATCTACGATATAGAAAATATCTACATAGTCAGTACCTTCCATATTTCCCATTTCACTAATTTCTACTGTAAATTTAGATGAACCGCACCATGATATATCAATGGTACTAGAGACGAAACAAAACTCTCCATCAAGATCTTGAAACTCTAATTGTCCGCCATTGGTAAGGACAAAATCATCACTATCATTCAATCCAGTAAAGTTACTTGCTTCTATACTCCATTGCCCATTGGACACAGGTACATTAGTAGCGCATGTACTAGCAGCATTACCAGTGCAGATTCCAGCCACACCCTCGCCATCGGTATCAAATGTTTCTGTGTATGTAATATTTGTCGGAGTTATTAGTGTTGATTCTCCCTCACAAACTACTATATCCATCGCCATAGGTGGATTTGCCATCACTGTAAGTCTATCGGTGGGATAGTTCAGTGAGCTGATATTGGTAAAACTAGAGAGCGTGGTCAGTCCTGAGAGGAGACAAACGAATAATAAAAATAAATTTTTCATAGATAATTTATAACTCCCTATTAAGCAATATTGCCGAGGGACGACACCTGTTTTAAAAGTGGTGTCACGAGATAAAATCGGTCTATGAAAAATGAATCTACTTCGAAAGCTTACATAACCAAAAATGTTTCTTTTGGCAATATTTTTCATTTCCTCAATTCACTGATGCTCAGGCGTCACTGAATTTTGAAAACCAAAAATCTTAACCAAAATATTCCATTTTATGCAATTCGTCAGTTTTTGGAGTGGACTCAAAATTATATATTGAAGATATGCAGACTTAAATTGTTTGCACAGTTGTAGATTAGGGATTGCACACCAGTAAATGTACGTCGCAAAACTAACACGATAAATGACAAAAATACTATTATTCATCTACCTTATTTATGGTATTTTTTAGGTTGCCTTATTAAACGGTACTATAAAACTTATCTGGGGCCTTCCGCACCTAACGGGCGGTCGCGGCTTCCGCTACTACCTCGACAAAAAAGTCGAGATACCACTACAGTCGCTAGTCTCTAGCGCGCATCCGCTTGCCGTGCTTCACCGTGAACGGTTACGCGATACTTCATAACTCATAATAGAAACCAAAGCTTAGCGTTTTCCTTTTATACGTGCTAGGGATGGCAGTGATATGAGGTGCGTCCATAGCCTAGTGAAGGTAGCTGGCTGGAAGGCTGACCCGTAGGGCAGACAACAGACGGCTGATACCATTTAAACTTATAGTTTCTTATATAAATGGCAAATCAAATTGAATTACTTCGCTAGAAATACACGCCTTAGCTGAAGCTAGGCCTGCGTTTTCTGCCTTGGTCTTCAAACCGATTTACCCAATACTAAAGAGAAAGTATAATATTTAAATGGTATTCCTGAACAGGCTATGGAGGTGCCAAATACAAACGTACAGCCCGACTACCATTTTCTTTTTTCAAGGAATGGTAGGAGCACCCTACTCATAAAGACTACAGCAAGGAACGAATGCTTAAGGTGCAGATGGTAAATAAATTTTTATATTTACGGTATGGCGATCAAATCTACTTTGCTTAAACCTTTTGCTAAGATGGTGTCCTCTAAGATAAAACGGGATGCGAAAAATGCGTTGCGGGATCAGGAAAAAATACGCGCAAAAAATATAGCTACAGCAAAGAATACGCAGTTTGGAAAGGATCATCGTTTTGCGCAAATCAAAACTTATGAGGAATATAAAGATGCGGTGGCGGTACGAGATTATGAGGGGTTAAAAAATTACTTTGACGCGGTGCAGGATGGGAAAGCTGATGTTTTATGGCCAGGGGTTCCAAAGTATCTGGCGAAGACTTCTGGAACCACATCAGGTGCCAAATATATACCCCTGACGAAGGCGAGTATCCCGAATCATTTTGGAACGGCACGGAATGCGCTGCTGCACTATTTTGCGCAAACTGGAAAAGGAAATTGGATAGATGGGAAGTTGATATTTTTGTCGGGGAGTCCTGCGCTGACGCGTACCAATGGGATACTGACTGGACGGTTGTCGGGTATAGCAAACCATATGGTGCCATCGTGGATTAAAGTTAGTCAAATGCCGAGCTATGATACCAACTGCATAGATGACTGGGAAGAAAAGCTGGAGCGCATTGTAGATGAAACGGTGGATAAGGATATGACGCTGATCAGTGGTATACCGCCGTGGGTGCAAATGTATTATGAACGGCTGCTGGAGCGAACGGGTGCCTCATCGATATCTGAGCTGTTTCCAAACTACAGGACTTTTGTATATGGTGGAGTCAACTATCAACCGTACAAAGAAGTGTTGCAAAAACTGGTCGGCAAAAAAATAGATAGTCTGGAAACGTATCCAGCGTCGGAGGGGTTTATCGCTTTTCAAGATGACGTGGATGATCCTGCACTGCTGCTCAATAGTAACTCTGGCATCTTTTACGAATTTGTGCCTGTGGCTGAATATGGTAAGCAAGATGCTGTACGGGTGTCTCTTCGAAATGTGGAAATAGATATCAACTACGTAATAATTCTAAATACCAATGCTGGACTTTGGGGATATAACATTGGTGATACGGTAAAATTTGTATCGCTTGATCCATATAAACTGCTCGTTACGGGTAGATTATCTCATTTTATTTCTGCCTTTGGAGAGCACGTCATAGGAAAAGAGGTAGAAAATGCAATGGTGAAAGCAAGCGTACAACATGGGATAGAAATAGTAGAGTTCACGGTCGCACCGCAGATTACTCCTACGGAAGGACTGCCTTATCATGAGTGGTTTATAGAGTTTAAAGGTACGCCAGAAGAACTTGAAGCTTTTGCGCAATCACTTGATAATGAAATGACTGTACAAAATATTTATTATTTAGATCTCATAAAAGGGCGCGTGCTAAGGACTTTAAAAATCAGTCCCTTATGTCAGGGCGCGTTTAAAAAATATATGAAATCACAGGGGAAATTAGGCGGTCAAAATAAAGTACCTAGATTGTCAAATGACCGTATAATAGCAGATGCGCTTGCAGAATACAAATTACAGAGAATTTAGCCTAAAAAAAGTGTTTCTTTCCCTATTTTTGCACGTCTTTAAAAATGTTGGAACTCCAAGAAATATAAATCGTAGAGTACTAACTATTTTGTAATTACTAAAAATGCAATTTTATGCACAAATTTTTCTACCCTCTCCTACTGCTTTTGCTGGGATGGATATTAGCAGGGTCTTACTTTGCCGCTTGTCCGACTTGCAATCCAGTAGTGGCTGCTCCTAAGGATGTAGTCATAGCTGCACCTCCTGCTCCAGTAGCAAAGGTCAAAAATAAATGGAATGTAAATGATGGTGACCGATTCACTGCTGGATCACCTAACTTCTTTACCTTTCCTGTAGCAAGCGATGCACCAAACGTACCTCCAAAAACTCAGGAAGTATTCGACAAAGTGGCAAAATATATGAGGGCAAATCCTGAGCGTCAGTTATTACTAACTGGATTTTATAAAGATGATGAAAATCAAAGTTATCAAGGAGACTTTGATAATCTAGGCGTTTCTCGTGCAGAGGCGATTAAAAGCAATCTTGTCGAGCGAGGTGCTGCAGGTGGAAATATCATCACTACTGGTCTAGAAGACTATAATCTAAAAGCTACTCCTAAGAATATGATTCGCAATGGGGTATCCTTCAACTTTAGAGGTTCGGACGATCTGACTAGAATAGCAGCTAGATTAAAAGCGGAGCCTTATATGATATATTTTCAAACTGGATCCAATCAGGTAACGATGGAGCAAAAGCTGAAGGACTATTTTGCCGACATAAAATATTACGTGAGCCAAGTGCCAGAGGCAGCGATACAAGTATCTGGTCACACAGATAACGTGGGTAGCCAAGGCGGCAACACTAGGCTAAGTAAGAAAAGAGCCAAAATGGTAAGAGACTATATGGTACGTCAAGGAATTAAAAAGTCTGCGATCACAGATGTCGTAGGGGAAGGACCTGATAGACCCATAGAATCTAACGATACGGATGCTGGTAAAGCAAAAAATAGAAGAGTAGAAATTATAGTAACTAACTAATCAAAATTAACAAAACACACTTTAAAAAATACGAATTATGTTTATAGCAATAATGTTAGGTTTTATCTGGACAGCTTTCTGTTCTTCCATATTTTGGATGTCGCTCTTGGCGGTAGGTGCATTTATATTAGGATGGTTGTTTAGAACGCCAAGGATAGAAGAGTGGAAGCACAAGTACGAAACGGAAGTTTCTAACAATGCTGGCTTTGCAAAGAAGTACGCTAAATTAGAAAAGAATAGCGCCAGCTTTAATAAAGAAAAGACGAGCCTGGAAAGAACCATTGCGAAGCAAAAAACAAATCTTGCTGAACTAAAGAACTCCAATGTCAAACTGGAAAACGACTTCCGCAAAAGTAGCAGAGAAAATGCATCTATGACAAGTAAGTTGGGGCTATTGAATAGTGAGATCGCTAGTTTCAAATCTAATACGGGTACTGATGAGTCTGCGTTTAGTACAGATGAGAACGAGAAAGAAGTAGCTCGATTGACTGATATTCTTAATAGCAGAGATAGAGAAATTGACCGTTTGAAGAATTCTGTTTCTGAGACAAAAGCGGAGAAAGATGAGTATATCCGTAGATCTGAATCTTACAAGCCACGTTTTGAAGAAGCGAACTTAGAGCGCAATACGCTGAAAGTAAAGTATGATAAACTAGTAGAAACACAGAAAGCGAAAGCGAGTGGGGAAAGCCAGCTAGCAATAGATAATAAGAATTTGAAAGAAGAGCTTGCTAGACTAAAAGGAGACTCTACAGTAGCTGCACCAGTAGATAAGCAGGAAGAAATAGACTCGCTAATCAGAGTAGCTAAGAAAACAGAAGCTGAAAAGAATGATCTTAAGATAAAGTATGAAAGCTTGCTCAGACATCATGAAGAATTGGAAGCGCAGAATAAATCAAATCCTACTTCTAAAGCGGCACCTATCGCAGCGTTTGCAGCGGCAGTAACTCCGCCACCTGCACCAGTAGCACCAGCACCTAAGCCTGTATCACCTCCTACTCCAGTAGCAGGCGCAGAAGATGATCTAAAGAAGATCGAGGGTATTGGGCCAAAGATTGAGGAATTAATCAAAAATGGTGGGATCAAAACTTGGGCTAAATTAGCTGAAACGGATCCAAGTGTAATCCAAGGATTTTTGGATGCTGCTGGACCTAGATACAAAATGCATACGCCACTATCTTGGCCTTTACAAGCAGGAATGGCTGCTAGAGGCGAGTGGGAAGCACTAAATAAGTGGCAAGATGAGCATGACAATGGCAAAATGTAATTCACTTATTATAAATGAGTCCAGTCCGAAAACTCACAAATAAGTGGTTTAAAATATCTAAAGAGCCTCCAATTTTTATTGGGGGCTTTTTTTATTGTACTTTCCCAATTCAATAAAAAGTATGGTGGATAAGATTAAATCATTAGGTACGTTGGCCTTCCCTATTTTGAAGTACACTAGTCAAAAGGGGGTGGAGAAAGTAGAGGATGTAGTCGCTGTAGAGACTCCTTTACTGATCAAGCTAAAGCTACCAGATGGGAGTATAGAAGATTTAGTAATAACGATGCAGACTCCTGGACATACTGAAGATCTAGTCAGGGGCTTTTTGTACAATGAGGGCATCATAGACAACTTGGATAATATAGAGTCTATGCAAAGTGCCGAAGCGGAAATGACGGTTCAACTCCATCAAGCTCCGCTGCATTTAGCATCCCGAAATACAGTCAGCACTGCTGCCTGTGGAATGTGTGGAAAGACTAGTCTGGATGCTATAAAGTTGGTGAGGGACTTTGGACTTAAACAATATCAATATAAAGTAAGTCCTGCTATGCTACTAAAATTCGATAGGCTGCTGAGAGAAAAGCAAGTCCTTTTTGAATCTACTGGGGGCATACATGCAGCAGCATTATTCGATAAAAATGGTAACCTACTATGTTTGCGAGAAGACGTTGGAAGGCATAACGCAGTGGACAAAGCTATCGGCAGTATGCTCCATAATAAACTAAGCGCGCATGAAATGATTTTGTTTGTAAGCGGGCGGGCGGGTTTCGAATTGGTGCAGAAGTCCCTGGTAAGTGGAATAACGATGATGATCGCCGTGGGCGCACCGTCTTCATTAGCAGTCGACTATGCTACAAAATATGGTTTAACCCTGATAGGATTTATGCAAAACTCTAGATTTAACGTATATTCTCACCCACAAAGGTTGAATTTTGAAAAAAACTGAAATTGAGGTAAAATTTGCTTAATTTTACGTTCTTAATAGATATTAAGCATTTTACAAAATAATAAAAACATCATTTTCCATGGGAAGAGGCGACATTAAATCAAAAAAAGGTAAAAGAACAAAAGGTTCTTACGGTAAAGTTAGACCACAGAATATAAAGGTTGATATAACTGGTAAGAAAGGGACTGAAAAGAAGGAGGAAAAGAAAAAGGAAGCGGAGAAGTCAAAATCTTAGAATCTTTTGAACGAATAGTTGATTAAGCAATTATATTGCTTAATAAAAAATGAGTTTTGCTTTCTGCAAAGCTCATTTTTTTTTGCCGACATTGTGAAATGTCCTTTCGCATAAATTGTCTATAATATGTACATTAGCAAGAATGAAATTACGCATAAAAGAAAACATGCTACGGTTTAGACTTACGCAGACAGAGACTGAGCAACTCATATCAGGGAAGTCCATAAGCTCTACGATCTTATTTCCAAACGATAGGTCATTAACCTACACCCTATTGCCACATACGGGCGAAAATACTACCGTAGAATGCAGCGATCAAACTATTAAAATCCGACTCGGGACTTTAGACTGTGAATCACTAGCCGATCCCAAAACGGTAGGCGTTCAAAATATGCATCAAACTAAGGGAGAAGCACTGATTTTACTTATAGAAAAAGATTTTACCTGTTTACATCCGAGAGCTGGAGAAGACCTCGATACTTTCCCAAATCCAAATAAAAAGAAATCGCCTAATGTCTAAGCAAAAGATAAATCCATTAACTCCAGAATTGAAAGAGGAGGTCAAGATCCTAAAACCGCCAACTACCGCTGCGGGATTTCAAGCCTTGACATCCTCTTTGAAACATATGCGCGAGGAGATGACCGCTACGAGCTGTAGTAAAACTTTATTTAGCCTCAATCAGAAAGGGGGAATTGACTGCCCTGGATGTGCATGGCCGGACCCGAAAGACAGGAGTGCTCTAGGAGAGTACTGTGAAAATGGTGTAAAGGCAATTACGGAGGAGGCTACTAAGAAAAAAGCAAACCCTGCTTTTTTTGCTAATCACTCGGTAGCAGAGTTATCAAACTGGTCCGATTACGATATCGGAAAAAGTGGACGGATCACCCATCCAATGGTGCTGAAGCCTGGCGCAACACACTATGAACCTATAGAATGGGAAGCTGCTTTCAAGCTCATAGCTGAGCAATTGAGTTCACTCGCGTCACCAGATGAGGCTATTTTTTATACTTCGGGA